>ENA-UADO01000720-UADO01000720.1-human-gut-metagenome-genome-assembly--contig:-NODE-720-length-10264-cov-3.292683_pt1 | contig 10264 bp, 9 predicted proteins | sample MGYA00244266_ERZ654262 | MGnify/ENA primary metagenome ERZ654262 (study PRJEB26926, sample SAMN06165164) | human gut metagenome | biome: ENVO:00009003; feature: ENVO:2100002; material: ENVO:00002003... | reverse complement strand
CCGAGCAGGAGATCTTCTCGATGCAGGAGCTGATCGACAGCTTCTCGCTGGAGCGTGTCTCGAAATCGGGCGCACGCTTCCAGCCCGACAAAGCCAAATGGTTCAACGCCCAGTACATGCACCACAAGAGCGACGCCGAGCTGGCTGCGCTGTTCCAGCCCATCCTGCGCGACCACGGCATCGAAGTCGCGGACGAGGTCGCAGGCCGGGCCGCAGGCATCATGAAGGAGCGCGCCACGTTCATCACCGACCTCTGGGACCTCACGTCGTTCTTCTTCACGGCGCCGGCCGAATACGAGGAGAAACAGACCCGGAAGTACTGGAAGGGCCAAAACCCCGAAATCCTGCGCGAGCTGCGCGGCGTACTGGCCTCGATCGACGACTTCTCGAAAGAGAACACCGAACAAATCGTCCACGGCTGGATCGAAGAGAAGGGATACGGCATGGGGCAGGTGATGAATACGCTGCGGCTGGCGCTCGTAGGCGCGGGCAAAGGTCCCGGCATGTACGACGTCACGGCGTTCATCGGCCGCGAGGAGACCCTGCGCCGCATCGACCATATCCTCGCAACCTTAAAACCCGCAGAATAATGGTACAGATCGAACAACACGTATGGGGCATGACGCCGGAGGGCGAAGCCATCATCCTCTACACGATGCGCAACGACAAGGGCGCCGAAGTGAAAATCACGAATTTCGGCGCGGCGATCGTCTCCGTCACGATGCCCGACCGCGAGGGCCGCATGGCCGACGTGGTGCTGGGTTACAAGCATCCCGAAGGCTACTTCTTCGACGGAGCCGCGTCGGGCAAAAGCGTGGGCCGCTGCGCCAACCGCATCGCTTTCGGCCGCATGACCGTCGAGGGAAAGGAGTACGCGCTCGAAGTGAACAACGGCCCCAACCACCTGCACGGCGGCACGAAAAACTTCGCCAACCGCATCTGGGAGAGCCGTGTGGAGACCAACCGCGTGGTCATGTCGCTCCTCTCGGAGGACGGCGACCAGAATTACCCCGGCGAACTGAACGTCGAGGCCGTGTTCGATTTCGACGATGAGAATGCGCTCGAAATAACCTATCTGGCCCGGACGGACAAAACGACGGTGGTGAACCTCACCAACCACGTCTATTTCAACCTCGCGGGCGAAGGCAGCGGGTCGGTCCTCGACCACCAGCTGCGCCTGAACAGCACGCAGGTGCTCGAAATGAACGACAAGCAGATCCCCACGGGCCGGCTGCTGGACGCAGCGGGCACGCCGCAGGACTTCCGCGAATTCCGTCCGTTCCGCCCCGGCATCGACTCGGAGTTCAACCACATCCGCGATTTCAAGGGATACGACCACCCGTTCGTCATCGACGGCTGGAAGCCCAACATTCTGGGCGAGGTCGGCTGTCTGCGCGAACAGACTTCGGGCCGCTGCGTGACGGTGCTTTCGTCGCAGCCCAGCGTGATGATCTACACCGGCAACTGGCTCGCAGGCGGATGCCCCGAAACCAAGTCGGGCGGCCGTTACAACGACTACGACGGCGTGGCGATCGAGTGTCAGAACTACCCCGACGCCGTCAACCACCCCGAATTCCCGTCGCCGCTGCTCAGACCCGGCGAAACCTACTGCCAGAAAATCGTATTCCGGTTCGGGACTTTCGCATAGGCGGCGGAGAACCGCGGGCGCAACCAAAACAAACTCCCGGCACCGGCCGGACACGGGCAGATACGCTGCTCGGCAATAACGCATTAACGCGGGCGTATGCCCGCGTTAATGCGTTATTCATGCCGTCCGGTACGGGAGTAAATACCTGATCTGCATTGTATTGCCGTGCAGTGCGGAGGCGTTGCGCCGCACTACCGGGCCTAATTCTTCACTTTTAATTCTTAATTATTAATTATTTTCCTATCTTTGCCGTCGATATTTCGAAGGGGTGCCTTACTATCAGGCTGAGATTATACCCATTGAACCGGATACGGGTAATGCCGAAACCGGGATGCATAATCTTTCAACGCATACCCCTTTTCAGTTCATTAACTTTTAAAAGTTCAGACATGAAAAGGTTTCTACTTCCCATCGCGGCCGTCGCGCTCTGCGTCGCCGCAAACACGGCAAACGCCGAGAATCCGGCAAACGCCGAAATTACCGCTACGGCCGAAACTCCGGCTGCCGTCTCCCTCACCGCAGGCGTAACGAACGCCGCAACCGCCGCAGACGCGACACGATCCGCGGCGTTTGTCACGGCAGCTGCCGTTCCCCCTGCAAAGACAAGCGAAGCGATCACGGCAGCCGCCGGGCCGGCCCGGCCCGAAGACTCCGTGCGCATGTACCGCCTGCAGGAGATCGAGGTGACCGCCACGCGCGCATCGGGCAGCACGCCGGTCGCCTATACCGACCTTTCGCACGAGGTGATCGCCCGCAACAGCTACGGATTCGACATTCCGTCGGTGCTGGCGCTGACTCCCTCGATGATCGCCACCAACGAAACCGGCATCGGCATCGGCGGCACGTCGATGCGCCTGCGCGGAACCGACGCCACACGGCTCAACGTCACCATCAACGGCGTCTCGATGAACAACCCCGACTCGCACTCGATGTACTGGTACGACACCCCCGACCTCATCTCGTCGGTCGGCACGATGCAGATCCAGCGCGGCGCGGGCATCTCGACCAACGGCACGGGCGCCTTCGGCGGCGCGGTCAATATGTCCACGGCCCCGCTCGAAACCGAGTTCGGCGGCGACGTCTCGCTCTCGTACGGATCGTACAACACCAACAAACAGGCCGTGCACGTCTCGTCGGGGCTGATGGGCGGCCATTGGACGGTGGACGCACGCCTGACGCGCCTCTCCTCGGACGGCTACATCCGCCGCGGAGGGACCTCCCTCACCTCCTACATGTTCCAAGGCGGCTATTACAACGGCAACACGATGCTCAAGCTGGTTTCGTTCGGCGGCAAGGCCAAGACCAACCTCAGCTACAACGGCGCCACGCGCGACGAGATGCGTCTCAATGGCCGCCGTTACAACAGCAGCGGCATGTACTCCACCTCGGACGCCTACTCCCACCGCATCTGGAACAGCGAGGACGGGGAGTGGCAGCAGGTGAACTTCTACGACGACGAGACCGACAACTACCTGCAGATCAACAACCAGCTGATCCTCAGCCAGCGCTTGAGCGACCGATGGACGCTGAGCGCCACGGCCTTCTACACCTACGGTTACGGCTACTACAAGCAGTATAAGGACAACGCCAAACTCTTCGAATACCTCTTCCCCGACCATTTGGCCTACCAGACCGACGACCAAGGCAATTTCGTGACGGACGGCGACGGAGAACGCATCGCCGTGCGCAGGGACCTGATCCGCGAAAAACTCATGCGCAACCACTTGGGCGGCCTGAACGCTGCGGCGGCCTACGCCGCGGACAACCTCGACCTCGCCTTCGGCGGTTCGTGGAGCTATTACAGCTGTCCCCACTGGGGCGAGCTGGACTGGATGCAGGAGACCGATCCCGCCGACTACCGCAGCAAACGCTGGTACGACAACGACGTGGACAAGCAGGACGCCAACCTCTTCGCACGCGCCAACTGGACCGTAGCCCGCGGACTTAACCTCTTCGCCGACATGCAGTACCGCTACGTTCACTACAAGGCATGGGGCGTGAACGACAACTACGACGAAGCGAGCGGGGGCATGCAGCCCATCGACGTGGACGAGACATACCACTTCTTCAACCCCCGCGCCGGCGTCAGCTACACGCTCGCCAAGCGTCACAACTTCTACTTCTCGTTCGCCGTGGCGCAGAAGGAGCCGACGCGCAGCGACTTCACGGACCGCTACATGTTCTCCGGCGACGACTCGTACCCCTCGTCCGAGAAACTCTACGACTACGAACTGGGCTATGACTACTCGTCGCCCCGTTTCAGCGCGGGCGTGAACCTATACTACATGAAGTACAAGGACCAGCTGGTGCATACGGGCATGGTCAACGACAGTTCCGACGCACTGAACGTCAACGTGCCCGACAGCTACCGCCGCGGCATCGAGCTGACGGCTTCGTGGCGCGTGACCGGATGGTTCACCGCCGGCGCCAACGCCACCTTCAGCCAGAACCGGATCGAGAACTATGTGGACGCACTCTCGAACAGCCCCACCTACGGGCAGAATCTGGGCGAGCGGACCATCTCCTACTCGCCGTCGGCCATGGGATCGCTGTTTCTGGACTTCCATTACCGGGGCTTCGAAGCCGTGCTGCACACGCAGGCCGTAGGCAAACAGTATTTTACCAACGACGAGAACGAGACGCTCTCGCTCGGCCGCTACTGCGTCACCAACCTCAATCTGGGCTACACGTTCCGCACCCGCGCCGCCCGGAGCGTGCGGCTGGGTCTGCAGGTCAACAACCTCTTCAACGCCGAGTACGAAAGCAACGGCTACGGCTATTCGTACATGGACACGTGGAGCAACCCGACGCCCCAGCGCATCGACATGGCCTACTACTTCGCGCAGGCGCCCCTGAACGTGCTGGCCAACGTCACGGTAAAGTTCTGACGGGCAAATTCCGTCCCCCCGGAACCTGATCCGGAGGGACGCAACGCAGATAAAACGATGGATTGGAAACTTATCCTGCAGATCGCCGGCGTGGTGCTGGGGCTGCTCTATCTCTGGCTCGAATACCGCGCCGACATCCGGCTGTGGATCGTGGGACTCGTCATGCCGCTGGTCCACGGCGCGCTCTACTACAAGGCGGGGCTGTACGCCGACTGTTCGATGCAGGTCTACTACGTGCTGGCAGGACTCTACGGATGGCTCGTATGGCGCAACGCCCCGCGCAAAAAGCCCAAGACAGACCGGAGCGCAGACCCCGCCGCCGTCCGGATCGGGCATACGCCCCTGCGCTATGCAGCAGGACTGATCGCAGTCTACGCCGCGGCGCACGCCGGAATCTATTTCCTGCTCTCCCGGTTCACCAACAGCACCGTGCCCTTCTGGGACGCGATGACCACGGCGGCGAGCATCGTGGCGATGTGGATGCTCTCGCGCAAATACATCGAACAGTGGCTCGTCTGGCTGGCCGTCGATCTGATAACGATCGGGCTGTATCTCTACAAGGGAATCCCCCTCACCGCGGGACTCTACGCCCTCTACTCGGCGCTGGCCGTGGCCGGATACCTGCGCTGGCGCAAGCTCGCGGCACAAGAAACGACCGGCGCCGCAAAGTAACGCAGGCGAAGAATCACTACGGCGCAAACCACCGCCGACGCTGAGCAACACAACGCGAGTGAGACACAGCAGAGCCGCACAACGCGGAACGGCGCCGGCACTGGGCCGCCGAAACTCGGCGACCATTACGAATAACGCAGTAACGCAGGGTACGCCCCACGTTACTGCGTTATTGCATCCGGTTCTTGTTCGCTGAGAAAGACGACACTCCGGCACATCGGAGTCCCTGCCCGGCAAAGAGCGAAGCCTGCCCCGAAAATCTTCTCCGCGTCCCTATTCCGGCAACCCATGCTCCCCGACATAGGCGAGGATCTCCTCGCGCAGCGCCTTGGGCGTCACGCTGCACCGCAGCACCAGCAGGTAGGAGTTGCGAATCTGCTCGCGGATAAAGCCGTCGGGCAGGTCGCCCGTGGTGCGGACGGCGTTCCAGTGGCGTTTGTTGAAGTGCCACGCCGCACTCACCTCGTCGTACTGCTCGCGCAGCAGCACGGCTTCGGCCGGATCGCATTTCACGGCGACCCATTCGAATTCGGCCATGTCGGCGCAGGCGAACATCTTGCCCCCGACCTTGTAGACAAGGGTCGTTTCGTCGAAGGGCGTAGTCTCTTCGGCCATCGGCAGCGACAGACAGTAGTCGCGGAAAGTCAGTACATCCATAATCGATCGTTTTTTCGTTCCGGTCCGGCACAATTCCGTCGCAGCGGTGCATTCCCACGGCCGGCCGGAATTACTCGCAGCCCAAAGATATATAATTTTTGGCACACGTATTGCGTCCTGCTCCCAAGTAAAATCAAAATCAAGGAAACGATGAAAAAAATTCTCCTCTGTATCTGCCTGCTGTCGACATTCGCAGCGGGTCTGGTCGGCTGCTCGCAGCAGCGGCAATGGAATCACGAACAGCGCAAGGCGATGCGCGAAGCCCTGCGCAGCTACCGTCAGATGGTCTATCTCGACGACCTTTCGGACGATGAATTCGTGCTCTTTACCGACGAGGTGGCCGGTGATCTGGAAGGGGCCTACCCCGTCTATACGACCTTCGTCGAAATGCCGGGCGTGACCGACACGGTCGACATGGTCGTCGTCACGACCATCGTGGACGAGCTGAACGCCGACGCGCACAACATGCGCCATATCTATCCGTACAACTATCTGGTGGCGCAGGGCGTGCTTCCCGCCGGGCTGGACCACCAGCAGCAGAAGGCTTTCTACAACTGCTTCGCAGGCAAGGTGAACGCCGCCTACAGCACCATGTCGCAGTTCTTCAACGCCATACTGGCCGACACGACCGACATGTCGCAGATTCGTCAGATGGAAGCCGGATGCGCCAACGACCTCTTCGACTGGGTGATTACCGAAGTGGAGGTGACCGAGACCGCCGACTGACAGAACCGGGACCCACGTAACCGGGACAACCGGAATCGCACGGCAAACGACGCGCAGCCGCACGGTCCGCGCACAAAAAAGGCAGGCTTTTGCAAAAGCCTGCCTTTTTTGTTTCAGATTCTCATCGGTTCACATACCCGTCAAAAAACAGCAGCGACGAATTCACAGCATTATTCAATAGGAAGATTGTGCTGTTTCAAAAACGAGAGTTTATCCCAATACCCTCTCTGAAAGACGATTTTATCGTTTTTCACATGAAAAAATCCACATCCGCGAAGTCCGAGCTGATCTTTCCATTCCATTATCGCCCATTCTCCATCTTCAAAAATATTCTCTACGATACAAACCATTTCAGCCGTTGCAAATTCATTTGCAAACATTTCATGGATCGCCGTTTTACCTACCACCGGTTTATTCGCAACCTGATGGTTTACCGCATCTTCGGCATACAGCTCCGTAAGACGAACCGCATCGGCGGCATTAAAGCGGTCTATCCACTTTTCCAAAACTTCTTTAGGCGTCATAATCATGCTTGATTTATAGTTCGGATTTACCTTCCAAGCGGCTTCCGAGTGTTATACATCGTTTTTAAAGAGACTAACGTATTATTTTCCGCTTCTTCCCGGAAACGCCGCCCGACACGACCGCTTGCCGCACGCCGTTTTCCGGCGCAGATTCCGGCCGCGGCCGCTACTTTCCCTCGCACGGACACTCGCCGCGCTCCTGCCGGTCGTAGAACTCCCGGCCCACGACGATACGGACCGCCTTGTGGAGAATCGAGAATTCGAGCGGCGTCTCGCCCAGCAGCTCACCGTCCACCTCGACCGAAATTTCGGGCGACGACTCGATGCGGATACAGCTCCCCCTCTCCTGCAGGATATGCCGGATGCGGTAGATGCCGCCGTTGAACAGGTAGTGGAAGCGGAACAGCAGGTGCCAGAAATGCACGGGACGCACCAGCGACACGTCGAGCATACCGTCGTCGGCCACGGCGTCGGGCAGCTGCTGCATGCCGCCGACGTTGTACTTACAGATGCCGATGGCGATGCTGAACAGCAGGTTGTTGTAAACCAGCCGGTCGTCGACCCACACCTTCACGCCCGTCGACTTGTAGCGGAAGAAGTTCTTGACCAGACACCACGTGGAGCGCCAGCGGCTTTTGCGGTCCTTTTTCTTGAGGTGCGAAAGCTTGCGCACCATCCGCGCGTCGAAACCCGCGCCCGCTACGTTGGCCATATAGCGGCTCTGGCGGTAGTGCGACTCCTCGTACGACACCACGCCCACGTCCTGCAGGAACGAGTAGCCCTCGCCGATGGCCTTCACGGCATCCTGATAGCGGTTCGAAATACCGAACGTGCGGACCCAGTCGTTGCCCGTTCCCACGGCGATCACCGCCAGCAGCACCTCGTCGGGACAGACCTCCTGCTGGATGAAAAGTCCGTTCACCACCTCGTGCAGCGTGCCGTCGCCGCCCACGACGATGATATTGCGGTAACCCTCCTTGACGGCCGACACGGTAAGTTCCGTGGCGTGGAACTTATGCTCCGTGAAGACCGGTTCGCAGACGATATGGGCGTCGCGCAGGAGCTTCGATATCTGCGGAAAATGGTCAAGCCCGCGGCCGCCTCCGGCCACGGGATTGACAATGACGAACCATTTGACCTTGTCGGCTTCCAAAGCGCACTACTTTTTGGGAATATTGCGCAGCGTATCGACCATGAAGTCGTAGAACTTGCCCACCGACGCGATCTCCACCTTCTCGTCGGGCGAGTGGGGATAGCAGATCGTAGGTCCGAACGAAATCATGTCCATCTTGGGATATTTGCTGCCGATGATGCCGCATTCGAGTCCGGCGTGAATCGCCGTCACGGCGGGTTCCTTGCCGTAGAGGGCCTTGTAGGAAGCAGTCATGGCCTTGAGGATCGGCGACTCCATGTTCGGATTCCAGCCGTCGTAGCTGCCCGTGAGCTGTACCTTGGCCCCGGCCAGAGAGAATACCGCGGCGATCGCTTCGCCCAGCGCGGCCTTCTCCGAGTTCACCGAGCTGCGCAGCAGGCACTGCAGTTTGACGCTCTTGCCGTCGGAGACCACGCGCGCGAGGTTGCTCGAAGTCTGCACCAGTCCGGGCATCGACACCGACATGCGCTGCACGCCGTCGGGACATCCCACAACGGCTTTGGTCAGCTGGGCGGCCACGTCGGCGGCGATCCGCTCCTTCGGGGCTTCGCACTCCTTCAGTTTGATCGACACGGCGTCCTCAATACCGGCATATTCGGCCTTAATGACCTTTTCATAGGCTTTCAGCTCCTTGGCGAAAGCTTCGTACTCCTTGGTTTTGACCATCACGACCGCCTCGGCTTCGCGGGGAATGGCGTTGCGCAGGCCGCCGCCGTCCACCGAACAGAGCACCAGATCGCGCGACGCCGACGCGGCGTTCAGGAAACGGAACAGCACCTTGTTGGCGTTGGCGCGCTGGCAGACGATCTGAATGCCCGAATGGCCGCCCTTGAGTCCCTTGACCGTGATCCGGGCCGCGGTGTAGTTGCGCGCGGGCGTCGGCTCGGCGGCATATTTGAAGACGATGTTCGCGTCCAACCCTCCGGCGCAGCCCACGTACAGCTCGCCCTCGGTCTCCGAGTCGAGATTCAGCAGGATGTCACCGTGCAGCAGCCCCTTTTTCAGCCCGAACGCGCCGTCCATCCCCGTCTCCTCGGTGGCCGTGAAGAGCGCTTCCAGCGGACCGTGTACCAGCGAATCGTCCTCCAGCACGGCCAGAATGGCCGCCGCGCCGATGCCGTTGTCCGCACCGAGCGTCGTGCCGTCGGCCGTCACCCACTCGCCGTCGACATAGGCGTCGATCGCATCTTTCGTGAAGTCGAACTTCTTGTCGTTGTTCTTCTGGGGCACCATGTCGAGGTGGGCCTGCAGGACCACGCCCTTGCGGTCCTCCATGCCTTTCGAGGCGGGTTTGCGGACATAGACGTTATGTGCGGCGTCCTCCTTGCATTCGAGTCCTTTCTCCCGTGCGAAATCCATGACGTATTTGCGGATCTTCTCCTCGTGCGACGAGGGGCGCGGAATGCGTACGATCTGAGCGAAATGCTTCCAGACCAGCGCCGGCTTCAGGGCCGCGAGATTGCGTGTGTCGTTCATAAAAGTAGGTTTTAATGATATGTTATCGTTTTGCGTATTCTTTCATTCTCGTTCAGCCCTGCCGTCGTTGCCGCCGCCTTTGGCGTCGTTTGCAGGTCTGCTTCTCCCCTAGCCTGCCGCTTCGGCGACGCGCCGTAATCCTCTCCCCGGCGGGAACCTCCCGCATGCGGCCGGAAGGCCCGTCCCGGAGCGGTTCCGTCCTTACTTTTCAACTTTGGACAGGTCCGTCCCGCACTTGTCGAACGCCTCGACGATATGTTTCACCAACGGATGGCGCACGATGTCGCGCACGTCGAATTCGACGATGCCGATACCCTCCACCTCACGCAGAATCTCCATCGTGCGCACCAGCCCGCTGTCGCTTTTGCGCGGCAGGTCGATCTGCGTCACGTCGCCCGTGACGATGAACTTGGCGTTGCGGCCCATGCGCGTCAGGAACATCTTGATCTGCGAGAGCGTCGTGTTCTGCGCCTCGTCCAAAATGACGAAGGCTGTCTCTTATACACATCTGACGCTGCCG
>ENA-UADO01000717-UADO01000717.1-human-gut-metagenome-genome-assembly--contig:-NODE-717-length-10279-cov-9.084800_pt1 | contig 10279 bp, 8 predicted proteins | sample MGYA00244266_ERZ654262 | MGnify/ENA primary metagenome ERZ654262 (study PRJEB26926, sample SAMN06165164) | human gut metagenome | biome: ENVO:00009003; feature: ENVO:2100002; material: ENVO:00002003... | reverse complement strand
ACTTGAAATCCCTGCTTGCGCTGGGCTTCCAAGCCTTTTTAATCATGGTGGTTGTTGGGATTTATGCGGTGCTGATCCAGCAGATTGGAACCGCCGACGACATATCCGGCGCAATCTGGGGCTGTATGGGTTATACCGTTTTGCTTTGCTTCTGTCTGTTCAAGACGGGAAGTATCAGCAAGGCCGTATTTACCGCCCACTAAAGAAACGAGGTGACTTTTTATGGCTTATGTAACTGTCCCCAAGGATTTAACCAAGGTCAAATCCAAGGTAGTATTCGGGCTGACGAAACGCCAGCTCATTTGTTTTGGCGGTGCGCTGCTTGTTGGCGTCCCGCTTTTCTTTTTGATCCGGGGCCGCGTCCCGACCAGCGCGGCGGCGCTCATTATGGTGTTCGCCATGCTGCCGGGCTTTCTGCTGGCGCTTTACGAAAAACACGGCCAGCCCCTTGAAGTGGTGGTGCGCCAGATCGTAGAGTGCTGCTTCATCCAGCCCAAGGAACGGCCCTACCAGACCAACAACGCTTATACCGCCCTTGTGCGGCAATCCCAAATGGAAAAGGAGGTCAACGCCATTGTCCAAAAAGCAAAAGAACGAAACGAGCGCAAAAGCGCCGGTCAAGCTCACCCGCGCCGAAAAGAAAGAGATTCAGGCCGTCATCCGAAAGTATAAGGGCGACGGCAAGCCCCATTCGGCGCAGGCCAGTATTCCCTATGAGGCCATGTATCAGGACGGCGTGTGCCGGGTGACGCCCCGCACCTTTTCCAAGTGCATTGAGTTTACGGACATCAGCTACCAACTGGCGCAGGCGGACACCAAGACCGCCATCTTTGAAAACCTGTGCGACCTCTACAACTATCTGGACGCCTCCATTCATGTGCAGTTTTCCTTTATCAACCGCAAGATCGACCCCAAGCAGTACGCCAAGAGCTTTGAAATCCGGGCGCAGGGGGACGACTTCGACGACATCCGCAGCGAGTATTCCGACATTTTGCAAGACCAGCTTGTGAACGGGAACAACGGACTGATGAAGCGGAAATTTATGACCTATACCATCGAGGCGGACAGCCTGAAAATGGCCCGCGCCAGACTGCGCCGGATCGAAACCGACCTTTTGGGCTATTTCAAGAGCATGGGGGCCTCCGCGTGGGGACTGGACGCCAAGGAACGGCTGGAAGTCATGCACAGCATTTTCCACCCGGACGGGGAACCGTTCTCCTTTGACTGGAAGTGGCTTGCCCCGTCGGGGCTTTCTACCAAGGACTTTATCGCCCCGTCCTCGTTCCGCTTCGGCAATGCCCGGATGTTCGGGCTGGGCGGCAAATATGGGGCGGTGAGTTTTTTACAAATCCTCTCCCCGGAGCTGTCGGATGAAATGCTGGCCGACTTTCTCAACACGGAAAACGGCATTGTAGTGAACCTCCATGTGCAGGCCATCGACCAGAGCGACGCCATTAAGACGGTCAAGCGCAAGATCACCGACCTTGACGCCATGAAGATTCAGGAACAGAAACGGGCTGTCCGCAGCGGCTACGACATGGATATACTTCCCAGCGACCTTGCCACCTACGGGCAGGATGCCAAGGAGTTGCTAAAGACCTTGCAGAGCCGGAATGAACGGATGTTCCAGCTTACCTTTTTGGTGCTGAACACCGCAGACACCCGGCAAAAGCTGGAAAACGATGTGTTCTGGGCTGCCGGTATTGCACAGAAATACAACTGTTCCCTTGTGCGGCTGGACTACCAGCAGGAACAGGGGCTTATGAGCAGCCTGCCGCTGGGGGCCAGCCACATCCAGATTGAACGCTCCCTGACGACTTCCAGCGTGGCCGTGTTCGTCCCCTTTGTGACGCAGGAGCTTTTTCAGGGCGGCGACGCCATGTATTACGGGATCAACGCCAAGACCGGCAACATGATTATGCTCGACCGCAAACGGGCGAGGTGTCCCAACGGGCTAAAGCTGGGGACACCGGGAAGCGGCAAAAGTATGAGCTGTAAATCGGAGATTGTGAGCGTGTTCCTCTGCACCCCGGACGATGTGTATATCTGTGATCCAGAGGCCGAGTATTACCCCCTTGTGAAGCGGCTGCATGGGCAGGTGGTGAAGCTGTCGCCTACCAGCAAAAACTATGTGAACCCGCTGGACATCAACCTGAACTACTCCGAGGATGAAAACCCGCTGGCCTTAAAATCCGACTTTGTACTGTCGTTCTGTGAGCTTGTCATGGGCGGCAAGAACGGGCTGGAAGCCATTGAAAAGACGGTGATCGACCGGGCGGTACAGGTGATCTACCGGCCTTATCTGGCAGACCCCAAGCCGGAAAATATGCCCATCCTTGCAGACCTGCACAAAGCCCTGTTAGACCAGCATATCCCGGAGGCCGACCGGGTGGCGCAGGCCCTTGACCTGTATGTGTCCGGCAGCTTAAATGTGTTCAACCACAGAACCAACATTGACATCAAAAACCGCATTGTGGCCTTTGACATCAAGGAGCTGGGCAAGCAGCTAAAGAAAATCGGTATGCTCATTGTCCAAGACCAGATTTGGGGGCGCGTCACCCAAAACCGCAGCAAGGGCAAGGCGACATGGTATTTCTGTGATGAGTTCCACCTGCTGTTGCGTGAGGAACAGACGGCGGCCTTTTCCTGTGAGATTTGGAAGCGTTTTCGTAAGTGGGGCGGGATTCCCACAGGTGCGACGCAGAATGTAAAAGACCTGCTTTCCTCCCCGGAAATTGAGAACATTTTGGAAAACAGCGACTTTATCTGCCTGCTCAATCAGGCCAGCGGCGACCGCAAAATCCTTGCGGAACGGCTGAACATTTCGCCCCAGCAATTACGGTATGTGGACAATTCCGAACCCGGCGAGGGGCTTCTCATTTACGAAAATGTGATCCTGCCCTTTAAGAACCCCATCCCGAAAAACACCCAGCTCTACCAGATCATGACGACCCGGTTAGGCGAGGGGGCGACGGTATGAGCGCCTTAACACATTTCAGCCTGTTTTCCGGGATCGGCGGGATCGACCTTGCGGCGGAAGCCGCAGGGTTTACCACCGTATGCCAGTGCGAATGGGCGGATTTCCCGATGGAAGTTTTGAAAAAGCACTGGCCGCAGGTACCAAAATTCCGGGACATTACCACAGTGACAAAGGAGGCATTTTTTGAAAAAACAGGACGAGAAACCACCACACTTATTTCCGGGGGATTCCCCTGCCAGCCCTTTTCCAGCGCCGGGAAACAACGGGGATTTGAGGACGAACGGTATTTATGGCCCGAAATGCTCCGCGTTATCCGGGAACTGCACCCCTCTTGGGTGCTTGGAGAAAATGTTGCTGGCTTCATCCATCTGGGGCTCGACAAGACGGTTTTTGACTTGGAGCAGGCAGGCTACGCCGTTAGGGTTTTCGTACTTCCTGCTGTCGCCGTCGGCGCATGGCATGAGCGCAAAAGAACTTTCATCATCGGCCATACTGCTTCCCACGCCCCTTGCCAGCGACACGGGGGATGTGGGGAAGACTGTCGATGTGCGGATGACCCCGACCGGGAGCTTCCGAAAATACAACCCCAGCGGAACCGTATGGACGGCGCGGCTGTCATGGGCGGTTTACAAACTGCTGGGCAGCCCGCCGGGGGATGTGAAACTGAATCCCGACTGGGTGGAATGGCTGATGGGATTCCCCCGGAGATGGACGGACATTCCATGTGGGCCAAAGAACCGGCGCAAATCCCGTACTTAATCAGCGACCCGCCGGCGAATGTGGCAAAACGGTTAAAGACTTTGGGAAACGCAGTTGTTCCCCCGCAGGTGTACCCCATCCTGCGCTATATTGCAGAGATCGAAACCGGGCGCTGCCGGAACAGACAGCAAGGAGGTGATCGGATATGGAACCCTTAAAACCCCGCGACAAGGTAACGCAGCACATGACCCGCGACGGCCTGACGCTGGATAACCAGACCACCGGCGAAAGCGTCAATGTGTCCAGCCGGGAGGCCGAGCAGGAATACACCGCCCAGCCGGAGGGCGCGGCCGAAAAAATACTGGAACGGGCGGACGAGCTGCACGACCGCCACAGGGCAAAGAAAGCGGCCAGGGACGCCGGGGAAACCGTGGCGCAGGCCACCGGCCCTGTTTCCCGGTTGCAGTTTACCGCCGAGGAACGGGCCTCCCCGGAGCTGGCCCCGTATATCAAAAAGGCAGAAAAACGGGCGGATAAGCTGGAAGCGGCCAAAGAAGCCCTGCCGAAAAAGCGCGTCGTCACCAAGGAAACGGTCTATGACGAGGCCAAGGGCAAGGCCAAAAGCAGGCTGTATTTTGACAAGGTGGAGAAAGCCCCTCCCCAGCTCAAACCAAACCCGGCCAGCCGCCCCATACAGGAAGCCGGGCTTTACCTCCACGGAAAAATCCATGAGGTAGAACACGAAAATGTGGGCGTGGAGGGCGGCCACAAGGGGGAGGAACTGGCGGAACGGCAGGCGAGCCGCATGATCCGCAGCGGTGTCCACCGGCACAAGCTCAAACCCTACCGGGCCGCAGCCAAGGCCGAGCGAAAGTCCATCGCCGCCAACGCCGAGTTTGCGTATCAAAAATCCCTGTGGGACAACCCAGAGCTGGCGCAGGCGGCCAAGAACCCCGTTTCCCGCTTCTGGCAAAAACAGCACATCAAGCGGGAATATGCCAAGGCAGCAAGGGCGGCGGGCCAGACCGCACAGGGGGCCGCAGGCACCGCAAAGACCACGGCTGCCGCAGCCAAGAAAGCCGCAGAGAAAAGCAGACAGGCCGCGTCCTTTGCCGCCCGACACTGGAAAGGGGCGCTGATTGTCGGCGGCGTGGGCCTTATGCTCCTGCTGGTGATGGGCGGCCTGCAATCCTGCACCGCCATGTTTGGCAGCACCGGGACGGGCCTTGCCGCCACCTCCTATCTCTCCGAGGACAGCGATATGCTGGGAGCCGAAGCCGCCTATGCCGCGCTGGAAGCAGACTTGCAGTACGAACTTGACAACTACGAAAGCCTGCACCCCGGCTATGACGAATACCGTTTCGATCTGGACGAGATCAAGCATGACCCCTATGTGTTGACCTCCATCCTCTCCGCACTGCATAACGGCGTGTTCACTTTGGGAGAGGTACAGGGCGACCTTGCCATGCTCTTTGAAAAGCAGTACATCCTGACCCAGACCATCGAAACGGAAACCCGCTACCGCACCGAAACGAGGACGGACAGCGAGGGAAACACCTACACCGTGGAAGTCCCCTACACCTACTATATCTGTAATGTGAAGCTGGAAAACTTTGACCTGTCCCACCTGCCCATCTACATTCTCACCGAGGAACAGATGGGCTTTTATGCTGCCTATATGCAGACTTTGGGCAACCGGCCAGACCTGTTCCCCAACGGCAGCTATCCCCACGCCTCCACCCCGAAAGAGCCGACCTACTATGAAATCCCCCCGGAGGCGCTAAAGGACGAAGCCTTTGCCGCCATGATCGCCGAGGCGGAAAAGTATGTGGGCTATCCCTATGTGTGGGGTGGCAGCTCCCCAAGCACCAGTTTTGATTGTTCCGGCTTCATTAGCTGGGTTATTAATCATTCCGGCTGGAATGTGGGACGCCAGACGGCGCAGGGGCTTTACAACATCTGCACCCCCGTTTCCCCGGAGCAGGCCAAGCCCGGTGACCTTGTATTTTTCGTCGGCACTTACGACACTGCCGGGATGTCCCATGTGGGGCTGTATGTGGGAAATTCGGTCATGCTGCACTGCGGCGACCCCATTTCCTACACGAACCTCAATTCAAGCTACTGGCAGCAGCATTTTTATTGTTACGGGCGTTTGCCTTAAACGCCAGAAAGGAGTAAATCACTATGGCAATGAACAAATTGGAGCGCATTGAAAAGGATATTGAGAAAACCAAGGGCAAGATCGCGGAGCTGCAAAAGCAGCTTCGGGAGCTGGAAGCGGCCAAGACCGAACAGGAAAACTTGCAGATCGTCCAGCTTGTGCGCGGCCTCAACATGACCCCGCAGGAGTTCGCCGCCTTTGTGCGCGGCGGCGCGTTGCAGGCGGCCCCGGCCCCGATCCCGGACTTTGAACAGGAGGACAGCGCCCATGAAGAAATCTAAACTGTTCCGCACCTTGACGCTGGCCGTGGCCGCTGCGCTCTGCATGGCGACCACGACCGTTACCGCCTACGCCGGGGGCGCTGACCCTGACCCTGTGCCGCTGCCGGAAACCACCGAGGCCCCCGCAGAAGTGCCGGAGGAAACCGAAGAACCTACCACCGGCGGCATGGAGCCGGAGGGCGTACCTGTCACCCCACAGGGCAACGCTGCGCTGGTGGATGATTTTTTCGGGGATAAGCAGCTTATCACCGTCACTACCAAGGCCGGGAATTATTTTTACATCCTGATCGACCGGGCCAACGAGGACAAGGAAACGGCGGTGCATTTCCTCAACCAAGTGGACGACGCCGACCTGCAAGCCTTGTTGGAGGACGGGAAAAAAGAGCCGGAGGTCTGCACCTGTACGGCCAAATGTGGGGCTGGGGCCGTCAATACGGCCTGCCCGGTCTGTAAAAACAACCTGACCGCCTGCAACGGGCCGGAACCTAAACCCCAGCCGGAGGAAGAAAAGCCGCAGGAGGAAAAGCCAAGCGGCATGGGCGGCCTTGTGGTGTTCTTTGTGGTGGTGCTGCTGGGCGGCGGCGCAGCCCTCTACTTCCTGAAATTCAAAAAGGAAAAAGCCGACACCACAGGCAATGACGATCTGGCCGAGTATGACTTTGGCGAGGACGAGGACGACGAGGACGAGGTCCCGGAGCCGGACGAGGATATGACAGGTGAAGATGGAAATAAGGAGGACGAAGTATGAGCTATCAGTTAGTAATTGCAGAGAAACCAAGCGTCGCCCGCAGCATTGCGGGTGTGATCGGCGCGGACAAGAAACAGGACGGCTACATGGAGGGAAACGGCTATCTGGTGAGCTGGTGTATCGGCCACCTTGTTTCCCTTGCCGACGCCGGGACTTATGACGAGCGTTTCAAAAAATGGCGCTATGACGACCTGCCGATTCTGCCGCAGGAATGGCAATACATCATTCCCGACGATAAGAAAAAGCAGTTTGACACCCTGCGTTCTTTGATGGAGCGCCCCGATGTCACCGGCCTTGTGTGCGCCACCGACGCCGGGCGCGAGGGGGAATTGATTTTCCGCTTTGTCTACCAGATGGCGGGCTGCAAGAAACCGTTTCAGCGCCTTTGGATTTCCAGCATGGAGGACGCGGCCATTAAAGACGGCTTTGCCCATCTGAAACCGGGGGCCGACTACGACAACTTGTATCAGTCGGCCCTTTGCAGGGCGCAGGCGGATTGGCTGGTGGGGATCAACGCTACGAGGCTTTTCTCCATCCTCTACCACAAAACCCTGACTGTTGGCCGGGTGCAGACGCCAACCCTCAAAATGCTGGTTGACCGGGAGGCCAAGATCAGCAGCTTTCAGAAAGAGAAATACCACATCGTCCAGATCGCGGCGGGCGGCATGGAGGCGGCCAGTGAACGCATGGGAAACGCAGACGACGCCAAGGCGCTGAAAGCCGCCTGTGAACTGGCGCAGGCCGTTTGTGTGTCGGTAACACGGGAGAAAAAGACGGAGCAGCCGCCCCGCCTCTATGACCTCACCACCTTGCAGCGGGAGGCAAACCGGCTGTTTGGATTTACCGCCAAGCAGACCCTTGACTATGCCCAGCAGCTCTATGAAAAGAAGCTGCTGACCTATCCCCGCACCGACAGCCAGTATTTGACCGATGATATGCTGCCAACGGCGGAAAGCCTTGTGTCCGGCCTGTGGCCGCTTCTTCCCTTTGCGGCGGGGCTTGACCTGTCCCCGCAGTTTGGCTGGGTGCTGAACAGCAAAAAGGTGAGCGACCACCACGCCATTGTCCCGACGATGGAATTTGTGCAGAAAGGCTTTGACGGGCTGACCGAGGGAGAAAAGAAACTGCTGTCCCTTGTATGCTGCAAGCTGCTGTGCGCCGTGGCCGCGCCCCATGTGTACGAGGCTGTCACCGCCACATTCACCTGTGCCGGGAACACCTTTACCGCCAAGGGAAAGACCATCCTGACCCCCGGCTGGAAAGAGCTTGACCGCCGCTTTAAGGCGTCGTTCAAAACAGACGCCGACGACACCGCCCCGGAGCCTGCGCGGGAACTGCCGGAGATCACCGAGGGCCAGACCTTTGACAAGGTAACTGCCGCCGTCACCGAGCATTTCACAGCGCCTCCAAAATCCTACACGGAAGATACCCTGCTTTCCGCTATGGAGCGCGCCGGTGCGGACGATCTGCCGGAGGACGCCGAGCGCCAAGGTTTGGGAACCCCGGCCACCCGCGCCTCCATCTTAGAAAAGCTGGTGCAGATGGGCTTTGTGGAGCGCAGGGGCAAACAACTGCTTCCCACCAAGGACGGCCACAACCTTGCCTGCGTGCTGCCGGATGTGCTGACCTCTCCCCAGCTTACGGCACAGTGGGAAACGGAGCTGACGGCCATTGCCAAGGGGCAGGCCGACCCGGAGGGCTTCATGGCTGGCATTGCAGAAATGACAAGGGGTCTGATCGCAAACTACTCCCAGATCAGCGAGGACGCGCAGAAGTTGTTTCAAACCGAGCGTGTGGTTATCGGCAAATGTCCGCGTTGCGGGGAAAGCGTCTACGAGGGCAAAAAGAACTACTACTGCGGAAACCGAAGCTGCCAGTTTGTCATGTGGAAGAATGACCGATTTTTTGAGGAACGGGGCAAGGAGTTCACCCCGAAAATCGCCGCCGCGCTCCTTAAAGACGGAAAGGCAAAGGTAAAGGGCCTGCGCTCCATGAAAACCGGCAAGACCTATGACGGGACGGTGCTTTTGGCCGACACTGGCGGCAAGTATGTGAACTACCGCGTGGAACAGAGGGGCAAAAACTAAAAACAGCAAGCATAGGGAGTGTAGCCACACTCCCGGCAAAATCCCTGACCCGGCGCACCTGCCGGGCCGGGGATTTTCTCTTTGGGGAAGCCCCAAACCCCTTGTATCCAGCAAATTTACAATTCATCTATTCCAAGATACACCATGTCATAGTATAATAAAGCCAACGATAATATCCATTTGAGGTGATAAGTGTGAAAATATTAGTTAGTGCTTGTATTATGGGAGTGGATTGTAAATACAATGGAAAAAATAACAAAAATCTGGCAGCTATCAACTACTTAAAAGATAAAGAAATTATTTGCATTTGTCCAGAGCAATTAGCAGGTATGGCTACTCCCAGACCTTGTGCAGAGATTGTGAATGGTGTAGTAACAGACGAAAATGGAAATGATGTTGATTTGGAATATAAACGAGCAGTATCAATGGCATTATCCAAAATTCAACATGAAGATATTGAGTTAGCTATACTACAATCCAGAAGTCCTACCTGCGGAGTAAATCAAATATATGATGGTAGCTTTACCGGAAAATTGATTTCTGGAATGGGATTGTTTGCAAAGGCATTAAAAGAACGAGGCATCAAAGTTATTGATGTTGAAGAAGTAGAAAGCTTTAATTTGTTAGACTGTCCCCAGCTTCAATCAATCTAACCCAAACTTTCAAAATTGAATATCAGCCGCTTATTATCGGCCCACCCAGCAGGAAATTTTTCAAAGGTTTCCTGCTTTTCTTATGCCATTTTTCAGAAAGGATGTGAACCCCAAATGTCTTACAGCTCCTACGACCATGACAATTTAGAACCGGCCAGCACTATGCGGATCGAGCGCCGGATTTACTTTGAAAGCGGCAAGGCCGATCTTTCCGAAATGGTAAAGCTGCCCCTTGCGGAGCTTCTTTCCCTGCGGGCGGAAAGCGCCGTCGCAGAACAGGAAGTGTTTGACCGCCTGAAAGAACAGGCCGCCGCATGGGAGGAACAGGCCGGAAGAACCCTGTTTCTGGACAAAGCCCTTGAATATGCCCGGACGCTTCCCGTCACCCACACTGCAAACCAGTGGGAGGCCCCGGACGAATACCGCCATATCCGCAGCAACATGGTTTACCAGATGAGTTATTCCATTTCCGAGAATACCCGGTATGACAGCGCCGCCAAAAAATCCGTTCCCTACTCGTGGACGCTCCGCTGGAGCCTTTATACCAACGCACCCCACGGCAACCCGATGGAAAAGATCGCCGGACAGGATCGGAAAGTCTTTTCCAGCCGGGAAGAACTGGACAAGTACCTGAATGGCCGGATCAAAGCCCACGACCATTACTTTACCG
>ENA-UADO01000708-UADO01000708.1-human-gut-metagenome-genome-assembly--contig:-NODE-708-length-10384-cov-6.018298_pt1 | contig 10384 bp, 9 predicted proteins | sample MGYA00244266_ERZ654262 | MGnify/ENA primary metagenome ERZ654262 (study PRJEB26926, sample SAMN06165164) | human gut metagenome | biome: ENVO:00009003; feature: ENVO:2100002; material: ENVO:00002003... | reverse complement strand
CACGGTGATAACCAACCACTTTCTGTGGCTGTGTTCAAAATGAACACGACCACATTTTGTGGGTGGTTTCAAACCAATCCACAAAGACGGTGGGATTTACAGGAAAAATACCACTGTATGTGAAATTCGTCAATAGGGTTTTGGAAAATCCCTATTCTCACACTCATCCACCCTATCATGTGGGAAACCACGGGCATGATCTTGTGATCATGATTTCTCCCAAAATGCTGACCCCAAATGAATACGATGTGTTTTTCAGCTTTCTGGAAAACACGGTGATGAAAAACGCATACTGACAGTAAAACCGCTCCGAGCGTTCTGCCCGGAGCGGTTTTGCGTCAGCAGTATTTATGCAGAACGGTCATAGACGGAGGGAGAAGTCATGCGTCCTTGCACAGCTTGGTCAATTCTTCGATGGCGGCATCCTCGTCCGGGCCATCGGCGGCGATGGTCACGGTCTCGCCGCACTTCACGGCCAGACCCATTACGGCAAAGATCTTCTTCATGTCGGCGACTTTGCCGTTCTTAGTCATAGTGACTTTGCTCTCAAAGCCTTTGGCAGCTTTGCTCAGGATACCGGCGGGACGGGCGTGCAGACCTTCTTTGTCCTGAATGGTGATATCGATGCTCTTCATAAAAATCTCTCCTTTTTGGAATCGTTATTGTAAGTGCTCCAGCACATAGTTCATATCGGAAGTGGTCTTGAGCTGTTCCAGCGCATCCTCGTCTTCCAAAATCTCGCAGACATTGCCCAGCAGGTCAAGATGGTCGTTGCCGACACCGGCAATGCCGAACACGAGGTAGGCTTTTTCATCGCCGAAGTCCACGCCCTGCGGATATTGCAGCAGGACAACGCCGGACTTTTTAACGGTGCCCTTCTTCTGGCTGGTGCCGTGGGGAATGGCTACGCCCATGCCCATGTAGGCGCTCACCAGCTTTTCGCGCTCCACCATGGCATCGGCGTAACTGTCATCCACATAGCCCCGCTTTGCCAGCAGCGCACCGGCGGCACGGATGGCCTCCTCCTTGGTGACGGAGGGCAGACCCAGCTGGATGTCCTCCGCCTGGATCTTCATCACGGAATCGTTGGCTTTGGAAGCCTCGGTCACGGCAGCCGCCAGAGGGGCTACGGCTGCATTGCGCAGGTCGGATACGATCTCCTCATTGGCGGCAGCTTCGGCCTTGGCATCCAGTGCCGGGGTAGTGGAGGTCAGTGCATTGTACAATGCGTCCAGATGCGGATCTGCAAGGAAGTTATCCAATGTAACAAGCTGTGCCTGCGGGGCGCACTTGGCGGCGCGGTCAGCCAGAACGCGCTGGCAGACCACCACGTCCGCGTCGGCGGGGATGGTATCCACGCTGGAGTTGGTCACGGTCAAGTCGGGGCGCTCCGCCTTAATGCGGTTGTGGAACTTGGTAGCACCCATGGCGCTGGAACCCATGCCGGCATCGCAGGCAAAGACGATCTTGCGGATCTGACCGACATTTACGGCAGTAGGCTCAGGAATCTCGCCCTTAGCCTGTGCCTTCATCTCCTTCATTTCGTTCTGGGCGTCGGTCAGGCTCTTGGTGTGACCGGAGGTCGCTTTCAGAATGACCGAGGACAGAACAAAGGAAACAGCACCGGCGATGACAACGCCCAGCAGAACGGTGAGAATGGAATCCCGGGGAGCCATTGCCATGTAGGCGATGATGGAACCGGGAGAAGCAGGACCGGACAGACCTGCACCGGTCATAGAGTAGAACAGGATGGCACAGAAGTTGCCCACGATGGGGGCGATGATGATCACGGGATTCATCAGGATGTAGGGGAAGTAGATCTCGTGGATGCCGCCCAGCAGGTGGATGATCACAGCACCGGGAGCGGACTGGCGGGTGGTGTCGTCCTTGCAGAAGAAGCAGTAGGCCAGCAGGACACCAAGACCGGGACCGGGGTTGGCTTCCAGCATATACATGATGGAGCGGCCGGTCTCAGCAGCCTGGCTTGCACCGATGGGGCTGAAGATGCCGTGGTTGATAGCGTTGTTCAGGAACAATACCTTGGCAGGCTCAATAAAGATGGACACCAGCGGCAGCAGGCTGTGCGCCACAAGGAAGTCCACACCGGCGGTCAGCACGGTGAGGATGGCAGTCATGAACGGGCCGATGACGTAGTAGCCAAGGATGGCCAGCAGCATACCCAGAATGCCGATGGAGAAGTTGTTGATCAGCATCTCGAAACCGGCGGGGATATGGCCTTCCACCTTCTTGTCGAACTGCTTGATGACCCGGCCGGCCAGAGGACCCATGACCATGGCGCCCATCAGCATGGTGTAGTCCGAGCCGCAGATGCAGCCCACCACGGCGATGGCGGCGATGACACGGCCGCGGTCGCCTGCAATCATCTTGCCGCCCTGCCCTGCAATGAGGATGGGCAGCAGGTAGGTCAGCATCGGGGAGACCATGCTGGCCAGCTTTTCGTTGGGGAACCAGCCCGCTTCAATGAACAGAGCAGTGAGGAAGCCCCACGCGATGAATGCGCCGATATTCGGCATGACCATGCCGCTGAGGAACTTGCCAAAGCGGGAAACAGCGTTTTTCATTTGTAGCTCTCCTTTTTCACTTGAAAGGCAGGCGGCGCAGCTCCTGTGGCATGGGAGCTGCGGCCTGCGGACGGTTGTTCGGAGGAGCTTTCGTTTCGTTCTGGCACTATTCTAGCCGATACTGCGCCGAATTTCAATGGTGACAAGCGGTGGGGTTGTCACCGGAGGATGGTGACACCAGTGGGCTGATACGGCAACATTTCCAATGGATGCGCGGGTGATTTGTGCATATTTGCTGATGCGCCGGGATACAAGACGGGAACAAGGAAGCTTTTGTCACCGGGCAATGGTGACAAAAAACACACAACTTCTTTTCTGCGTTGGGGGCTGGCAGACGGGGTGGCACTATGCTACAATAGAAGCAATGGGTAACTTTTGGGAAAAGGAGAGAAGCAACATGGGTGCGGTGTATCGTGAGGAACTGTCGGCAAATGCACGGAAGCTGATCGAGCAGCTGCTCAGCCTTCCGCAGGGCTGGGTGACGGCGGCGGCGCTGGCTGAAAGCATCGGGGTCAGCCGCCGCACCGTGCTGCGGGAGCTGCCCGCTGTGGAGCAGTGGATGCAGGCTGCCGGGGGATGCTTCTTCCTACCGGAGGGTGGTGTCTGCCCTGCTGCGCAGCAGTATGCCGGAAAAGGAACTGGCAGAGGTGCTCTGCGGACGGATGCCGGAAAACGAGATCTTCTCGACCCTGCTGGATACAAAAAAGGCCGAAAAGGTCTGGGCGGTTTTGCAGCAGTTTGAACAGGAAGAGCAGCTCCATCTGCCGGATGCAGGCTTTCTGGCGCTGGCGATCCATTGCACCCTGACCATTCAGCAGCTGCGGCAGGGCGGCGACAAGGGCAGCGCCCCCCAGAGGGCTGCGCCCGGCGGGCAATCATGCTGCCCGGCTGGTGGCGGCGCTGAACCGCGCCTTCGGGCTGACCCTGCCGCCTGAGGAAGCGCAGTATCTGGAACTGTATCTCTCCGCCTATCTGGGCGCAGAGGACCCTTGGGGCAGTGCGCAGGAGATGGAACTGCGGAATCTGGAAGCCGCCCTTATCCGGGAAATGGAAAAGGCGCTGCACACAGACCTTTCCGGTTACACCTCTCTGCGGGATGACCTGTACTGCCACCTGCGCCCCATGCTGCTGCAGGTGGAGCAGAACATTCGTACCGAAAACCCCCAGCTGGACACCATCCGCACCGCCTACCCCGGCCTGTGGAAAGCCACCCGCGCCGCCTGTGATGCGGTGCAGCAGCAATTCGTTCTGCCCGCCATCTCGGACGCCGAAGCGGCCTACCTTGCCATGCACTTTGGCGCAGTGCTGGAACAGAATGCCATGTTCCGGCTGCGGCTGCGGGTGGTAGTGGCCTGTCCGCTGGGCATGGGTTCCAGCCGCTTTCTGGCTTCCCGGCTGGGAAACGAGTTTCCCTCTTTGCAGGTGGAGGGGTGCTGCTCGGTGCGGGAGCTGAACGCCGCCGACCTGCGTCGGAGAAAAATCGACTTCATTATCTCCACCGTGCCGCTGGAACTGGATTACCCGGCGGTGTGCATCAGCCCTTCCCTGCTGGAACCGGATCGTGCCGTGCTGAAGGACGCTATCACGCAGTACAGCCAGAACCGCGCAGAACCGGAACCGGCGGTGCAGCCCGTGCAGGATACAGCCTGTGCAGGCTCTAAGCTGCAGTATTATGCGCGCCTGACCCGGTCCATGACCGGGCTGCTGGAACATCTGACCATCCAGCCCGTCAAGGTTCCCGGCAGCCGCGCTGCCCTCATCCATGCAGCGGCGCAGCTGTTCTGCCCGCAGGAAGCGGACGCCCGGCTGGTGGAGCAGCAGCTTCGCCGCCGTGAAACGCTGGGCGATACCTACATCAAATCCCTGTATGCCCTGCTGCTCCATTGCAGGACAAGTGCGGTAAAGGACTGCCGCTTGGGCTATCTGCAGGCACAGCCGCCGGTCTATGAGCCGGGGCGCATCGTGCTGGGGGCACTGGTGCTGCTGGCTCCGGACGACGGGAACGGCGTCCCGGTGGAGGTCATGCAGAATGTCAGCGGGCAGCTGATCGAAACGCCCCGGCTGATGGAAGCGCTGCGCACAAGCGTGTGCATCCGGATGTAGCCGAGCACCCCGCCATCATGGGTCACGAGTTCGCCGGTGATATCGTCAAGGTGGGCAAGGCGCATCAGGACAAGTTCAAGCCCGGCATGAAGTTCACCCTGCAGCCCGCCCTGAACTACAAGGGCACCATGTGGAGCCCCGGCTACTCCTACGAGTTCTTCGGCGGCGATGCCACCTACTGCATCATCCCTGCCGAGGTCATGGAACTGGGCTGCCTGCTGGAGTACAAGGGCCGTGCTTACTACGAGGCTTCTCTGGCCGAGCCTATGAGCTGCTCCATCGGTGCTTTCAACGCCGCCTACCACACCAAGATGGGTGTGTACCATCACGATATGGGCATCAAGAAGGGTGGCAAGCTGGCGATTCTGGCCGGTGCAGGCCCCATGGGTCTGGGTGCTCTGACCTACGCACTGCACCGTGATGTGCGCCCCGGCATGGTGGTGGTCACCGATATCAACGAGGATCGTCTGGCCCGTGCGGAGTCCCTCTTCCCCCCGAAGGAGGTCAAGGAGAAGGACGGCATCGACCTGTACTTCGTCAACACCGCCAACATGGCAGACCCCGCTGCCGAGCTGCGGGAGCTGACCGGCGGTACCGGCTTTGATGATGTGTTCTGCTACGCCCCCATCGCGCCGGTGGTGGAGCTGTCCAGTGCTGTGCTGGGTCGTGACGGCTGCCTGAACTTCTTTGCAGGCCCCACCGACAAGCAGTTCAGCGCCAAGATGAACTTCTACGATGTGCACTACAATTCTACCCATGTCATGGGCACCACCGGCGGTAATACCGCCGACATGATCGAGTCGCTGGAGCTGACCGCCGCTAAGCGCATCGATCCGGCTGTGATGGTCACCCACATCGGCGGTCTGAACGCCGCTGCCGAGACCACCCTCAACCTGCCCAAGATCCCCGGCGGCAAAAAGCTGATCTACACCCACCTGACCATGCCCCTCATCGCCCTGACCGATCTGCGTGCCAAGGGCGAACAGGACAACGACCCCCGCTATACCGCACTGGCTGACATCGTGGATGCCCACAACGGCCTGTGGTGCCCGGAAGCAGAGGAATATCTGCTGGCAAACTTCAACCCGGAGGACTAAGCAGAACGTGCCATGGGACAGGACAAACGCAGACAGGAGGAATCCCCCATGGAACAACGCCGCAATCAAATCGTGGAGTTGGTGAACCGCAAAGGCAGCATTAGCTTTGCCCAACTCAAGGAAGCTTTCCCTTCCGTTTCGGAGATGACCCTGCGCACCGACCTGAAAGCACTGGATGAAGCCCGCCGTGTGGTGCGGGTGCATGGCGGTGTCAAGTCGGTGGAGCAGGTGGTAGGTACAGACGACCTGCTGAGCCGCCGTTCCGCCCGCAATGCCGAAGCAAAGCAGATCATTGCCGAAAAAGCCGCTGCTCTGCTGCGCCCCAACACCACCCTGTTTCTGGATTCCGGCAGCACCGCCACAGCAGTGGCCCGGTGCATCCCGGATCAGCCCATGCTCATCTACACCAGTGGCCTGAGCTGCGCCATGGAGCTGGCAAAGCTGGAAAAGCCCCATGTGTCCCTGCCGGGCGGCAGCCTGAACCGGTTCAGCCTGAGCGTCTGCGGTGCACAGAGCATCCAGACGATGGAGGGCATCAACTTTGATCTGCTGCTGCTGGGCGTGACCAGTTACAGCCCGGAAACCGGTTTTACCTGCGGCGTGGAGGATGAAGCACGGCTCAAGCAGACCGTGCTCCGCCGCTGTGAGCAGAAAGCCGTGCTGCTGGATTCCTCCAAAATCGGACTGAAAAGCACATTCCACATCTGCGAGCTGTCCGATATTGATATTGTGATCTCGGACGGAAAGCTGCCCGTAGAATTTTTACAGGCCTGCCGGAACGCAGGCGTAACGGTACTATAAAAGGAGCGTTATTATGAAGATCATCCGCGCAAAAGATTATCAGGATATGTCCCGCAAAGCGGCCAACATCATCTCCGCACAGGTCATCATGAAGCCGGATTGTGTACTGGGTCTTGCCACCGGCGGCACCCCGGTGGGCACTTATGCCCAACTGGTGGACTGGTACAACAAAGGCGATTTGGATTTCTCCGAGGTCACTACTGTCAATCTGGACGAGTACCGCGGCCTGCCCAAGGAGCATCCCCAGAGCTACTGGTATTTCATGAATGAGAACCTGTTCAGCAAGGTGAATATCGACCCGGCCAAGACCAACCTGCCGGACGGCACCAATCTGGACACCGCCGCCGAGTGTGCCCGTTACAACGGTATCATCCACAAGCTGGGCGGCATCGACCTGCAGCTGCTGGGCATCGGCCCCAATGGTCATATCGGCTTCAATGAGCCGGGCGAAGCCTTTGAGCTGGAGACCCACTGCATCGACCTTGCGCCCACTACCATCGAAGCCAACAAGCGCTTCTTTGACGGCAACGAGAACCTTGTCCCCAAACAGGCATACACCATGGGCATCAAGACCATCATGCAGGCACGCAAGGTGCTGGTGGTAGCCAACGGTAAAGCCAAGGCACAGGCCGTCAAGGACGCCGTGACCGGCCCTGTGACCCCTGCCTGCCCCGGCAGCATCCTGCAGCTGCATCCGGACTGCATCCTTGTGGCAGACGAGGAAGCACTGAGCCTGCTGTAAACTCCCAAAGCCAACTTCTTCATTTACCATAACTTTGCTTAAGATCCAACCAAAGCACAGAAAGGGCCGGACTCGTTGCACGGGTTCGGCTCTTTCTGTCAGAAATAAGATTTATTTTGCAATCTTACGCAAAGAGCAACTCCAAAAGAGCCGTCATGGAGATGGTGGGTTCGCCTGCTGCGGGATTTACGCCGAAAATACGCTGAAAAGAGGTCACCCCGATCGGTGGCCTCTTTTTTGCTGCCGCGAACTGTCTGGCTGCGGCAGCGGATAACAGCGATGTCCATTGCGCTTTGTTTTGCCCGGATGCGCACCCGCAGAAAGCTCTCCCTCGTCAAACTGCCCAAAATACGCCCTTAAAAGTTTACTTGACACAATTCTCAAATCAATATATAATTGGGTCGGAAACCAATTACAGAAAAGGATGATTCCCAATGGCGCGCAGATACGACAGCAAAGAAGCAAAACGGCGGATACTGACCGCCTGTGTCCGGCTTTTTCTGGAAAAAGGCTACACGAACACCAAGGTGGCAGAAATTTTAAAGGAAGCAGATGTTTCTGCCGGGTCGTTCCAGAATATTTTCCGCACAAAGGACGGTGTGCTGACCGAGCTGATCGGCATGATGTTCAGCAGGCAGTTCGGCGCGGTAAGGCCGCTGGCGGCAAATGCCCCCTCGCCGGTGTACCTCTACGCGGTGGAAACGGCTTTGCAGCTGGCGGTGACCGAGCTGAGCGAGAACCTGCGGGATATCTATGTGGAAGCGTACACCTTCCCCGCCACGGCAGAGATCATCCACCGCAGCACCACGGCGGAGCTGCAGGCGGCGTTCAGCGCGTATCTGCCCGGGTGCGCCGAGTGCGATTTCTACGAGATGGAGCTGGGCACGGCTGGCATGATGCGCGGCTACATGGCACGGCGGTGCGACCCCTACTTTACGCTGGAGCGCAAAATACGGCGCTATCTGAGTATGAGCCTGAGTGCGCTGCAGGTCCCCGCGCAGGAGCGCGAGCAGGTCATCGCTTTTGTGGCGGAGATCGATATGCTTGCCGAGGCGCGGAAGGTGGTAGATGCCGTGCTTGCATCGCTGTCCGTGCAGTTTGATCTGAAAGGATAACAAGGTTTGATGACAAGGAGGGAGTAACATGAAAAAATGGCTGATCTGGTGTTTGACGGTGCTGGCAATGGTGTGCCTGATACCGGGGATCGTGTTAAACGTTAAAGCGGCAGATTCTATCTATACGTACTGCTTCGTCTGTATGCAACAAAGAAACTATGAGATCCTCGGATATACAAAAGTTGATTCAACCAAGCATAGGATCCATATAAAATGCTCAGTCTGCGGCAGGAAGAACAGCATTGTTTATGGAGATCTTTCGGACCATACCGGCGGCACCGAAACGCCCACCTGCACCACAGGCAAAACCTGTGAAAAATGCGGCGCGGAATACGGCATTCTCGGTCACAAATGGAAAACTCCGGCGAACGCCTCCCTTGGCAACGGCACGCACCGCATCATTTGCTTGCGCTGCGGCTTAAATGGTACCGCAAGCTGTACCGGTGGCACAGCAACCTGCACCACCAAAGCGGTCTGTGAGGCGTGTGGTGGGAAATACGGCAAAAGAAACCTAAATAATCATGCTCTGGTGCATTATGATGCGCAAGCCCCCACCTGTACGAAACCCGGCTGGGACGCTTTCGACACCTGTCCCCGCTGCTACTATACCACTTTTCGAGCAATCCCCGCGCTAAAACATGATTTAGAGCACCACGAAGCAAAAGCCCCCACCTGCACGGAAAAGGGCTGGGATGCTTACGAAGCCTGCTCCCGTTTCGGCTGCGACTATACCACCCGCACAGAGCTGCCCGCACTGAATCATGATTTGGAGCAGCACGAAGCGCAAGCTCCCACCTGTACGGAAATCGGCTGGGATGCTTACGAAACCTGCTCCCGCTGCGACTATACCACCCGCACAGAGCTGCCCGCACTGAACCATGCTCTGGAGCAGCACGCAGCAAAAGCTCCTACCTGTACGGAACCCGGCTGGGATGCTTACGAAACCTGCTCCCGCTGCGACTATACCACCCGCAAAGAGCTGCCCGCACTGAACCATGCTCTGGAGCAGCACGAAGCAAAAGCCCCCACCTGTACGGAAAAGGGCTGGAGCGCTTACGAAACCTGCTCTCGTTGTGACTATACCACCTATGCGGAGCTGCCCATCTTGGGACACGACTATCAGGCTGTTACCGTAGCCCCTACCTGTGAAACAGACGGCTATACTGTTTTTACCTGCTCCCACTGCAAAGACAGCTACACCGCAGACCCGACCGATCAGCTGGGACACCAGTTCGGTGCATGGTCCCCGAACGGAACCGGCTCTCAGAGCGCCAGTTGTCTGCGGCAGGGCTGCGCGCACACTGGCAGCACGGATTGCCGGAAGTTTACTTTCCGCACTGCGGAAGGCGAAGCGCTGACCTTCTGCCCCGTGTGCGGGCAGGCAGAAAACGCCGCGCAGCTGGAAATGATCGAAGCCGCAACGGCGTGGGCTAACAGCGGCAGTCTTTCTGCGGAGGATGTGACCGCACGGACGAACGGGGAATACCTGAGTGTGGCCTTTGAAACCGCAGGCAGCCTGACGCAGCCCACCGGCCGGGTAAGGCTCGCGCTGCCCGCCGGATTGCTGGAAGGCAAAAAGCTTGTGCGCATTGCCCCGGACGGCACACAGACCGAGATGCCGTTTGAAACAGAGCGCGGAAAGCTCATCTATACGCTGGATTTTGCAAACAGCGCGCTGCCTGTGATGCTCTTCCGGCTGGTACCCCAGCCCACCGCCCTCTGAACGCTTTTACAGCGCGCAAACGATAAACCATAAAATGCCCGCCCACCGTGGTTTTCCACAGGTGGGCGGGCATTCTTTTGTGTTGGGTAGCTTGAGCGAGCGACAACCACCAGCTTTGCTGGTGGAATAAAAACGGCTTTAGCCCTAGACAAAGAGAAACCTCCCCGTAGAATAGAGTGTGGGTTTGCCAACCACATTCTAGGAACAGGGAGGTTTATCTT
>ENA-UADO01000703-UADO01000703.1-human-gut-metagenome-genome-assembly--contig:-NODE-703-length-10432-cov-4.787029_pt1 | contig 10432 bp, 8 predicted proteins | sample MGYA00244266_ERZ654262 | MGnify/ENA primary metagenome ERZ654262 (study PRJEB26926, sample SAMN06165164) | human gut metagenome | biome: ENVO:00009003; feature: ENVO:2100002; material: ENVO:00002003... | reverse complement strand
GCCTCCGAGTGGAAGAGCCCCAAGGGCAAGGGCTTTTACAAGCTGCCCAAGGCGGGCACCGAGTTCACCTCTGCCGAGCTGATCGCACACTGGAAGAGCCTTGTGGAGAAGTACCCCATCATCTCCATCGAGGACGGTCTGGACGAAGAGGACTGGGAGGGCTGGCAGCAGATGACCCGCGAGCTGGGCGGCAAGGTACAGCTGGTGGGTGACGACCTGTTTGTGACCAACACCGAGCGTCTGGCAAAGGGCATCCAGCTGGGTGCGGGCAACGCTATCCTGATCAAACTGAACCAGATCGGCTCTGTCTCCGAGACCCTGGAAGCCATCAAAATGGCACACAAGGCCGGTTACAACGCCATCAGCTCTCACCGCTCCGGCGAGACCGAGGACACCACCATTGCGGACTTGGCGGTGGCGCTGAACACCTGCCAGATCAAGACCGGTGCACCCAGCCGCACCGAGCGTGTGGCAAAGTACAACCAGCTGCTGCGCATTGAGGAGCAGCTGGGCGAAAGCGCCGTCTACCCCGGCATGGAAGCGTTTTAAGTAAGACGATTCGGAATGCCCTCCGCGCTGCTATGGGCATTTTCAGCGGAAATAGTATTTTTGATTTGTTGCTCAGAAACGCCTGCGGGCGTTTCTGAGCAACTTTTTCACGGGAAGGGGTCGTAAAGGCAGACGGCAGCTGCATTACTCCCAATATTTACCACCACGGCATTTGCAATCCTGCGGCGGGCTGGTTCGTATATAAAGCAGACCGGCACCCGGCAGCAGTCGGGACGGAATGAAACGAAAGGAGCAAACCTTCCATGTTTCAAGGCCTTGGGCCGCTGCTCAGCCTTTTGGGCGGCGGCAGCTTGACTAAGCTGCTTCTGTTTTTACTGAAGGGGCTGTTCGGCTGAAACGGACGGTCTGAAAGGAGAATACCATGCTGATCGTATTGGAGCATCTGCTGGGTCGGATCAACCTGCCCGGTATGTGGTGGATCATCGCAGAGCGCTGGCTGTGAGGTGACGCCCCGCAAAGCCGCTGCACTTTTTGTGCGGCGGCTTTTTTGCGTTGCCTTACCTGCCTTTCCATTGGCAAAACTGGCAAAAAATGCTTGCATCTAGGCAGTTTTGATAATAGAATTACACTGTTACAGTATGCCCAAAAGCAGGGTGTACAGGAAGGTAAAGTTTGAAATTGCGGTAACAGGGGGTACTGCGTGCTGCGGCGCGCGGAGAAAAAGGCAGGAAAGGTAAAATGGAAACAGACGAGACAATAAAAAAAGGATTTCTGCGGCTGGAACGCTATGCACAGAATATACCGGGCGGCTTTCACTGCTGCGCAGAGGACCCTGAAAACGGCTATCCGTTTGTTTATATCAGCGACCGTTTTCTGGAGATACTGGGCTGGGGGCGGGCAGAGTTTGCGGCAAGGTTCGATAACCGCTACACCGCGCTGGTGCACCCGGATGATCTGGCGACCGGGCTGCGCTACCGGAACGCGGAAAACAGCGCGACTTACGCCAAGAATGGTGACAGCATCTTCCGGCTTCTGGGCAAAAACGGCTACCGCTGGGTCACCAACGCTGCCAATCAGGTGGAATGGTACGGCAAAGGCTATATCGTGGGCACGATCACGGATATCACCCCCTATATGGAACTGCGGGAAAAGCTGGAACAGCAGAACCGTACCCAGCGGGAGGCGCTGGAAACCGCCAACCATAACCTGCTGCGGATGATGCAGCAGATGGAGGAGCAGAAGGCACAGTTTGCCCAGACTACTGCCCGGAGCATGGAAAAAGAAAAGCGCTACCGGCAGCGGCTGAACCACGACGCCCTGACCGGCACCTACAACCGCCGCTTTTACGAGGAAGTGGTGCGCAATAACCTCGGCCCGGCAGGCATCGCCCTGATGGATATCGACGATTTCAAGATCTGCAACGATACCTACGGCCACCACGCCGGAGATCTGGCGCTGGAAACCGTTGCAAAGGCCATCCGCAGCTGCATCCGGGAAACAGATCTGCTGATCCGCTACGGCGGCGACGAGTTTTTGCTGGTGCTGCCCGGCATCCCGGCGGATTATTTCAAGGTAAAGCTGGAGCAGATCCGCACCGCCGTGCAGCAAACGGTGGTGCCGGGCTACCCCCACTTCCGGCTGTCGCTGAGCATCGGCGGCGCGCTGCAGACCCTTGCCGACCCTATGGAAAACGTGGTGCGCCGGGCAGATTTTATAATGTATCAGGCCAAAAACCACAAGGACGCCGTGGCGGTGGACACACAGGACAGCCGGTTGGCTGCACAGAAGGATGTCTTAGGGGAAAAGCCCGTGATCCTGCTGGTGGACGATTCCATGATGAACCGCATGATGCTTGCCGGCATTCTGGGCGATGACTACCGCATTCTGGAAGCCGAGAACGGCAAGCAGTGTCTGGAGCTGCTGCGGGCAAACGCCGGGCAGATTTCGCTGGTGCTGCTGGATATCAATATGCCGGTCATGGACGGCTTTGAGGTGCTGCGCACCATGAACACCAACCACACCATCGAGGACGTGCCGGTGATCATGATCTCCAGTGACGACTCGGAGGAAGCCATCCGTAAGGCCTACGAGCTGGGTGCCAGCGACTATGTCAACCGTCCCTTTGACGCAAAGATCGTCTACCGCCGGGTGTCCAACACCATCAAGCTGTACGCCAAGCAGCGGCGGCTGGTGCAGATGGTGTCTGACCAGATCCGTGCGCGGGAAAAGAACACCGATGTGCTGGTGGGCGTGCTGAGCCAGATCGTGGAGTTCCGCAACGGCGAGTCCGGCTCTCATGTGCGGCACATCCGCATCATCACCGAGACGCTGCTGCACCGGCTGATGGAGCTGACCAGCCGCTACGACCTGACCCCCGAGCAGCAGGATAACATCCCGCTGGCGTCGGCGCTGCACGATATCGGTAAGATCGGCATTGACGAAGCCATTCTAAACAAGCCCGGCAAGCTGACCGCAGAGGAATTTGCGGTGATCAAGACCCACAGTATGCTGGGTGCAGAGATGCTGCAAAAGACCGAAAGCTTTGCAGACCAGCCGCTTTTGCAGACTGCCTACGAGATCGCCCGCTGGCACCACGAGCGCTGGGACGGCAAGGGCTACCCGGACGGGCTGAAAGGGGACGATATCCCCATCAGTGCGCAGCTGGTCTCCATGGCGGATGTGTACGATGCGCTGACCAGCGAGCGGTGCTACAAAAAGGCGTTCCCGCACGAGACTGCTGTCCAGATGATCACAAACGGCGCGTGCGGGGCGTTCAACCCGCTGCTGATCCAGTGCTTACTGGACGTGCAGGGGGAACTGAAGCAGGATATTTTACAATGGTAATGTGAGGAAAATTACGCGTGACAAACCAGAGATCCAACCATAAAATACCCCGCCGCACCTTTTTAAAAGTGTGCGCGGCGGCAGCGGCAGCCGGGCTGACCGCCTGCGGCAAAACGCAGGCGGCGGCAGCGCTGCCCAAACTTACGGTAGGCAGCGATTCCTACCCGCCTTTTGTCTACCTGAGCAATGACAGCACCCCCACCGGCATTGATGTGGACATTGCCACCGAAGCCTTTGCCCGCATGGGGTATGCGGTGCGGTTTGAGATCATTGACTGGGAGCAGAAAACAAAGCTGGTGGAAAGCGGCGCCATTGACTGCATCTGGAGCTGCTTTTCCATGGATGGGCGGGAGCAGCTGTACCGCTGGGTAGGGCCGTATATGGTCAGCCGTCAGGTGGTGGCGGTCAATGCCGATAGCGGCATTGAAACGCTTGCCGACCTTGCGGGCAAGACCATGATGGTGCAAAGCACCACCAAGCCGGAAGAGATTTTCCTTGGCGGCACCGACCCCCGCATCCCGCAGTTTGGTGAACTGCTGAGCGCCGAGGACCGCAGCGTGCAGTACGCCATGCTGAACTGCGGCTATGTGGACGCCATTGCCGCCCACGAGGCCGCCATTTTGCGGTATATGCAGGATTGCAATGCCAATTTCCGCATTCTGGAGGAGCCGCTGCTGGTCACCGGCATCGGCGTAGCCTTTGCGCTGAACGACACCCGCGGGCTGGACGAAAAGCTGACCGAGACCTTTGCCGCCATGCGCGCCGACGGCACGATGAAGCAGATTGTAGGCAAGTATCTGCCGGACCCGGAAAAATATCTGGAGGTGGACGCCCTTGAACCGTAACAAGAAAACGTTCACGCCCAATATGCGGGTGGCGGCGCTCTACCTGCTGATGGGGGTGCTGCTTTTGCTGGCAGTGACCCTCTTCTCCGGGCGGGAATCCATGCGCGCTACCGAGGAATACTTTGACCGCACCATCAACTTTGTAAAAGTGCAGTCCACCAGCTACGAAAAATATAACGATACCATCACTGCAAAGTCGCTGCGCCGGATGGCGGTCTCGGTGCGGCAGCTGGCCGAAAATGATACCTTGGATCTCTACGACCCCGAAAGCCTCCGGGCAGAAACGGAGTCCCTCTGGCTTACCGGCATTGCCGTACTGGACGAAAATGGAGAATCACTGTGCGAATATACGGATGGTAATATCGATTATGCGCAGTTTGCGGAATCGCTGCGAGAGCAAGCCGCGCTGAACGTGCTGCAAAACCCGCAAAAGACCTATCTCAAGCGCATTCTGTTACAGGATGGCACGGCGGTGGATGTTGCCACCCGCCGCGCCGCAGCAGGGGACGCCGCACTGCTGGCGTACCGGGTGACCCCGCCGGAGTTTGTGGAGGGGACAGCCCTGTCCATCCAGAGCGTGCTGGACGGCTACCCGAAGAACATCAGCGGCACCATCTTTATCGTGCAGGACAACAAGGTGATCGCCGCAAACGACCCGAGCCTCATCGGACTGTACACCACGAACAGCCCGCTGGTGCAGGGCATCCGCAAGGCCGGTGCGCCCGACATTCTGACCCACACCCGCGACTGGGCAAATTCCGGCTGCTATTTCGGGATGTACAGCAACGGACAGAATTTTGATCTGTATCTCTATATCGACGAAAAATCGGTGTTCCGCAATTTCAGCAGCGCACTGCTGACGGCACTGATCTTCTATCTGATCTGTGTGGCAGTGCTGCAAACGCTGCGCCGCCGCTCCATGAAGCTTGCGGAGCAGCAAAAAAGGGAGCAGGAGCAGAAGTATCACGCCCAGCTGGAAGAGCAGAACCGCAAGCTGGAGCTTGCCGTCCGGCACGAGGCAGCGGCAAACCGCGCCAAGCGGGAGTTCTTGTTCAACATGAGCCACGACATCCGCACTCCGATGAACGCCATTATCGGCTTCACCTCGCTGGCGGCGACCCATGTTGATAATAAAGAACAGGTGCTGGACTACCTGAAAAAGATCTCCACCTCCAGCCAGCACCTGCTCTCCCTCATCAACGATGTGCTGGACATGAGCCGTATCGAGAGCGGCAAGGTGAAGATCGAGGAAAAGGCGGTGCATCTGCCGGATCTCGTGCACGATATACGCTCCATCATCCAGCCCAATATCAGCTCCAAGCGCTTAGCGCTGTTCATCGACACCATGGATGTGGTGGACGAGGACATCATCACCGACCCGCTGCGGCTGAATCAGGTGCTGCTGAACATCCTTTCCAATGCTATCAAGTTCACCCCCACCGGCGGCATGGTGAGCATCCGCATTGCTCAGAAGCCCGGCGCGCCCAAGGGCTGCGGCAATTATGAGTTCCGCATCAAGGACAACGGCATCGGCATCAATAAGGAGTTCCAGAAGCACATCTTTGAGGAGTTCACCCGGGAGGAAAGCTCCACCGTCAGCGGCATCCAGGGCACGGGTCTCGGCCTTTCCATCACCAAGAATATCGTAGACCTGATGGGCGGCACCATCACCCTTGAAAGCGAGCCGGGCAAGGGCAGCGAGTTCATCGTGAACCTCTGCTTCCCCCTCAGCGGGCAGAAGGCGGAGATCAAGCAGCTGCCCCAGCTGGAAGGGCTGCGGGCGCTGGTGGCGGACGACGACACCAACACCTGTCTGAGCGTCAGCACCATGCTTTCCAAGATCGGCATGCGCCCGGAGTGGACCATCTCCGGCAAGGAAGCAGTCATCCGCACGAAGTACGCCGTGGAGCAGGGCGATGCTTTCAGCGTGTATATCATCGACTGGCTCATCCCGGATATGAACGGCATCGAGATCGTGCGGCAGATCCGCAAGGTCATCGGGGACAGCTGCCCCATCATCATCCTGACCGCCTATGACTGGGCGGATATCGAGGAGGAGGCGCGCGCCGCCGGTGTGACCGCTTTCTGCGAAAAGCCGCTCTTCCTCTCGGAGCTGCGCAAGGTGCTGGCAGAGCCCTTCCGGGTGCAGCCGGAGCAGACGACTGCCCCGCAGCCCAAGGCAAGCTTTGACGGTAAGCACTTGCTGCTGGTGGAGGATAACGCCCTGAACCGGGAGATCGCCATAGAGATCTTAAAGGAAGCAGGCTTCCTTGTGGATACCGCCGGAGACGGCGTTGAAGCAGTGGAAAAGATGGAGCAGTCCGTGCCCGGGCAGTATGACCTGATCTTAATGGACATCCAGATGCCCCGGATGGACGGCTACGAAGCCACCCGGCGTATCCGCGCCCTGCCCGACCCCCGCAAGGCGGGCATCCCCATTTTTGCCATGACCGCCAACGCCTTTGAGGAGGACAAGCAGAACGCCCTGAATGCGGGCATGAACGGCCACATCGCAAAGCCGCTGGATATCCCGCACCTGCTGAAGGTGCTGGAAGAAGCGCTGAAATAAGAACCCGCTCAGGCAAAGCCTTGCGGCTTTATCGGCTCCCCCGAAAGGGGGAGCTTTTTTGTTTCTGCCGGTCAGCATCTTTCCGTTCACGCGGTTTTATCTTCCTGCATAGGATGGTGCACAGCGGAAAAGGGGAGATGACGACATGAGGCAGACAAAGCGGTTTGCGGTGGTGGGCAGCGATGCCCGGCAGGCGGCGGCAGGCCGGGTGCTGGAACGGGCAGGTTATGCGGTGGGCGGAGCCGAACAGGTTGCACTGGCAGATTATATCCTGCTGCCTCTGCCGCTGGATGCGGCCCGCACCCCGCTGGCAGAGCTGCTGCGGGCCGCAAAGCCCGGTGCGGTGGCACTGGGCGGCAGGCTCTCAGTTCAGGCAAAGACCATCGCACAGGAAGCTGGCGTGGAGCTGGTGGATTACTTTGCCCGACCGGAGCTGACGGTGTACAATGCCATCCCTACGGCGGAGGGCTGCATTGGCATCCTGCTGGCCGAGCGCACCCGCACCCTGTGGGGCACAAACCTTCTGCTGCTGGGCTTTGGCCCGGTGGGGCGGGCGCTTGCGGTGCGTCTGGCGGCGCTGGGTGCGCGGGTGACCGTGGCGGCACGCCGCCCGGTGCAGCGGGCCATGGCAGAGGAGCAGGGGCTGCGGGCGGTGCCGCTGACAGACCTTGCTGCCGCAGCTGCCGCCTTTGATACGGTGGTGAACACCATCCCCGCGCCGGTGCTGACGGCGGCAGTGCTGGCGGCGCTGCCGAAGGGGTGTCTGATCGTGGATCTGGCCTCAAAGCCCGGCGGCACGGACTTTGCCGCCGCCCGGCGGCTGGGACACACGGCGCTGCATGCGCTGAGCCTGCCGACGGTCTGGGCACCGGAAACGGCAGGGGAGGCGCTGGCACGCACGGTGCAGACTATTTTGCAGGAGCGGGAGGAAACAATATGACCACAGAGAAAAAGGGCTGTCTTGCCTTTGCGGTGTGCGGCAGCTTTTGCACGTTGGAGGACGCCTTGGGCGCGGCGCAGGCACTGACGGCACAGGGCTGGACGCTGCTGCCCGTCATGAGCTTTGCCGTGCAGCAGGATACCCGGTTCGGCACCGGGAAAGGCTGGCGGCAGCGCTTACAGGCCGTTACCGGGCAGCCGGTGCTGGACACCCTGCAGGCGGTGGAGCCGCTGGGCCCCCGGCGGCTGGCGCAGGCGCTGGTGGTCGCCCCCTGCACCGGCGCAACGCTGGCGCGGCTGGCGGCGGGACTTTCGGATACGCCGGTGACCCTTGCCGCCAAAAGCCTGCTGCGGGTGGGCAGCCCGGTGGTGCTGGCAGTGTCTACCAACGACGGCCTTGGCGCCTCCGGCGAAAATATGGCGCGGTTGTGCCAGCGCAAGCACTATTACTTTGTGCCCTACGGGCAGGACGACCCCTTTGCCAAGCCCCAGAGCCTGAAGGCCGACCTTGCCCTGCTGCCCGCCGCCGTGGACGCCGCTTTGCGGGGTGAGCAGCTGCAACCGGTGCTGCTGGGACAAAGGAATGTGTAAATCTCTTTTCAGCAGGGAAAAAATGTGGTATACTTCAAATGATGTCTTGTCGGCATAAAACGGATAAGCGGAGAATACCAGATGAAAAAATTTACCGCAGCACTGTGCACTGTGCTGCTTTTGATAGGCGCTGTGCTGGTGCCCGGCGCGGCAGCAGCCGGCCCGGCGCTGGCCAATACCCGGGCATACTGCATCATGGATGCAGACACCGGCCTTGTGCTGGCGCAGCAGAATATGGATGAGGAGCTGCACCCGGCCTCCATTACCAAGGTAATGACCCTTGGTCTTGCCTGCGAAAAGGCGCAGGGAGACTGGGATGACGTAAAGCTGACCGTGAGCCACGAGGACGTCTACTCGCTGGCGGGCACGGATTCCAGCCATATTGCCCTGCGGGAAGGGGAAGAAGTCCCCCTGGCGGATGCGCTGTACGCCACCCAGATGGCCAGCGCCAACGACGGTGCCAACCTGCTGGCGGAGTATTTCGGCGGCGGCACCATCGCGGACGGCGTGGCGGCCATGAATGCACAGGTGGAGGAGCTTGGCCTTGCCCACACCCACTTTTCAAACCCCCACGGCATCAGCGACGACGACCACTACACCAGCTGCTACGATATGGCACAGATTTTGCGCTGGGCGCTGCAGCAGCCGGGGTTTGAGGACTTGTTCACCCGCAACGAGATGTACACCATGCAGCCCACCAACATCCAGCCGGTGACCCGCTACTTCTCCCAGCAGGATAAGATCCGCATCGGCTCCAGCCGCTACCATATCGACAGTGTGCTGGGCTCCAAGCTGGGCTATACCAACACCGCCCGGTACAGCTATGTCTGTCTGGCGGAGCAGGACGGGGTGCGGCTGATCTGCGCGACCATGCAAAGCCAGCTGAGCACCGATAAATATAACGATATGCGCACCCTGCTGGACTACGCCTTTTCCACCTATAAAAGCTACACCCAGCTGCCCGGCGGCACGGTCACCGCACAGCTGGCTGTGGCGGGCGGCGGGCAGAGCCTTGGCACCGTTACCGTAGCCGACCCCGGGGTGAAGCTGCTGCTGGCCGAGGGTTTATCCGCGCAGGATGTGACCGTGGACTTGGAGCTGCCGGAGCAGTATCTGCTTGGCGCAGAGCCCGCCGTGTATGCGGTGTACACCCTGAACGGCGGCGCGCAGCAGGAGAGCACCAGCGTGCGGGTAAAGGCGGAGATCACAGGTCTGGCGGAACTGCTGGAGCAGAGCGTCGGCACAAAGCTGGAAGCCGCCAGGGACGTGGAACCGGGCAGCAGCGCATGGCTGCTGGCGGGCATCTCGGTGGGGTGCACCATAGGTGCAGCCGTGGTTACCGTACTGGTGCTGCGGGTACATTCCCGCCTAAAAAAGCGCCGCAAAACGGCAAGGCACCATAAAAAAGCGTAAAAGCCTGTTCAAAACCAGACTTTTCCAGATAAAGAAAAAGCTTTCAGAAAAAAAGAGAGGTACAATATCATGGGTAAGTTTATTTTTACGCAGACCGAGATCCCCGGCGTGGTGGTCATTGAGCCGCAGGTGTTCGGCGACGACCGTGGCTATTTTATGGAGACCTACCAGAAGGACCAGTTCGCAGAGGCCGGTATCGACAAGGAATTTGTGCAGGACAACCAGAGCCGCTCCACCCGGGGCGTGCTGCGCGGGCTGCACTTCCAGAAGAACCACACCCAGGGCAAGCTGGTGCGCGTGACCAAGGGCGAGGTGTACGATGTGGCCGTGGACTGCCGTCCCCACAGCGCTACCTTTGGCAAGTGGGTGGGCGTGACCCTTTCCGAGGACAACAAGAAGATGTTCTATATCCCGGAGGGCTTTGCCCACGGTTTTCTGGTGCTGAGCGATGTGGCAGAGTTCTGCTACAAGTGCACCGATGTCTACGACCCCACCAGCGAGGGCGGCATCCCCTACGATGACCCCACCGTCAATGTGCAGTGGCCGGACTGCGGCTGTGAGCACAAGACCAGCGCAAAGGACAAGCTGCACGAGCCCTTTGCCGCCCAGAAGTTCGAGTATTTTGAAAAGTGGTGATCGCCTGTGGCAAAACTCAAAGCAATGTGGAACGGCTTCTGGCGCTACCGCTATCTGCTGTGGAATCTGGTCAGCCGTGATTTCA
>ENA-UADO01000681-UADO01000681.1-human-gut-metagenome-genome-assembly--contig:-NODE-681-length-10590-cov-3.934124_pt1 | contig 10590 bp, 9 predicted proteins | sample MGYA00244266_ERZ654262 | MGnify/ENA primary metagenome ERZ654262 (study PRJEB26926, sample SAMN06165164) | human gut metagenome | biome: ENVO:00009003; feature: ENVO:2100002; material: ENVO:00002003... | reverse complement strand
GGGCTCGGAGATGTGTATAAGAGACAGGTATTGCTCTTGCCAAAGAATCATTGGAAAGCGGACGTGCATTAGCAACACTAAAAAAATTCATTGAATTGAACAGTTAATGTTTTATTTTTGCAAATCCATCATTTACAATTAATAATCCCACATCAATGAAAGATATATTATCAGAGATTATAGCAAACAAACGATTTGAAGTTGACCTGCAAAAGCAGGCTATCTCCATCGAGCAATTACAGGAAGGTATCAGCGAAGTTCCGACCTCTCGTTCTATGAAGCAGGCATTAGCCTCATCTGCATCGGGTATTATCGCTGAATTCAAGCGTCGGTCTCCATCCAAAGGATGGATAAAGGAAGAAGCATGCCCGGAAGAAATTGTTCCCTCCTATGCAGCAGCAGGAGCTTCTGCCCTTTCCATCCTCACCGACGAGAAATTTTTCGGAGGAAGCCTGAAGGACATCCGCACTGCACGCCCTTTGGTAGAGATCCCCATTCTTAGGAAGGACTTCATCATTGACGAATACCAGCTTTATCAAGCCAAAATTGTCGGTGCCGATGCCGTACTTCTTATCGCAGCCGCATTAGAACCGGAGAAATGTAATGAACTTGCAGAAAAAGCTCATGAACTAGGTCTGGAAGTTCTTCTGGAGATTCATAGCTCCGAGGAATTAATATACATCGACAAGAAAATAGATATGGTAGGAATCAACAATCGTAATCTGGGTACTTTCTTCACTGATGTAGAAAACTCTTTCCGCTTGGCCGGACAGCTTCCCCAAGATGCTGTATTGGTATCCGAAAGCGGCATCTCCGATCCGGAAATAGTAAACCGACTTCGGGCAGCCGGATTCCGTGGATTCCTGATCGGTGAAACATTTATGAAAACACAGCAACCGGGAGAAACTTTACAGAATTTCCTGCAAGCAATCCAATAAACTAATTATTCAAAACGGACAGCCCTATGATTAACGGAAAAATTATCAAAGTATGCGGTATGCGTGAAGCTGAAAACATACAGGACGTAGAGTCTATCGAAGGCATAGATATGCTGGGATTCATCTTCTATCCTAAATCTCCCCGATATGTCTACGAGCTTCCGGCTTACTTGCCCATTCATGCCCGACGTGTCGGAGTTTTCGTCAACGAAGACAAGCAGATAATCAGCATGTATGCTGATCGTTTCGGACTGAATTATGTACAGCTCCACGGAAATGAATCGCCCGAATACTGCCGGTCCTTACATTCCACTGGATTGAAAATCATCAAGGCTTTTTCAGTAGACCGTCCCAAAGATTTGAGAAAGGTATATGACTACGAAAAAGTCTGTGATCTTTTTCTGTTCGATACCAAATGCGAACAATATGGTGGTTCGGGAAATCAATTCGACTGGAGTATCCTGGATATGTACAATGGACATGTACCCTTCCTATTGAGCGGAGGCATTAACTCATACAGTGCCAATGCCCTGAAAGAGTTTAAACATCCCCGGCTTGCCGGATACGATCTCAACAGCCGTTTTGAATTGAAACCGGGAGAAAAGGATCCGGAGCGTATCCGGACATTTTTAAACGAATTAAAATCATAATCTAAAAATTCCAACGTCATGAATAGAATTAATCAACTTTTCAATAGCAACAAGAAAGACATACTTTCTATTTATTTTTGTGCCGGTACTCCTACTTTGGATGGTACCGCTGATGTAATCCGCACGCTCGAAAAGCACGGAGTGAGTATGATTGAAGTCGGCATTCCTTTCAGTGATCCGATGGCAGATGGCATTGTTATTCAGAATGCCGCTACGCAGGCATTGCGCAATGGTATGTCTCTAAAACTTCTTTTTGAACAATTACGGGATATTCGCAAGGACGTAAAAATCCCACTTGTGCTTATGGGATATTTAAACCCAATCATGCAATTCGGATTTGAGAATTTCTGCCGTAAATGTGTGGAATGTGGTATCGACGGCGTCATTATCCCTGATCTCCCTTTCCGTGATTACCAAGAACATTATCGTATCATTGCCGAACGCTATAACATCAGAGTGATTATGCTCATCACACCGGAAACCAGCGAAGAACGGGTACGCGAGATAGATACACATACCGACGGATTTATTTATATGGTTTCATCAGCAGCAACCACCGGAGCGCAACAAGATTTCAACGAACAAAAACGGGCTTACTTCAAAAAGATTGAAGGTATGCATCTGAACAATCCGTTGATGGTGGGATTTGGTATCTCCAATAAAGCAACATTCCAAGCAGCTTGCGAACACGCTTCCGGAGCTATCATCGGCAGTAAGTTCGTCACTCTGCTCGAAGAAGAAAAAGACCCGGAAAAGGCGATTACCAGACTGAAAGAAGCCCTGAAGTAAGAGCCTCGGATGAAAATTTCCGCAGGCCGCAGGGCTATTTCCGCAAACCGTGGGGCTATTTCTGCAAGCCGTGGGGAGGCCGTACTTCACCCGTGGGACGAGCAGAGACGAGCCGTGAGCTGAACAAAAACAAGACGTGGACTGAACAGGATCGAGGCGTGGGCTGACAATCTCGTTGCCCCTGTCATTCACCGAATCCGAAGTCCGAACAACAACAGCAGCAGTCTTCCTTTCCTCGCCAATATTGCTGCTGTTGTTTACAACAGTAGTAATATTTCTCTTCTCTTCTACTCTACTCTCTTGGGTTTCATTCGGTTTTTGCCCTTTATCCATCGGCGTTTCAGAGTTTTTTTTCCACTGCACTTTTTCCCACTGGTTTTTGCATACTATTAACCACTGATTTGCTGTAGTCATTCTTTGCACACAGATACAGCAACAACACATAAATCCCTACAAGTTGCACTCCCCCTATCTGATACATCATGACGCTCAAATTGTCGCCTGCCCAAAAACAGATTTCTAACGGAAAATACCGGTCATTTTTCATTTTCTCTTTCGTTTTTTATTTAAAGCCGGACACTTCGTCCAACCTGCCCCAAAGATGGGGACATTTTTTCATACTACATATCGCAAAAATGCAACATAGATATTTTTTATAGTCTTGTCCTTCCAACTTTATATAATTCGTCGTTTAGCACTCATTATTCGCATTTAATCCGTATCTTTGCCAATGTTTTAACAGTAATTCAACAATTATGAGAGCAGAAACTCCTTCCGTTTTGTTAATTTACACAGGTGGGACTATCGGAATGATAGAGAATCCGGAAACAGGTGCCTTAGAAAATTTCAACTTCGATCATTTGCTTAAGCACGTCCCCGAACTGAAAAGATTCAACTACCGCATTTCCTCCTACCAATTCGATCCCCCTCTCGACTCTTCGGACATGGAACCTGCTTACTGGGCAAAACTGGTAAAGATCATCAATTACAATTATGATTATTTCGATGGTTTCGTCATCCTTCACGGAACAGACACAATGGCTTACACTGCCTCTGCACTAAGTTTCATGCTCGAAAATCTAAGCAAACCTGTCATCCTCACAGGTTCCCAGCTCCCGATCGGGACTTTGCGCACAGACGGAAAGGAAAACCTCATCACAGCCATCGAAATTGCAGCAGCTAAAAATCCGGATGGTACAGCCATTGTTCCGGAGGTTTGTATTTTCTTTGAGAATCATTTGATGCGTGGCAACCGTACCACCAAAATCAATGCGGAGAATTTCAATGCTTTCCGCTCTTTCAATTATCCGCCATTGGCACGGGTAGGTATCCACATTAAATATGAGCCTAATCTCATTCGAAAACCAGACCCGACAAAACCGTTAAAGCCGCATTACCTGTTTGACACCAATGTAGTTATTCTAACGCTTTTTCCGGGCATTCAAGAGAGTATCGTGACTTCTCTGCTTCATGTTCCGGGATTGAAAGCGGTTGTCATGAAAACCTTCGGTTCGGGAAATGCTCCGCAAAAAGAATGGTTCATCCGCCAACTAAAGGAAGCTACCGATCGTGGAATTATCATTGTCAACATTACACAATGTGCCTCCGGAGCAGTAGAAATGGGACGTTACGAAACAGGAATGCATCTTCTGGAAGCAGGTGTAATCAGTGGATATGACAGTACCCCCGAATGTGCCATAACAAAGCTCATGTTTTTATTGGGACATGGATTACCCAACAAGGATATCCGATATAAAATGAACTCCTGCTTAATAGGAGAAATCACCAAGTCTTAAGTTAAATCCATCTATTGTACCCCCCTGATTTTCATTTTAAACAGTTGTATAAAAGTGAAAATCAGGGGATTTCTCTTCATCATCATCAAGACCGAATCAAACCTAAAAGAGCCAAAGAAGAACCAAAACGGAAGTATAGTTGTTTTCACTCCATAAAATAACAGAAAAAACATTTCCAATAAAAGATATGCAGTTATTTTTGTGATAGATTTGGTTACAAACAATCAAGCAATAATACATTATGATGAAGAAAACAATTCAATTTGTACCCATCATTGCAATAGCGATGGCAGGTACTATGTCTAGTTGTGTTGACTCTGGAAAGGATCTCTATGATCCGTCTTACGAAACACCTAACCCGATGGGAGATGGCTTTGCTGCTCCCGATGATATCGATTGGAACATGATAACCACTAAAAATGTCTCGGTCGAAGTGAAAGATGAAGAAGGAGGACTATTTGCTTATTTAGTTGAAATATATGCAGAAGATCCTTTGACTAATGAAAGCGCTTCCGTGCTCGCTGCAAGGACAGCTAATAAAGAAAACAACTTTAAATTTACAACCGCTGTCAGTCTGCTGCCAACTCAAAAGGGTATTTATGTGAAGCAAACCGACCCTAGAGGACGTGAACAGGTATATCAGTTCGATGTGCCGGAAAACAGTGATAATATTACCTGTAAACTCTATTATGCAGGATCTACTGCACAAAATAGAGCGTTGATGAGTCGTGCCGCTGCTACAAGAGGCCTTTCATTTGAAAAGCCGGATTACTATTCCATACCTGCTAATGCAAAAGAAGTGACTGAAATGTCAGGAACCACTTTGCTGCGTGATGCTTCTTACAAAATCACCTCTGACTATGCCGGCACATTCAAGTTTGACGGTTATGACGGTGAAATTGCAACCAAAGTTTATGTAGATGCTAAATGGACGATTCCCGCAACATTCCAATTCCAAAACGGTATTGAAATCATTGTGATGAATAATGCTAAAATTGAAGCATCAGGAATCATGACGTTCATTAGAAACTCCATGTTGACCATTATGGAAAAGGGAGAAGTGAATGCAGAGGATATATCATTCACCAATGGAGCGCCTGCTGCATTAAGAAACTGGGGTGCACTGACTGTAGCGAACACAATGACACTACATTCCGGTGCAACACTCTACAACAAAGGAACCATAACCAGCAAGAATATCTCAATCAATTCCAATACGAAAATTGTAAATGACAATAAAATCAGTTTGGAAGGAGAATTAAATCTGCCGTCTAATTTCTCTTTGGAAAATAACGGAGAGATTTATGGAGAGAAATTAATTGCAAATTCCGACGCTGTTGCTACCAACAACAACATCATGAAGTTTACAACCATCAGTCTCACCAATACGACTGTCAACAACGCTTGTAGCATGGAAGCAACGACTTCTTTCTATGCCAACGGAGCGACGTTTAACTTTACTCAAGGATATTTGAAAGCTCCTAAAATGGAGTTTGTTAATGGAACAGTAAATTTAAGTGATGGTTCTATGCTGGATGCTACGACAAGTATCAGCATACCTCCCGGTTATGCCAAGTTTTATGGAAAAGGCGAAAATACTTCTATGATAAAATCACCGGTTATCACCGGACAAGGTTTCACATATGATGGAAATTTGGTTATTGAATGTGACAGCCACGTTGAAAAGAACCAATGGTGGGAAAACTTCCATGTACTGAATGGCGCATACTTCACCAAAATGGGAGACTCTAAAGTCATCATCGATGTTTGTACAGGAATTAAAAATGGTGGAAATGAAGGAGGAGATCCTGAAGATCCTAAGTTCCCGATCATCATGGATGATAATCGCAATTATGCTTATCTGTTTGAAGACCAATGGCCTTTATATGGGGATTACGATATGAACGACCTTGTTCTGATTATCAAGGAAAGAAAGATCTCCATCAATAAGAGCAATAAGGCAGAAGAGTTCACGTTAAGTCTTGATTTATCGGCTGCCGGAGCTACCAAGAGTATTGGAGCTGCTATCATGCTGGACGGTGTTCCTGCCAGTGCCATTACGCAGCCGGTGGAATTCAGTGACAACTCTCTTTTTAAAGGTTTCAATGTGAATAGTAATCTGATTGAGAACGGACAGGACTATGCGGTTATTCCATTATTTGACGATGCTCACAAAGCATTGGGAAGAGACCGTTACGAACAGATCAATACGATTGCAGGTCACTCTGCCAATACGAGTCCTAAAAATATCAGTTTCACTATAAAGTTCAGCAATCCTATCTCTGTGGATGAGCTTAATATCAATAAACTGAATGTTTTCATTTTCGTAGAAGGAAACAGAAACCAGCGTAAGGAGATTCATATTGTCGGTTATCAACCAACTAAGTTGGCAAATACCGACTTGTTCGGAGGCAACAACGACGATAGTTCTACTTCCCGCAAGAGATATTACATCAGCAAAGATAACCTGGCATGGGGAATCATGGTTCCGACAGACTTCAAATGGCCTTTGGAATATGTGAATATCAAATCAGCTTACTCGTTATTCGAAAGTTGGGTGACCAGTGGCGGTACTAAGAATGAAGAATGGTGGAAAACTTTTGATTCATCAAGAGTATATAAATAAGCCTAACAATTAATCTTTAACACGGATTCCAGTTTTTATGGAATCCGTGTTTTTTCATTAAGATGCTGTAAGTTGCAATTAATAGAAAAAAAAGATATATCACGAATTTTACTCTCCTGATTGGGGATTATTCTAAAATAATATCTATATTTGCAGTGTATCACAAATATTATGTGACAACAATCTTAATCTATAAATCAAATAACAAAGCAAGCGATAGAAAGGTCTATTCGTATGAAGAAAAAAATATTACTAGTCGACGATAAATCGACAATCGGAAAAGTGGCCGGTGTGTATCTAGGAAAAGAGTATGATTTTACCTATTTGGAAGATCCCATCAAAGCAATAGAATGGCTTAATGAAGGCAATGTACCTGACCTCATTATTTCAGACATTCGTATGCCTCTCATGATGGGGGATGAATTCTTAAGATACATGAAGAACAATGAATTATTCAAGTCAATTCCTATCGTTATGTTATCCAGTGAGGAAAGTACAACGGAAAGAATCAGACTATTGGAAGAAGGAGCAGAAGACTATATCCTGAAACCATTCAACCCTTTGGAACTCAAAATCCGAATCAAAAAGATTATTGACTAATACCGGGTCTTCTACACATGCAATATTTTGTTTATATAGGCAGAGATAGCAAAACAATAGAACTACTCTCCCGACTAAGTATTGGGGTATTCTATGCTGCACCCAATTGTAGCAAAGCTGTCAAAGTATTGGAGAAAATACGCGAAAAATATGACGCAGCTCTATTTTTCGAACAAGTGAACATATCCAAAGATATTGCAGATATCCAATACATGCGTAAAAAGTATCCGGGGCTTTATATGGTACTCGTTATCGACTCCTTATCTAAGGAAGAAGCATCCGAATACCTTAAAGCCGGTATCAACAATACGATAAAATATGAAACAAGCCAGGAGGCTTTAAAAGATTTATCAACTTTCCTTAAACGAAGAAAAGATCAGAAAATAAAGGCACTTCAACTTAAAGCACAAAATATAAATGCTTTCCGCCTGCCTTTATGGAAAAGAACCTTTGATATTTTCTTTTCAGGAATGGCGATATTATGTCTTTCTCCTCTCTTAATATTTACCGCACTAGCTATCCGGATAGAAAGCAAGGGACCCATTATCTACAAATCCAAGCGCGTAGGAAGTAATTATCAGATATTCGACTTCCTTAAATTCCGTTCGATGTATACTGATGCAGACAAGCATTTAAAGGATTTCAATGCCCTTAACCAATATCAGCAGGAAGATGAGGATATTTGGGGAGAAGAACCGGAAGCGGAAGTGAATGAAGAAATCGATGAAGAAGAAATCCTCTTGATATCTGACGATTTCGTAATCTCCGAAGAAGACTACATTAACAAGAAGTCCAAGGAAAAAAGTAATGCTTTCGTTAAGCTGGAAAATGACCCTCGAATAACTAAGATTGGACGTATTATACGTAAATATAGTATTGACGAATTACCCCAGCTTATTAATATTTTAAAAGGGGATATGTCAATAGTAGGCAACCGCCCTCTCCCACTCTATGAAGCCGAGTTGCTGACAAGCGATGAACACATCGACCGTTTCATGGGTCCGGCCGGATTGACCGGTTTATGGCAGGTAGAGAAAAGAGGCGAAGCCGGTAAACTTTCTGCTGAAGAACGCAAGCAATTGGATATCACCTATGCAAAGACATTCTCTTTCTGGTTGGATATAAAGATTATTCTGAAAACAGTTACTGCATTCATTCAAAAAGAGAACGTATAATCTCCTTCCAGATGATAGACTCTTATATCTACATAATAGATGATCTGGTATTCTTCTGTACAGGGCTTTTGCTCCTATACCTCTTTGTGATGGCCATAGCCTCACATTTCAAACATATCACCTACCCGAAGGCTCAAAAGGAATATGGTTGTGCCATTCTCGTTCCGGAGGGAAGTATTCTTCCGGATGTGTATAAAGAAGAAGAGTACGAGTTTATCACATACAGCGATCTATATCAGGCAATCAACAGTTTAGATCAGGAACGATATGATCTGGTTCTCTTCCTGTCCAATACAGCATGCGCTTTATCTCCGCAATTCCTGAATAAGATATATAATGCCTATGATGCCGGTGTACAAGCCATCCAACTACATACGATAGTAGAAAACCGCAAAGGCATCCGTAATCGCTTCCGGGCTATACGTGAGGAAATAAAAAACAGCCTCTGTAGAGCCGGCAATACACAATTCGGACTGTCATCCAATTTATTGGGAACTAATATGGCAATCGACCTAAAATGGCTGCAAAAGAACATGAAAAGTTCTAAGACTAATATCGAACGAAAATTATTCCGACAGAATATATACATTGACTACTTGCCGGATGTGATTGTTTATTGCCAGTCCGCACCCGCCTGTCCTTACCGTAAACGTATCCGGAAAACAACTTCCTACTTACTCCCTTCCATATTTGAAGGAAACTGGAGTTTCTGCAACCGGATCGTACAACAATTAACGCCTTCTCCACTTAAATTATGTATCTTCGTAAGTATTTGGACTTCGTTGATTACCGTATATAATTGGACCTTATCATTCGGATGGTGGATTGCACTTTTCGGTCTATTAATCACTTATAGCCTGGCAATTCCTGATTATCTGGTAGAGGACAAAAAGAAGAAAAAACATTCAATATGGAGAAGAAAACACTTAAACAGCGAATTAAAGAAAACCCCGGCTTAAAACAGGCTGTACATCGTTTTATCATGCACCCCGTTAAAACTCGCCCTAATTGGTGGATACGGCTCTTCGATTTCATATACCTGAAACGCGGAAAGGGTTCTGTCATCTATCGGAGTGTACGCAAAGACCTCCCTCCTTTCAACCGATTCTCTTTGGGTAAATATTCTGTTGTCGAAGACTTCTCCTGTCTGAATAATGCAGTTGGCGACTTGACAATCGGAGATTATACACGCATCGGATTGAGAAACACAATCATAGGTCCGATTAATATTGGCAATCATGTCAACCTGGCACAGAATGTAACGGTCACAGGACTCAACCATAATTATCAGGATGCAGAAAAGATGATTGACGAACAAGGTGTCAGCACACTGCCTGTTGTTATCGAAGATGATGTATGGGTAGGTGCCAATTCGGTCATTCTACCGGGAGTAACTTTAGGGAAACATTGCGTAGTGGCCGCCGGAAGTGTAGTCAGTCATTCCGTCCCACCCTATTCAATATGTGCCGGATGCCCTGCAAGAATCATAAAAACATACGATTTCGAGACTAAAGAGTGGAAAAAAGTAGAGAAAACACCTGCTACTAACCATAAATAGTGAGAATAGCTACAGAATATACCTCATAAAGGTGATTGTGACACATTCTGAAACGCATTATCTTTGCAGTATCAGAATTGAATTAATTAGTCATAATTTTATTACGTAGCCACATTTAAGTAAAAAATGAAATAGAGTCCCGCCGAAGCGATTTCGTCGGGATTTTGTTTTTTATTACCTTAATCCAATCCACAGACTTAAATCCCATATAAATAAAAAACGAGCTAATTCTTTTTATAGAACCACTCGCCACTGCATCAGAAAAGCCTAAAGGCTTTTCCATAGTACCTCAAATTTCCTGAAAACTAATCTTCTTTTTACCTAAAAACGTCTTACCTATTGTTATCCTTTTACCTTCTACTAAAAACTTATCCTATTGAACTAAACTAAAAAACTTTTAATACCTTAAACTGTCTAATCTAATACCTGTCTCTTATACACATCTGACGCTGCCGACG
>ENA-UADO01000666-UADO01000666.1-human-gut-metagenome-genome-assembly--contig:-NODE-666-length-10738-cov-4.076945_pt1 | contig 10738 bp, 9 predicted proteins | sample MGYA00244266_ERZ654262 | MGnify/ENA primary metagenome ERZ654262 (study PRJEB26926, sample SAMN06165164) | human gut metagenome | biome: ENVO:00009003; feature: ENVO:2100002; material: ENVO:00002003... | reverse complement strand
CGAGATCTAGTACGGTCTCGTGGGCTCGGAGATGTGTATAAGAGACAGGTTCTTTGGCAACTGCTACGGCTGTATTCGCATTATCACTATATCCGTCCGCACCGATTTCGTCAGCAAACCCCTGACTGACGAGTGCTCCGCCAATCATCACTTTCACTTGATTACGAATACCGGCCTCTTCCAATGCCTGGATAACCTCTTTCATATACGTCATGGTAGTAGTCAGCAATGCGCTCATGCACAAGATGTCAGCATGGTTTTCCTTCACAGCTTCCACAAACTTGTCACAAGTCACATCAATACCAATATTTATGACTTCAAAGCCGCACCCCTCCAGCATGGAAGCCACCAGGTTTTTACCAATATCATGGAGATCTCCCTTCACTGTACCGATGACAATCTTACCGATTGTAGTGGAAGCACTTCCTGCCAATAAAGGTTTCAGTAGTTCCAAAGCCCCTTTCATGGCACGTCCTGCCATCAACAGTTGAGGAACAAAAGCTTTTCCATCCTGGAAACGTTGTCCCACTTCGCCCATTGCTTTAATCATATAATTATTGATAATCATTTGGGGAGCTACTCCTTCCGCAATGGCTTGCCGGGTGACTTCAACCGCAGGTTCCAGTTTCCCGGCAACAATGGCTTCATACAGAGGTTGCAGTTTATCCTCTTCCCGATGTTGTTCTTCCCGTATACAAATACGTTCCTGTCCGGTAGCTGCCAAGTCGGCATCCTGTTGATGTTCATTGGTATTTACAGAAGTAGAAGAACCGGTATATTCTTCAACAATCCGCATGGCCTGTTCCACTTCCTTTTCGTTATGAAAATCCATTTCCAAGTGTACACCGTCCGCACCGATATGATCCAATAGAGGTTTTAGTTCGTCTAATGTCACCCAGCAAGCCATTACGCTCTTTCCGCATGCCAGAATCTTCTTATACAGATCGTACCATTTGGGAGATCCTCCTTGTGGTTCGCCCACTCCGGGAGTCCATTGAATCGCATTCAATTCTTCAATTTCAAGCAAGGCAGGCAGGTGATGCATAGCTCCCACTCCATCCAGATGATAAAGGGTATAATCAATCTTCTGACATTGTTCACGAATAAAAGGTTGCACAAACCGGCGATAATCATCCTGACTAATCATGGTCGAAATATCACTTTGCAGTTTACTCATCTTTCCGGGAGCCCAGGACGAGAAATAACAGAATGCCATCTCGTCGCCTTCACGGATGATGTCGTATAGTTCATCAAATACTTTGAAGTAGATGTCGTTGATTTGCTGCATCTGTTGTTCCAAGATTTCGGGCTGCATCACTGTGTCCAATAATACCCTATCCGTTCCTTTCAGTGCGGCTAGGACATCCAGTCCTTCCATCAGGTCGGGCATACCGACAAAGTAGTGTCCGTTGGCTTTCGCTTTGCAGGCTTTCAGGAGTTCTTTATGAAGAATCCAGTTCGGGTGTTCGGGGTTAAAGACTATTTCATTGGTGAAATCCGGGTGGGGATGAATCCAAATGGTGTCTTCCCCGCCTTCAAACACTCCGCCTAAAATGGCAGCTAGAGAACCGGGACCCAGTTGGGTATTCGCAACCGGAAGAATATCCGCTTTCAGGCTGCTGTGCGCTACGTACCAGTCCAGATATTCAGCTCTCCATTGAGGGTCGAACCACTTTTGCGACAAATCTTTTGCCAGTGCGGGAGGTGTTATCTCTGCATGTGGTTGCACTCCTTCCTGGAAGTGCTCCCACATATTGAGAATGATTCCTTTATGGTTCCACCAATTTATATAACGTTGTTTTGTTTCTTCTAAATTACTCTTCCATGTTTTCATACTATACTAAATTAATTAATTTTCTACCACAATCTATCATAGTCCAAAATCCTTTATAATCATTATCTATGCGTAAAGCCATGCTCTTGCTTAAATCCATTTCATCCGTACAGTCCACGTCTTCCGGATAGATGGGTATCACGGCATTTGCACGCACATATACGGGCATTTCTTCCAATGGAACGTATACGTCTTTCAGCCAGCATGCTCCTTCCAGACGTTCTCCCGTAAAGAAGTTCACCCATTTTCCTTCGGGAAGATAGATATCCCGACGGTTCTCGCTGTTCATCACCGGAGCTACCAGGAAATCATTGCCGAAATAGTATTCATCATCCACATGCCAACAAAGTTTATCTTCCGGATGATGCAGAATGAGTGCCTGCAAGAGCGGATAGCCGCTTTCTATGGCTAGTTTACTTTGTTCTATGATGTATGGAATGAGCGAATAACGCAATTTCCACCACTTTTTCACCAACGGAGCTATGGCCGGATAGTGCCAGGGTTCACGCTTATTGGTTCCGTGATAACGGATATGCGATGTGAATACGCCGAATTGAGTCCAACGCATGTACACATCATCTGCTACTACCGAGTTCATAAAATTGGGCAATGTATGGAAGCCGGGAACATCATGGCTCCAAAAAGCAAATCCCGACAGACCGAAATGCAGACCACCTTTCAGAGAACCTGCCATTCCATCCCAAGAACTACAGGAATCGCCTCCCCAATGCAAAGGATAACGCTGGCATCCCGCCCATGCGGAACGTGCCCAGACAATGCCGTCACCTGTCACTTCTTTCGTAATTTCGTAAGCAGCCTTTTGATAAAGCAGGGCATACAGGTTGTTCAACAATTCCGGCTTCATACCTTTATAGAGGGCGTCCATGTGAATGTTTTCACCGAAATCGGTTTTGATACAGGTTACTCCCATATTCAGGAGTTGTTTCAATAGTCCTTTGTACCATTCGGTTGCTTTCGGATAAGTAAAGTCGATTGTTCCGGCATAATCCAGGGCGGAGAAGTTGGAACCATCGGTCGCTTGTTGTTTGGTCAATGGGGCTATATAATCATTGGCTCTGGCTTCATCAATCTGCTCTGCATTTTCCGCAACGTATGGAAGTTGCCATAAAGAGACACGATAGCCGTTCTTTTTCAACCGCCCGATGAATCCTTTCGGATCGGGGAACCGTTCTTCATTGAATTTCCATTCGCAGAGCCAATCGGTACGGAACCAGCCCGTATCCAGATGAATTACATCACAGGGATAGTGTTCGGCACGCATACGGTCGCATATTTCGTCTACTTCATCGGCACTGAAATAAGTCATACGGCTCATCCAAACGCCAAAACTCCAAAGAGGAGGCATAGACGGATAGCCGGTCAGGTCACGATAACCGCGAAGAATATCTTCCATCGTATCACCGCCTATTACAAATACATCCAGCAATGCCTGGTCGCTTAGAAACTGTACGGAACGGGTGGAATGTCCGGCCAGCGAGAGCTTGCTATGAGCACATGTATGGTAGAATGTTCCATACATGCGGCTAGATAGATAGAAGGGGATATTCTTATAAGTACGCCGGTTATTGACTCCTTGCCCGTCCTGGTTTTTCAGGAAGAAAGTCTGTCCGCTTAAGTCCATTTTAAAGAAACGTTCTCCGGTTCCGGCAAAACATTCATCGGGCTTACATTCAAAAGAAAGCGTTGCACGTTCTTTCCGACCGTCGCGTTTGCAAAAAGCAACAGGTAACGCATCGTAGCGGGGAGGCGAAAAATGGTCGTAGGCTGACAAGCGGATTTCACGCTTTCCGTCAGGGTATAAAGTGATATCAAGCGTTTCTTGAGGGTCGGGAAGCAATTCGCTCCATCGGTCTAATAGAGGCTCTTCCACATTGATAACGGCACGCTTCGTTCCGTCCTCCGTCGAAAGAATCCATTTTCCTTTTTGTTCTTTTATAAACAGGGGCACTTTCTGAATCCGGTCACTGAATTGCAGCATTTCCGACTCATCTGTCAGTACATAATCACCGAAGCCAAGAAACAGGCGGGTGATACCGATGTTATACTGACGGATGATTAACGTATATTCCTCCTGGGGAACATCGGTATCCGCCATCATATCGTTAGCCAGCTTTTGCTTCTGAAAGGGAACTGTTACGTAAATATCTCCTTCCTTTTCATAAACAGCCGTTGGCTTGTATGCTTTCCAAAGCGACTCATTCCTTGATAACTCGGTATCGAAATCAAGGAAATCAAATAAGTGATAGTTCGTTGGTTTCATCTATTTTATTGATTAAATATCGTTTATTGATTACTATAATTATCAGATTAGTTTGAATGATTACCATACTAGTTTAGCTCTAATGATTATTACATTAGTTTATTGATTGCTATACTAGTACATTGATGACTATGTTAATCCATTGATTTGTTTCAATCTTGCTTTATTCTTCCGGCTTTGTATTTAATACTGTCCGCCACTTGAGGCCCGTTATTCTTCCACACGTTCTTTTTCCCGGGGCGGTTCGAATCAAAACGTTCAGCGGGACACCAGTTGTTTTCCATTGTATATCCGTCCGTAGCTTCATCCAGATAGATATAAAAAGCACGGTCATTCGTAGCGTAGGGGGCTTCGATTAAATGTTCGATCCGATTATTTCGCATGACGGAACCCGGCTGGTTGGAAAGAGTATACAGACCGCCTGCATCGTATAGCCGACGGGCAAAGTGATGTACATAGTTTGCTTCTATCCGGTTGTTGCACATTCCGCTCTCCAGCGATGTCCATCCCCAGCCTACACAAATCCCTGAATAGTTCAGATGGCAGACTTCATTATGAGAAATATCCATGTTTCTGACATATCCGGCGCCGATACCTACACATCCCCAGTCTTCATTAGTCACATTACTGATGAAATTGTTTCTGATAGTAATATGGGAACATAATTCCCGTACGTCAGCAGGAATAAAAGGAATGTGCGTCTCAAATCCTCCGTCCGGAAATGCACCGACCAGTAAAGCCGTTCCTCCAATATCCGTAAATTGACAATCTTCGACGCTCGATGCTGTAACGGCCCATTCATAATCCAGTCCGGTGGACGATAAATGACGGAAGGTGCAATGCTTGAAATCAATATGCTCGGCACCTCTTACACGTATCGCTGTTTCGGGACGGGTGATCCAGGCTTGGTTCTCCAGTTCCGCTTTTTCCGGAAGCCCCGGTTCTTGTAGTTTATAGGCATCCAATAAAGGAAATCCCCCTTGCAAGGTGACGTGTCCCTGAAAAGAAGGACGCATCCAGGAGGTATGCGCAAAAGTAATTCCGTTAAATTGTATATGCTTTACCGGACGGGACAATGTACCGTCTATGGTCACTAAAGTTTCCAAGGCAGGGATAATCACTTCAGCTGTTTCCATATTTTCGCCTGCCTGCGGATAATAGTAAATCGTGCCGGAAGGATATTCCTGAAACCATTCACCGGGTTGGTCCAGCAATTCCAGTGCATTGGTCAGGCAAAAGGAAGAATTTCCTTTCTCTCCTCCGATGACGGGTTGCGGCCAGGGATGCGCAAACTCTAGGTGACTTTCAGGTTCATGGAAGCGAACTACAGCCTGTCCGTCTTTCGCGTCTATACTTTTCACACGCAAAATAGCAATTGCCCAGCGTTGATGGACAATCATTTCCAGTTGACCGGCATTTTGAAGTCTTTCCGGATTTACACTTTGAGAAACGGGGATCGTAATTGTCTGCTCTTCCGGATTGAAGTCAATCATTCGTTCCAATCCTCCGTCAGGAAATTGCGCAGCTCTTTGAACTTTATGACCGTTCACCCACATTTGCCGGGTTTCTACTCTTCTATTTCCTATTAGGGGAGCCTCTGCCGACCATATCTTCTGCTTTAGCTTTTCAGGAACTGCCGGATGATTACATCCACGCTTCCACCCCGTAACAGCAACTCCACCACTAATCACAGGATGAGCCCCATCTACTGCACAAATCACTGTTGGAGAATCGGGTGTCCCACTATCTTCCGGACGAAGAAACAGAGAATTGCGCTGGGCATAAACACCCTCTTCCAAACGAATATAAATTCCTCCGGCTACTTCCGGCCAATTTAGTCTACGCCATTCACGAGCCTGCTTGATTGCCCGGTTTAATGTATTAAACGGGGCTTCCTTTGTCCCGGGATTCTTATCATTCCCCTGCAGGGATACATAAATTTCTCCCGCAAAAAGCGAGGGAAACCACCCCAAGAAAATGATAAAAGAAAGATAAGTAAAAGTCTTTTTCATGGTACTACCTCAATGTGCTACTTCAATAAAGACGAACACACATCGATTTAGTACTCTATGTAAAGGCAATAGATAGGTTATTCTTACGAATGTTTTACAACATCAAATAGGTTACCGAATAAGACCTATGATAAATTGATAGCAAAAATAACCGCAGACAACGAACTTCAGTAAAGTTCCGAATATAAATCCGAGTAAAGAGCCCACACCTGATTTGAGTGCCTGCGAGAACTCTTTATTTCCTAATAGTTCACCAATCACCGCTCCTAGAAACGGACCGAGAATAATCCCCCAAGGCAAGAAAAGAAGACCGACAAGAGTTCCTATGATACATCCCCAATTCCCCCATTTACTACCGCCACTATATTTACTTCCCAGCATCGGAGTGAAATAATCCAATACCTGCAAAACAGCTACAATCAATAACCATACGATTAATTGTGTCGTAGAATATTGTACCTTATCCGTGAAGTGCAGAATGATCAACCCCACATAAGCAATAGGCGGACCGGGAAGAAACGGCAGAATACAACCTGCTAACCCGGCTATCATACAAAGGGCACTAATTACAATCAAAATAATGTCCAACATAGTCTGTTCTTTTTTTAGTTCTGCACAAAAATACAGTATCTTTCAATATATACAAGCTAACCTCGAGAATTATTTCCGCCACTTCACTGCTGTTTCAGAATAGCTTTGTCAGGGCTGTAGTTCTTTGTGTGAATGAGTTTTTCCAATACTTTTTTGAGGATGCCTCGTACCCAACAAGAACTTTTACTATCTTTGTGTCGTTAACGCTAAAGAAGCAAGTTGTTAAATAAGAAATCAGCAGGAGGACAGAAGATGGATCCAATGGAATATATAGTACCCAACAGAAAGCGTTTGCCTTACGGTATGATGAACTTCGCAGTCATCCGCCGCGAAGACTATTATTATGTAGACAAAACCCGCTTCATTCCTATGATAGAGCAGGCAGACCGGTTCTTTTTCTTCATCCGTCCCCGCCGCTTCGGCAAAAGCCTCACGCTGAACGTACTGCAACACTACTACGATGTGCGTACCCGCGATAAGTTCAACGACTTATTCGGCGACCTCTACATTGGGAAGCATCCCACAGCAAACCGCAACAGCTATCTGGTGCTTTACCTCAACTTTTCAGGTATCACCGGCGAACTGAACGATTATCGAAAAGGACTGGATGCACATTGCAGCATTACTTTCATGAATTTTTGCAAGATATATGCCGACCTTCTGCCACCGGAGACACTAGAAGAACTACGCCAAGTGAATGGGGCTGTAGAGCAGTTGGACTACCTCTATCAAGCCTGCGAACGTGCCGGACAGAAAATGTATCTCTTCATCGACGAATACGACCACTTCACCAACGCCATCCTTTCCGATGCGGAAAGTTTGCACCGCTACACTGATGAAACGCATGGCGAAGGTTATCTGCGTGCTTTCTTCAATAAGGTGAAGGCAGGAACTTATTCCAGCATAGAGCGTTGTTTCATCACCGGCGTAAGCCCCGTAACGATGGATGACCTGACGAGTGGCTTCAACATCGGCACAAACTACTCACTTACCCCTCAATTTAACCAAATGATGGGGTTCACCGAAGAAGAAGTGCGCGAAATGCTGACTTACTATTCAACGAACAGTCCTTTCCGCCATACTGTTGACGAATTGATAGAAATAATGAAACCATGGTACGACAATTATTGCTTCGCGCAGGATTGTTACGGTGAAACTACCATGTACAACTCCAACATGGTGCTCTACTTCGTGAAGAATTACATAGATAACGGCAAAGCGCCACGAGAAATGATAGAAGATAATATACGTATCGACTATGAAAAGCTGCGTATGCTCATTCGAAAGGATAAGGAGTTTGCACACGATGCTTCCGTCATTCAAACTTTAGTGAGTCAAGGTTATATCACCGGTGAACTGAAGAAGGGTTTCCCTGCCCTCAACATCACCAATCCGGACAATTTTATAAGCCTGCTCTACTATTTCGGAATGTTAACCATTAGCGGAATAGATAAAGGCAAGACCAAACTGACCATTCCGAACCTGGTGGTTCAAGAGCAGCTCTACACTTATTTGCTGAATACCTACAACGACGCAGACTTAAATTTCAGCAGCTACGAAAAGAGCGAACTTTCAAGTCAGCTCGCCTATGATGGCAATTGGCAAGCCTATTTCAGTTACATTGCCGACTGCCTGAAACGTTATGCATCCCAGCGTGACAAGCAAAAGGGCGAATTCTTCGTTCACGGCTTCACCTTGGCCATGACTGCGCAAAACCGCTTCTACCGTCCTATCTCCGAGCAAGATACACAAGCGGGTTACGTCGATATTTTCCTCTGTCCCATGTTGGACATATATTCTGACATGAAGCACAGCTACATCGTTGAGTTGAAGTACGCCAAATATCGCGATTCTGAAAACCGTGTGGAGGAATTGCGTCAGGAAGCCATCGCCCAGGCCAACCGCTATGCCGACACGGACACGGTGAAACAAGCTATTGGCTCCACGCAACTACACAAGATTGTAGTGGTATATAAAGGTATGGAAATGCGGGTATGCGAAGAGTTATAATGAACAATCTCTTCACCCTTCACTTTTCCTTGTATTATCCTATCTATAAGCAGTTTATAGGTGAAGGGTGTTCCCTTCACCCATCCTTTCACGTTTTTTCTTTTTCAAATTGTACCTTTCCACAATAAAAGCACTACCTTTGTCAATCATGTATGTAATATACAATATAAAATGAACGACAATAAATTAAAAAACAAAACAGTCCCTTTCAACTACGCCCGCTGCTACAACGAGCAATGTCCGAAAGCTTGTAACTGCCTGCGTCGGGTGGCTGCACTTCTCACTACCGCTGACACGTCCTACATCAGCATCGTAAACCCAATGTGTATTCCGGCCACCGGCATTGACTGTCCTCACTTCCAAAACGCAGAAAAGATACATGTGGCATGGGGTATCAGCCACCTGCTGGACAACGTACCTTATAAGGACGGAACAAACATCAAGCAACAACTGATCGGGCATTTCGGAAAAACTCTTTACTATCGCTTTTATCGCGAAGAACGCTTCCTAAGCCCCGCGGACCAAAACTATATCCGCCAACTTTTTCGCCGGAAAGGTATCACCGAAGAACCAGTCTTTGACAGTTACACGGATGAGTATAATTGGTAAAGCTGCGTTCTAACTAGTTTCCAGCCTGCTGAAACTTTTTGTTTCCAGCGCTAGAAACTAAAAGTTTCATACGGTGAAACGATTCGTTTCTCACCGAGAAACAAACTGTTTCACTATGGGAAACCATTCGTTTCAAAGTATGAAACAAAAAATGGAACTAGTTGAAAACAAAAGAAACCCTGATGAAAAGGCAGGTGAAGCTTAGGCCTTCACCCGCTATCACCGATGAACAAAGCGATGCAGAAGATGTTGAAGAGGTGAGAGGAATTTGAAGAGAAAAAGATAAGATATTTATTTCAACTACCTTACCTTCATTAGAGTTAGAACGCACCTTTATTAATTACAGTTTCTTCAGGTATAATTCCTATCTCATCAGGAAACAGCCATTATATTATTCGCTTGTTTCTATCTTTTTGATGATTCGTGCCGGATTGCCGGCTACGATTGTCATCGCCGGAACATCTTTAGTTACCACGCTACCGGCTCCCACTATCGCTCCATAGCCAATCCTTACACCTGGAAGTATGGTCGAATTTATGCCAATCCAAACATTGTCCTCAATCACAAAAGGAATCATACGGTCGTAGAGGTCAAGTGATTATTTTTAGTGTTATAGTTAAAATTTATCTACTACACTTGCAAGTTCTCTCATTAATTTGTTTCTTTGTCTTTAAGGATTGAATAAAGCCTCATATAAGGCTAACAAATTTATTCATCACCTATAATGAAAGAATTATGAGTAACAGAGAACTATCTAACAGAATTGAATATTTTGTGGGATGTATAGGAGCTTTCGCTGAAAAATATTCCTTAAGTAACAGTCAGGCATACAAATACCTGAAGCGTTTTTCCGGCTTGGATTTCTTAGAAGAATTCTATGATATCGAACATACATTCTCCATAGAGGAAGCTGTGGATGATTTAACGAAAATCTGTCAACGAAATGGAGGAGCTTTAGCATGATTCTTTACCACGGTTCAAATATAGAAATATCCCAAATAGATATTGATAAAGGAAGAAAAGGCAAAGACTTCGGAAAAGGGTTTTATCTGAGTGAAGATATTAAACAAGCCGAAAAGATGGCAAGTTTAACGACATTCAGACAAGGAAAAGGGGTTCCTGTTGTTTCTAAGTTTATGTTTGATGAATCTATTCTAAATGGTAAAAGTGATATTAAAATCAAACAGTTTGGCGGATATACCATAGAATGGGCTGAATTTATTCTATTAAATAGAAACAATAATACCAATATTCAAGCCCATGATTATGATATTGTAATAGGTCCCATTGCTGATGATACTGTAGGTCTCCAATTAAGACGATTTATTCAGGGATATATAAACATATCACAATTAGTGAATGAATTATCATAATATCTGTCTCTTATACACATCTGACGCT
>ENA-UADO01000660-UADO01000660.1-human-gut-metagenome-genome-assembly--contig:-NODE-660-length-10843-cov-4.669077_pt1 | contig 10843 bp, 8 predicted proteins | sample MGYA00244266_ERZ654262 | MGnify/ENA primary metagenome ERZ654262 (study PRJEB26926, sample SAMN06165164) | human gut metagenome | biome: ENVO:00009003; feature: ENVO:2100002; material: ENVO:00002003... | reverse complement strand
CGTGGGCTCGGAGATGTGTATAAGAGACAGAGATAGAATACTTACTCTGATACTCTTTCGGCGACATCCCCTCGTGCCGTTTGAAGTACCTTCCTAAATACGACTGATCGGGAAAACCAAGTCGGTCGGCTATTTCCTGAATCGTCAGTCCGGTGGATTGAAGCAACACTTTTATCTCCAGGATGGCAAAGTCGTCGATAATCTTTTTGGCAGCCTCGCCCGTCACGCTTTTGCAGATACCTGTCAGGTATTTGGTGGAGATACACAGTTTGCTGGCGTAGAAAGTCACTTCCCGTTGTGAGATACAGTTTTCATGTACCAGTGCGATGAAATTCTTAAAGATTTCATCCTGCCGGCTTCCTCCTTCGATTTCCTGTCGGTCGAAGTAGCGGTAACACTTATCATAAATATCCAGCATAAACGACTGGAGATGATTTTTGGCGATCTGGTTGCGGAAACGGTTTTCACGATCGTTGTATATAGCTGTTGTGGCACGCATTAACCCGTTGATTGCTCCTGTGCTTTCATCCTTGAGTGTATAGCACGGTTTTTCTTTGATGAACCGGAAGAAGATCGGCTCGAAACGGAGGCAGGCTTCGCGAAACATTTCTTTGGGAAATCCGAAGAAAGAAGCTGTGAAATCGCTGCTGTTGCCATTGATGCGGATAATCGTTCCCGGCAAGAGCACGATTTGAGTGTTTTCTACTATTTCATAGTCTTTCAGGTCGATTGTGACGTGTGCCCATCCGCTTCTGCAAAAATAGATGGCACCCCCTTCCAGTTTCCACAGGCGTTGCATAATTGGAGACAGGTTTTCGTCCATTCCGGCAACGAACGGTTCATGAAGTATGGCTAGGCTAGAGTTTTTTGATTCCATTGTTGTTCTTATTTTGGGTACAAAAATAGGACTTTTTCACTAAATATCGGTTTTAATGTTCCTAAAATGAACAAAACTGAAGATACTAAGTCCAGTTTCCTATGAAGAAAACAGTCTACCTTTGCCGCGTTCAAAAATAGTTAAATAGGTAACAGAAAATGAGTAAAAAGGTATGTAAAGTGAAGCAAGGGCTATTGTTGCTCTGCTGTATGGTAGCTGCTACGGGCTGTAAACAAGCTCCTCCGGCACAAATGGAAACAGAATACGAAGTGATGACCGTTTCTCCGGCCGACCGGATGATTTCAAGCGCCTACTCGGCGACCATCCGCGGACGTCAGGATATTGATATTTACCCCCAGGTAAGTGGTACGCTGACTAAAGTCTGTGTAACGGAAGGGCAGCGTGTAAAGAACGGACAGACATTGTTTATCATCGACCAAGTGCCGTATGAAGCTGCTTTGCAGACGGCAGTGGCAAACGTTGAATCGGCCAAGGCCTCTCTGGCTACAGCGCAACTGACGTATGACAGTAAAGAGGAACTGTATAAAGAGAACGTAATTTCCTCTTTCGATTTGAGTACGGCAAAAAACTCCCTGTTGGCTGCCAAAGCACAGTTGGCACAGGCCAAGGCGCAGGAAGTGAGTGCCCGCAATAATCTTTCTTATACGGTTGTGAAAAGTCCGGCCGACGGAGTGGTAGGCACGTTGCCTTACCGTGTAGGAGCTTTGGTTAGTTCCGCTCTTGCCCAGCCGTTGACTACCGTTTCCGACAATTCGGATATGTACGTCTACTTCTCCATGACGGAAAACCAATTACTGGGACTGATCCGCCAATACGGTTCTAAAGAGGAAGCATTGAAAAATATGCCTGCCATCGACCTGCAACTGAACGATAAGTCAGCCTACTCCGAACGGGGACAGATTGAATCTATCAGCGGAGTGATCGACCGTTCGACGGGTACGGTCAGCCTGCGTGCAGTTTTCCCGAACAAGGAAGGATTGCTGCATAGCGGTGGTGCGGGTAATGTGATTGTTCCTGTTCAAAAAACAGCTGCGCTGACCATTCCACAGGCTGCCACTTTCGAAATACAAGATAAGAGATATGTCTATAAGGTAGTGGACGGCAAGGCTCAATCCAGCCAGGTACAAGTGACCCGTGTCAATGGCGGTCGGGAATTTATTGTAGATGAAGGATTGGCACCGGGAGATGTGATCGTGGCAGAAGGAGTAGGTTTGCTTCGTGAAGGTACTCCGGTCAAGGCAAAGGCTGCTCAATCTCCAGTGGCAGGAGTGACAAATGCTAATCAATCCTCATCAACAGAGACAACAACGAAGTCTCCGGCAACTACTACTGAAAATTAAACCAAGGAGGAATCATTCATGAATTTAAGAACCTTTATAGAACGCCCCGTATTATCGGCAGTCATCTCTATCACGATTGTCGTAGTGGGTATCATCGGGCTGTTCAGCTTGCCCGTTGAGCAGTATCCCGATATTGCTCCGCCTACCATTATGGTGAGTACCACCTATTATGGCGCCAGTGCGGAAACATTGCAGAAGAGTGTTATTGCGCCTTTGGAAGAGGCGATCAACGGAGTGGAAGACATGACCTACATGACTTCCTCCGCCACCAATTCCGGTTCGGTGAGCATCACCGTCTATTTTAAGCAGGGCACAGACCCCGATATGGCGGCTGTCAACGTGCAGAACCGTGTATCACGTGCTACGGGACAACTTCCGGCGGAGGTAACCCAGGTCGGTGTGACCACTTCCAAGCGTCAGACGAGTATTCTGCAGATGTTCTCATTGTATAGTCCGGACGACAGTTACGACGAGAACTTCCTGTCCAACTATATCAGCATCAACCTGAAACCGCAGATTCTTCGTATCTCCGGTGTGGGCGACCTGATGATTATGGGCGGTGAATATAGTATGCGTGTATGGATGAAACCGGACGTGATGGCACAGTACAAACTGATTCCGTCCGATATCACCGGTGTGCTTGCCGAGCAGAATATCGAATCGGCTACCGGTTCGTTCGGTGAAAATTCCGATGAGACTTATCAGTATACGATGAAGTACACCGGACGTCTCATTACTCCCGAAGAATTCGGGGATATCGTCATCCGTTCCACCGACAATGGCGAAGTCTTGAAACTGAAAGACGTTGCCGATATCCAACTGGGACAGGACAGCTACGCTTACCACGGTGGTATGGACGGTCATCCGGGTGTATCCTGTATGGTGTTCCAGACGGCAGGTTCCAATGCGACCGAAGTAAACCAGAATATCGACAAACTTCTCGAAGAGGCAAGCAAAGACCTTCCGAAAGGCGTGGAACTGACGCAGATGATGAGCTCCAACGACTTCCTGTTCGCTTCCATTCATGAGGTGGTGAAAACGTTGATCGAGGCTATCATCCTGGTTATCCTTGTGGTGTACGTCTTCTTGCAGGACTTCCGTTCTACATTGATTCCGCTGGTCGGAATTGTGGTTTCCCTAGTGGGTACGTTTGCTTTCATGGCGATAGCCGGATTCAGTATCAACCTGCTGACCCTGTTTGCGCTAGTGCTCGTTATCGGTACGGTGGTGGATGATGCCATTATTGTCGTCGAGGCGGTGCAGGCGCGGTTCGATGTGGGCTACAGGTCGTCATATATGGCAAGTATCGACGCTATGAAAGGAATCAGTAATGCCGTTATCACCTCTTCGCTGGTGTTTATGGCGGTGTTCATTCCGGTGTCCTTCATGGGCGGCACTTCCGGTACGTTCTATACCCAGTTCGGTTTGACGATGGCGGTTGCGGTAGGTATCTCCGCTATTAACGCGTTGACTTTGAGTCCGGCTTTGTGTGCATTGCTGCTGAAACCTTATATTAATGAAGACGGAACGCAGAAGAACAACTTTGCGGCACGCTTCCGTAAGGCTTTCAATTCGGCTTTCGATGTGATGGTGGATAAATATAAGACGATTGTATTGTTCTTTATCAAGCGCAGATGGTTGACATGGTCGTTGCTGGCTTGTTCCGTGGTATTGCTTGTGTTACTGATGAATAACACGAAGACCAGTCTGGTACCCGACGAAGATCAGGGTGTTATTTTCGTGAATGTAAGTACGGCGGCAGGCAGTTCGCTGACAACGACGGATAAGGTGATGGAACGTATCGAAAAACGCCTGATAGAAATACCTCAACTGAAACACGTGCAGAAAGTGGCCGGTTACGGATTGTTGGCAGGACAGGGTAGTTCGTTCGGTATGTTGATTCTCAAACTGAAACCGTGGGACGAACGTCCGGGTGATGAGGACAATGTGCAGTCGGTGATCGGTCAGGTATATGCGCGTACGGCTGATATCAAGGATGCCAGTGTGTTCGCCATCTCTCCGGGTATGATTCCGGGTTACGGTATGGGTAATGCGCTCGAACTCCACATGCAGGATAAGATGGGCGGTGATATGAACGAGTTCTTCACCACCACCCAGCAATACTTGGGAGCTTTGAACCAGCGGCCTGAAATATCGATGGCTTATTCGACGTTCGACGTTCGCTATCCGCAGTGGACGGTAGAGGTGGATGCAGCTAAATGTAAGCGTGCAGGTATCACGCCCGACGCTGTGTTGAGTACGCTGTCCGGTTATTACGGTGGGCAGTATGTGTCCAATTTCAACCGTTTCTCTAAAGTGTACCGTGTCATGATTCAGGCCGATCCGGTGTTCCGTTTGGACGAAACTTCCCTCGATAATGCTTTTGTGCGTATGTCGAATGGAGAGATGGCGCCATTGAGCCAGTTCGTTACGCTGACCCGTAGCTACGGTGCGGAATCGTTGAGCCGTTTCAATATGTATAACTCCATTGCGGTAAATGCGATGCCGGCCGACGGATATAGTACGGGAGACGCCATCAAGGCTGTGCAGGAAACTGCCGAACAGTCTCTTCCGAAAGGCTATGGCTATGATTACGGAGGTATCACCCGTGAGGAAAACCAGCAGAGCGGTACGACGATCATTATTTTCGGTATCTGCTTCCTGATGATTTACCTTATTTTGAGTGCGCTTTATGAGAGCTTCATTATTCCGTTCGCTGTGCTTTTGAGTGTGCCTTGCGGATTGATGGGTAGCTTCCTTTTCGCCTGGATGTTCGGACTGGAGAATAATATTTATCTGCAAACAGGTTTGATTATGTTGATCGGTCTGCTGGCGAAGACGGCTATTTTGCTGACGGAATATGCTGCCGAACGTCGTAAAGCAGGTATGGGGCTGATTGCTTCTGCGGTCAGTGCGGCTAAAGCCCGTCTGCGTCCGATTCTGATGACGGCATTGACGATGATTTTCGGTCTGTTCCCGTTGATGATGTCAAGTGGAGTGGGAGCCAACGGTAACCGTTCATTGGGTACGGGTGTAGTAGGTGGTATGACCATCGGTACGTTGGCGTTGCTCTTCATCGTGCCTACTTTGTTTATTGCTTTCCAGTGGTTGCAGGAACGTTTGCGTCCCGTGCAGAGCGTCCCGACGCATGACTGGCAGATTGAAGAAGAAATCAAAGTGAGCGAGGAAGAAAAATCTAAAGCTGGAAAAGAATAATTGATGATTAAAGGTTTTAGACCTGAATTAAAATAAGAACTAATGAGAAAAATAATCATTCTGTCCGCAGCAACGCTTATATTGAGTAGTTGCGGTATCTACAATAAATACAAACCGGTATCGGAAGTTCCCGAAGGACTTTACGGCAGCGAGTCTGTTGCTGCCACCGATACGGCAAACTTCGGTAACCTTTCGTGGCGGGAGGTCTTTACCGACCCTTATTTGCAGAATTTGGTGGATTCGGCACTCTTGCGCAACACCGATATGCAGACTGCCCATTTGCGTGTGAAAGAAGCGGAAGCCACGCTGCTGACGTCCAAACTGTCTTATCTGCCTTCTTTGTTTCTGGCACCGGAAGGAGCTGTCAGCAGCTTCGACCGTGGAAAGGCTACACAAACTTATTCGCTGCCCGTGACTGCTTCGTGGGAACTGGATATTTTTGGAAAGGTGACAACAGCAAAGCGTCGTGCGAAAGCTGCCTACGAACAGAGTAAGGAATATGAACAGGCTGTCAAGACGCAGTTAGTAGCATCCGTTGCCAATACGTATTACACCTTGCTGATGCTCGATTCGCAGTATGAGATAGCTGTGGCTACCGAAGCTGCTTGGAAAGAAAGTGTAAATGCCACCCGTGCCATGAAAAAGGCCGGGATGGTGAATGAGGCCGGACTGGCGCAGACGGAGGCTACCTACTTCAATATATGTACCACCGTACTCGACCTGAAAGAGCAAATCAATCAGGCGGAAAATTCACTGGCACTTTTACTGGCAGAAACTCCCCACCAAATACAGCGTGGCAAACTGGGAAATCAACAGTTGCCGGAAAACTTCTCCGTGGGTGTTCCCTTACAGATGCTTGCCAACCGTCCTGACGTGCGTAGCGCAGAATTTTCGTTGGCACAGGCTTTCTATACAACGAATGCCGCACGTGCCGCTTTCTATCCTTCCATCACGTTGAGCGGCAGCGCAGGGTGGACAAACAGTGCAGGGAGCATGATTGTCAACCCGGGTAAGTTCCTGGCCTCCGCCGTGGCTTCCCTGACGCAGCCTTTGTTTAATAAAGGAGCGAACATCGCCCAACTGAAAATAGCGAAAGCCCAACAGGAGGAAGCCCGCCTTAGTTTCGAACAGACCTTGCTGAACGCAGGCGTGGAAGTGAACGAGGCACTGGTGCAGTACCAGACTGCCCGCGAGAAAGCCGACTACTACAACAAGCAGGTGGCTTCCCTGCAAACAGCAGCCAAGAGCACAAGCCTGTTGATGAAACATGGCAACACCACTTATCTGGAAGTATTGACCGCCCAACAGACGTTGCTCAACGCGCAACTGTCACAAGTGGCGAACCGCTTTACCGAAATCCAAGGCGTAATCACTTTGTATCAGGCATTGGGTGGCGGCCGTATGTAGGGAGTATGTATGAATCCAGAAACACTGCGTTGCCGGATACTCGACTACACCAAGCGGGAAATGTACCAGCATGGTGCCGACGGGTTGACGATGGATGATATAGCCAGGGGAATGAAGATGTCGAAGCGGACACTCTACAAGCTCTTTCCCAGCAAAACGAGTCTGTTCCGTGTCTGTCTTTCTGATTTTGCCAACGGAATCAGAAGCCGGATCCAGCAAAAACAGATACGGATGGACAGCTCGTGCATGGAGGCACTTTTTATCACAGTGGATGGCTATCTCACCCTGCTTCATTTGCTGGGGAAGAAGTTGCTGATGGATATTGCTACCGACAGGGAATACCGTGCTGCTTTCGAGCGGGAGGAAGCTTTCTGGTTGCAGCAGTTGATTGATGTCTTGACGCATTGTAAGATTTGCGGTTATTTACTTCCCGGAGTCGATCCCGACCGTTTTGCACCGGATTTGCAGGAGGTCATCTACCAGAGCAGCTTGCAAGGCACCCCGTACCTGGTGCAGCGTATGTTGAACTATACGCTTCTGCGGGGGCTTTTTAAGATGGACGGTATCCGTTATATTGACGAACACCTGAAACCTGATAATTTGAATGTTTGTGTATGAAGAGAAAGAGGTGGACTACCCTGCAAAGGGAGCTCACCTCTTTTTATTTTCTTCGTTCGTAAACGGTTGGTTACAAGATAGTGCCTTTATGAATCCGATTACTTTATAACCCTTCGATTATGCTTAAAGGTAAATCGGTACATTCGGCGATAGACTCATTGTCTATCCCTTTGGCTTTCATGTTCCGGGCTATTTTCAGCTGGGCTCTTTGTGTACCTTCTTTCATTCCTTTCTCTATACCTTTCTCCAACCCTTCTTTTATTCCTTTTTGTTCAGCTGCATCCATTGTCACCAAATAATCTCGGTACACTTTGACGCTATTGTCGTATCGCTCCCTGTCTTCCGGAGACATAGAAGCCACATCAGCGATATCTTCCAATTTCTCGAAGACAGCTTTTCGTGCCTTGAACGGCATGCGTTTTAAAGTTTCCATATTATTTAATATATAAATCCAACGTTCAAAATTCGTTTCGCATTCCTCTTCGTTTTTGTTGAAGAGAGGGAGAGCGATAAAGATTTCCCGGAACTTATCCGAGAAGAGTTCTCCTGTTTCCCTGTCACTTAGAATAACATCCGTGCGGAGTTTTATGTTCTTGTCGATAATGAAATTCATCAAGAAAACTCCGTATACGGCTTTTATTTCAAACTTCCATTCATTGCCTACCCTTCCTTGATTGATGATGGCACGCGATAAATAATAAATCGAGCGTTCTTTGAAGTTGCTTTGCATACGGTTCTGCATTTCAACGATGATTTTTTCGCCTGTGTCCGTGGTGCAATATACATCATAGATAATACCTCGTCCTTCCGGATAGAGCGGCAATTGCTCATTATTCAAAAACTGTAAGTCCGTTATCACTCGTTCACCTTCGAGCAGGTCGTTCAGAAATTCGATTAGTAAATCCTTAGACACTTCTCTGCCGAATATTAGTTTGAATCCGTAGTCGGTGAACGGATTGATAAATTTACTCATTGTTTTGGGTCGCTTCTTTTTATGTTTTGCAAAGAGACGTTTCTCTTTATACATAAAAAAGAGGCTTTTTCTTCGTACTACAAAGGTACGATAATTCTTGGTTTTCCATCCCTTTTGCAGTAAAAATAAAAAGGTTCCTTGTTTATAGGCAGACTTTTCCGCTTTATCTTCCCCTGATTAGCTTTTTCAGTGTCCCGTTGTAGGTGTTTTCAAATTCCGTCGGATGATTGAGTGCCCAAAGAATGTAATCACCCGGTTCATTCTTTTTGAGTAGGGTAGGGCGGTATTGGGAACTAAGAATTTTCCATAAAATACCGCCGGGGCCTCCCAATTCTTTACGTCGGGCAAGGGCGACAATCGCTTTTACGGTCTGTTCGTTCCGGATGCCGATAGTTTGCATATTAAGTAGAAGTATAGCTTCCGAGCCTCCTCCCGCTTGCATCCCTTCCGAAACCGTTTCTTTTCCAATCGATTTATCCAAAGACAAACCCTCTACAACGACAGGCGAAGCCTGAAAAACGCTGTTTGACGGAACGGGCGGCATGCTCCTCTCATTCTCCTTTCCGTCTTTTCCTTCCCTCTCTGTCTCTATGTCTTTTTTTATTTCAGATTTGATTTCATTTTCCATATTCCTTTCCTGTTTACCTTTGATATCTGTATCCGTTTCTTCTTTTGTTTGTGGCATTGTTGTAGCAAATTCATGGGGTTTTGTAACATCTTTGCCGGAGTCATCTGTATTTTCCGGTTCTATTTCACTACTCTCCTCCTTGATAATCCAGAAATGTTCCAGAGGTAATTTATATTTTCTCCGACTGTCGGTGATGATTTTATGATATTGTTCCTGAATCGCTTGTGAAGTCAGTACGCCATACTCCTTATATATAAGATCATCGAACAACCCCACTGACAGGCAATCATCAATGATGGCCTGCATTTCCTCCTCCCCGCAACACGCTTCCTGGGCGATGTCGAAAAGAGTGTCTTTGTTCCACAAAATATAATAACCTTTTTCTTTATAGATGAGGCAGAGCAGCGAAGTGAGTGCGGCAATCCCTGCCGCGTGGTGGCGACAGGAGATGCGGCGTACTTTTCTGTCCTGCAGAAAATTGACATCGAGGGGGAAATAATCTAATCCGGGTTTGGAAATGCGGGCCATGATGATAAAATGCTGGTTGTAAATGGTTGATTATTACTGAATAAATTCTGCTTTTACATCGAAGCAGGGGCAGGATTTTATATACTCGTCAGGTGAGATAATGCCGTCTCCATTGAGGTCAGGACTGATGTCCCGATGCCCTATCACCTGCTTCAGAGAAGGGAAGACAAGGCGCAAATCTTCTACCAGCCGGACGAGTGCTTCACGCTGCGCTTCCGTCCGTGTGTCGGCAGGCCGGCCGTTCCTGTCCAATCCGCCAATGTAGCAGATGCCGATAGACCGATGGTTCCAACCCGTGCAATGCGCTCCATCGAGAGCAACATCTCTTCCCGGTTCTATCGTACCGTCGAGACGGATGACGAAATGATAACCGATAGAACGAAAACCACGTTGACGATGCCAGCGGTCGATGTCGGTAGCGGTAAAATCCTGTCCCGCACGAGTGGCGGAACAGTGGATGATGATCGTGTCTTTCATGGCAGAATCCTCCTTTCCTGTTTGCAGACGGCACGTGAGATAACCCCGAACGCAATAGCCTCCTCTTTGGACAGTTGGCGGTAATATTGCTTTGTTACTGAATGGAGCACCGGAGAGAAGGGAGCATCCATCGGCGGCGTTGTCGTTTGATTAGGCATGGTGGGCCGATTAGGTATTGTCGTCCGATTAAGCACTGTGGTCTGGTTAGGCCTTGTCTGAACCATAATAAAAGCATCTCCCCGATGATGTTGCACACGCAAGGCGTGTTGTTTCACGCGGTCCGGATGCTTTAGTTGGAGGATAAGCCAGTTTCGGTGCGCAGGCTTCAGACGTTCCTCTCTGACCATTTCTTTCATAGACGGGTAGGCACGCAATACTTTCCCCGTTGCATCCGTAACGGCGAAAGGTGTTTGATGAGATCCCACTCCCGTACGTCGTAATCCCGTCCGGATGGCGTGCATCATATTGGTGTATGCATCGCACCATTCGAGGTTTGACACGTGGTTGTTCATCGTATTGCCATCGAGGTGGTTAATCTGTGGCAGCTGCTCCGGGTTGGGGATGAATGCTTTGGCAACCAAACGATGAATTTTGTATTCGATACAAACACCTTTATTCGGCAGTATGACAGTTTCGTAACCGGTCCCCATGATTTTGGCACAAAGGATCAACTTTGATCTGCCCTTGAAACTCAATACCCGTCCGTGATCCTGTCTCTTATACACATCTCCGAGCCCACGAGACCGTACTAGATCTCG
>ENA-UADO01000654-UADO01000654.1-human-gut-metagenome-genome-assembly--contig:-NODE-654-length-10892-cov-6.487035_pt1 | contig 10892 bp, 9 predicted proteins | sample MGYA00244266_ERZ654262 | MGnify/ENA primary metagenome ERZ654262 (study PRJEB26926, sample SAMN06165164) | human gut metagenome | biome: ENVO:00009003; feature: ENVO:2100002; material: ENVO:00002003... | reverse complement strand
CGAGATCTAGTACGGTCTCGTGGGCTCGGAGATGTGTATAAGAGACAGCTTGAATGGGATGCAAATTCGGATGGAAAGCCAACATATATAGCATATGTAGCAGCTTAAAGAAAGAGAGGATTTGAATAATGGCAAAGACAGATTTTAAAGTAATAGATATATCTATGAAGATTACGAACCAGTTACCTATGATTCGTATTACAGAGGATTTGGTTGTTACTGTTAATAACAGAAAGAGCACAATTCTCAACATACAGGCTATGGCACAGGAAGCAGAGAGCAAGGAAAACAAGGATGATATGGCATTTATGATTAAAGGCCTTGAAATGCTTGTTGGAAAGGATGCTTCAGATAAGATTGAGGCATTAGACCTTCCTATTCCTGAATATAAGGAAATGTATAATACAATCATGCAGGTTGCTATGGGAACATACGGCGAGGAGCAGACACCCTCAGCATGAGACATATTATGATATATGGGATGATTGGGAGCTGATAGAAGCCAGCTTCCTGTCCCAATATGGCATACGGTTGCGTACCGAAGACGATATGTCATGGTCAGAGTTCTGTTCGTTGCTTAGTGGAATAATGCCTGAAACACCCCTTGGAAGAATTGTGGGAATCAGAGCAGAAAAGGATCCTAAGGTTATAAAGGAGTTCACTAAGGAACAGAAGAAAATCCGTAATGACTGGATATTAAGAAGAAATAGAAAATTAATGGAAGATCATGCAAATTACAATAAGTATTGGAGTGACTTCCAAAATTGGGCTAAGACCGCTTTCTCTAAGTAGAAAGTGGTCTTTTTAAATGCCGGAAAGGAGGGAGTATGTCGGATGTAGTAGGACAGATAGCTCTGGAACTTGGCATAGACAGTTCACAGATAGTTAATCAGCTTACAGGTGCTTCCAATAAGGCAGCAAAGCAGGCAACATCCATCTTTTCTGGTATGGGAAAGAAAATAGCTGCTGGATTAAGTATAGCAGCTTTTACTAAGTTTACGAAAGACTGCATAGAAGTTGGTTCTAATGTTACAGAAGTACAGAATGTTGTAGATACGGCATTTAAGGACTTGAGTGGACAGGCAGATCAGTGGGCTTCTAACGCCATGACTAACTTTGGACTATCTGAATTATCTGCTAAGAAGTACATGGGTGTATTTGGCCAGATGAGTAATGCAATGGGTATTACAGGACAGGCTGCACTTGATATGGCAGAAGATGTTACCGGATTAACAGGTGATGTTGCATCATTTTACAATTTGAGCACAGATGAAGCATATACAAAGCTGAAATCCATCTGGACTGGCGAGACTGAGACACTTAAGGACCTGGGCGTAGTAATGACTCAGACGAACTTAGACCAGTATGCACTTAATAATGGTTTTGGTAAGACTACGGCTAAGATGACAGAGCAGGAAAAAGTAATGCTTCGTTATCAATATGTTACTAGTGCACTGTCCAATGCCACTGGTGATTTTGTTAAGACACAGGATTCCTGGGCGAATCAGACAAGAATACTTACATTAAGGTTTCAGCAGTTAAAGGCTAGTCTTGGTAAAGGCTTCATAGCATTGTTTACACCTATTCTGCGTGGCTTTAACAACTTGCTGGCAGGATTACAGAAGGTTGCAGATGGCTTTGCCAGCTTTGTGCAAATGCTCACAGGAGCAGATGTATCAACCTCTATGGGCTCGATAAGTTCGGATATAGCTGGTATAGGAGATGATGCATCCAGCGCAGCGGATAATGTAGGTGATATAGGAAGTGCAGCCAAGAAGACTGCTAAAGATATAGAAAAGTCGCTTGCAGGCTTTGACCAGATAAATAAGCTGACAGAGCCAACAGATGATAGTTCTGATTCAAGCGGTAGTACAGGTGGAACATCTTCAGGAATCGGAAGTGTTGACCTTGTACCAGATGTGAGTGGAAGTACATCTAATGCAACATCTGCAATTAGTGATTTTGTAAATAAGGCAAAGAAAGAATTAGATAAACTCCGCAAATGGAGTGTATCGACATTTTCTCCATCTATGTCAAGAATATGGGATGGACTTACAAAAAATACAGATACAGCCAAGAAAAACTTAGCAAGTGCGTTTAATGATATAAGAGCATTAGGACCGCCGTTGTTAAATTATTTTAATGGTCCATTTACAAATTATCTTGTAACATGGGTCGATACTAATGGCAGTATATTAAATGGATTATTTGATAGCTTTAATACAGTCTTTTCGGATGTATGGAATAAAGCAGCATATCCTATACTTGCAAATTTTGTTTCTGTTGGATTACCAATGCTGACGGATTTTGCATCCCAGACGTTATCTTTAAATGGAACAATATTTGATACATTTAAAGCATCTTGGAATTCTTTATGGAGCGAAGGTGTAAGTCCAGCCATTGAATCTATATCAAATGTATGGATTGGCTTGGTTAATACAATGGCAGGGGCATGGAACGAATGGGGAGAGCCGATATTTACTGGAATAAAAACGGCTGTTAAGACTACCGGAGATGTATTCTTAGACATTTGGAATAATATGCTTCAGCCAGTCTGGGAGAATGCTTTAGATGTAATTGATAGAGTATGGAGTGAACATTTACAGCCATTACTTGCTAATTTCCTTGACTTTGTCGGCGAAGTGGTTACATGTGCTACGACAATATATAACAACTTTATTGCGCCTGTAGTGGGATTCTTATCTGAATTATTAGGACCAATATTTATAGCTATATTTGATTCTATAGGGAATAAGGTTGGAGTTGTCGTTGGAACCATAGCTGATTTAATGAACGATACAATTACTGTGTTTAAAGGAGTTATACAGTTTATTAAGGGTGTTTTTTCTGGCGATTGGGAAGGTGCCTGGAATGGTATAGTTACGGCTTTTGATGGCATATTTAGCGGAATTGCTGATATTGCAAAAGGTCCTATTAATATGGTGATTGGCTTAATTAATGGATTACTATCAGGAATGCAGAGGGGAATTAATGCTGTTGTAAAAGGTATAAATAAACTAAGCTTTAAAGTTCCAAACTGGGTACCTGGTATAGGTGGTGACCATTTCGGGTTTGATTTACCACAGGTTGGATTTGGCAGTATTCCATACCTTGCACAAGGCGGATACGTTAAGCCAAACACTCCACAGCTTGCCATGATTGGCGATAACAGACATCAGGGTGAAGTTGTTGCACCTGAGGATAAATTACTTGATATGGCACAGAAGGCAGCAGCTATGGCATCTAGTGCAGAGTTATTGGCAGAGGCTATAAGTATTCTTAAGCAGATACTTAAGATACTTGAAACACTGGACCTTGATATACAGCTAGATGGAAAGAGCCTAAAAAAATATGTGGTTGATAAGATTAACGAGCATACAAAGCAGACAGGAAAATGTGAGATTATACATTAAGGATGTGATGAATTGATACTAAGATGTGACAATCAGGAGCTTCCGGCTCCTGTGTCCATCAAAGTGGATGATGAGATTATATGGTCTTCTTCTACAGGACGAGCACTTGACGGAACAATGTTGGGTGATGTTGTCGCTGAAAAGAAGACCTTATCTATTAATTGGGGAATATTGAAGGAAGATGAGATGGCACTTATTAAGAACAAACTCATCGCCGGATTCTTCCCGATAACATTCCATGATGATGGACAGGATATAACAATAACAAGCTATAGAGGTACATTAAGTAAAGAGGTGCTGGGTGATATAGGGGACGGTAACTATTATTACAGAAGTGCCAGTGTATCTATAATACAGCAGTAAGGAGCAGAACATGAAAAAGACAATGACTATTAAACAGATTGATAATAGTGCAACAATGCTTAAGAATTTGCAGGGATTAAGAAAGCATTGGCCTGTAAAGGTAAACTATGCGATCGCAAAGAATCTTAAGACATTGTTAGGAGAAGTAGATATTTTTGTAGCACAGCGAACAGAAGTAATACAGAATAATGTGCTTAAAGATGAAAATGGGAATGCTGTCATGAATGGAGATTCTTACCAGTTCCCAGAAGGTAAAGAGCAGGAAGTTGTAAAAGAAATTGATGAGATGTACAACATGGAAACGGATGTTGATGTACATATGATTAAGATGGAAGACATATCTGTATGTGATTCTGACAGCAGATACGATGGAACAACATTAGAGGATATTGCAGCCATTGAATTTATGATCGAGGATTAAGCCTATGTATAATAATGTATCAGAGCAATTTGCGACAACGATTAGATCACCATCGCGAACATTTAACTTACGATTAAAGATAAATGGTAAGTGGATTGACGCTGGCTTTAAAAAGATGAGCTATGAGACCGCTTCCACATCTGATGAGGGTATACAGATAGGTTCGGCTGTTGCAGCTAAGATAGAACTGACAGTAAAAAGAATAAATGAGTTGTTTGAAAACACAGAGATACCTATAGAGATAGGATTGAAACTGCCAAGCGGAAAGTATGAGTATATTCCACTTGGCTTTTTTACTGCAGAACATCCAACGCTTGACCAGGCAACCACAACATTTACGGCTTACGACAGAATGATGAAGACCACAGGTGTATATGTATCTGAATTGACATATCCTGCAAGTGCAGAATCTGTTTTAAAAGAGATAAGTACTGGATGTGGCGTTCCCTGTAATGTATCTGGCTTGAATGGAATAACTATTGATACTGCACCGGTAGGATATACCTATCGTGAGGTTATCGGATATATCGCTTCTTTAGCTGGAGGTTTTGCTTGCGTAGACAGAACTGGAACAATTGTTATTAAGTGGTATGAGGATAATGGCTATACGATAAATGAATCACGAATAATGACATTTGAAAAGAATGAGAGTGATTACCATTTAGATTATCTTACATGTAATGTTGACAGTAATACTTCTTTTACAGTAGGAAGTGGAACTTTGGGAATAACATTTGATAATCCACTTACAACAGAAGAAAAGCTTAACTCTGTATACAAGAAAGTAAGAGGATTTGCGTATAGAGGCGCAAGCTTAAAGACGCTAGGAGATATTCGACTGGATCCATGGGATATTGTAACTGTTGAAGAAACAGGGGAGACTTATAAGATTCCGGTTATGAATATAACACAGGAATATGATGGCGGTCTTGCTATGACTATTACAGCTTATGGCAAAACAGAAACTGAAACAGAGACAGATTATAAAGGACCATCTACTAAGCTTGCAGAACGAACATATGCGGAAATGATGCTTACTAAGGAACTGGTTGCTAAAAAGGTAGATGCAGAATGGGTTAAGGCTAATACTGTACAGGCAGAAACGGTAGTAGCTATAAATAATGAACTAGAGAATATCCGGAATAATTATTTGAAATCTAATATTGCGGAGATTAAATACGCAACGATAGAAAGCCTTAAAGGTGTTTCCGGAGAATTTGAACAGTTTAAGGCGAATGATTTTACTGCAATAACAGGAAAGGTTAATGACCTGACTGTTGGGGTAGAGAAAGTAAATACTCTTATGTTTGGTTCTGCAAGTGGTGGAAGTCTTACGACAGAGTTTTCCAATTCAGTTATAAGCCTTATAGGTGATGCACAGATAAAAAGCGCAATGATAGAAAGCATTGATGCAAAAAAGATAACATCACTTGATGTAAACACTACAAGCGTGAATATACACAGTGAAAGCGGATTGTCACGTTGGAAAGACAACACAATTGTAATCAGCGATGGAACACGCACACGAGTTCAGATTGGAAAAGATGCAAATGCTGATTACAACATGTATGTGTGGGATAAGAAAGGTAACCTGCTGTTTGACGCGCTAGGGCTTACAGCAAAAGGCATCCAAAGAGAGATTATCCGAAATGATATGGTATCTCAGGACGCTGATATATCCGCTGAAAAACTGGATATAGGAAGCTTGTTTGAGGTGATAAACAAAGATGGAAGCCATACGCTTAAAAGCAGCAAGATATATGTTGATAGTGATAAACAGACACTTGATGTTTCTTTTAAATCAATAACTACTAAAACAGACACAGCAGTTACAGCTGCAAATAAGGCAGAACAAAATGCAGGTACGGCTCTTTCTACAGCAAATTCAGCAGACACAAAAGCACAAAGTGTTATAAATCGTGCTAATGCCGGAGAATTTAAAGGCGCTGATGGAAAGAACTTCAGTTGGAATTTGATTAAATATGATTATATTGAAGCATTTGCGTCAGAAATTGATAAAAGTGAGTATATAAAGAATGGCAAAGTAATATGCGAAGGAACTAATGTAAATGCTGGCATTAAAATCGATTCTGTTAATTGTTATGAGTCATCTACTCAATATGTTATGAGTGGGTATGTCACAATTCTCAGTAAAACATGCAGTAACTTTTTTATATACAATGGGAAAAAGCATACTTTCATTTCTTTTTCAATAGATGGCAAAAGTTATGCAAATCCATTAGATATTATTACAACGGATGCAGTTCAAATTTTAAACGATGGGAAATCACATTTTTTTGAACTTAGATTTCAGACAGCTAATGATATGCCAGCCGACGATAATACTAAAGCGACATACACATATATTCAGCTTAATAAATCAAATCAGACTAATATACGATATCAGATTGTTGGCTTAAAACTTGAAAAAGGAAATAAATCAACGGATTGGTGTCCGGCTAAGGAAGATTTAAAAGGCGCAACTGGAGCAACAGGAAAAGGAGTTTCTGCAATTACTCCGCAATATTATCTGTCTACTTCAAACACAACTCAAAGTGGTGGTTCGTGGAGTAATACAAGACCTTCATGGGTTGCAGGAAGATATTACTGGATGAGAGACTATATACAGTGGACAGATGGCAGCGTTACAGCATCCGCCCCACAGCTTGCGACAGACCTGAACAATCTTTATTCCTCATTGCAGACGGTAACTAATACAGTATCTTCACAGGGAACACAGTTATCTACTGTACAGGGGCAGATAAGTTCTAAAGTGTGGCAACAGGATATAACGACAGCTGTAACTAATCTGCAGATTGGTGGAAGAAACCTGTTAACTGGTTCCGCAGGTTGGACTAAAGCTAATCCAGCAAAAAGTACAAATGCAGCAGATGCATATGCATATATTGGTGGAAAAGTATATCTTGAAAATGGTAAAACATATACTTTGCAAGCGGTTAGCGATTCCGTATGGGCTACAGGGCATGGTGGTCAAACTGGCAAAGCAACGATATGGCTTCATGGTTTAGGAGATGGATTTCACAGAGTATTTTGTGGAGATGGTAAAACATCGGGACGATATACATGGACATTTGTTCATACATCAGCAACTCAGAATTGTGAAATAAGAATCAACGGTTATAGCAAAGTTACAAGCTTCTGGGATATTAAAATAGAATCGGGCAACAAAGCTACAGACTGGACACCAGCACCAGAGGATATTGACGCGAATATCTCTTCTGTAGAAGGTAAAATAACAACGGTAAGCAATCAGTACACAACGCTGAATCAATCGCTTGCAAGTCTTAAAGCCACGGTTAACAGTAACACGACAGCAATAAGCAAAAAAGCGGATAATAGTACAGTTACTGAAATTAATAATAGAGTAACAACATTAACGGCAGATTTAAGTGGCATAAAGCAGTCTATTTCAGCAACCTATGTAACTAAAACAGAATACGCAAAAGAAATAGACTGGCTTGGAGACAACATAAATAATGTTGATGATAAAGCCAGTGCGGCCCAGGATTGGTGTCAAACCATAGAGGACAATATAACAGACCATTACTCTACAACTGTACAGATGAATAACGCGATTACGCAAGCTGTTAGTGCTGAAAGTAACAGTATTAAGCTGGAAGTATCAGCAACCTATGCAACTAAAAACGATATAAATAATCTTCAAATCGGTGGAGTTAATAGGTTCATAAAGAGTACTGCAACCACTAATAAGTATATAACAGCCACTGGCACAATAACAGCTGGTGGGAATTACTGGGATTTAACGGACTACATTGATGTATCACAGTGGACACATTATATAGCAAGTGGATGGACTAATCTAGGAAATGCCCCAGCCACATGCTTCTACGATAGCAATAAGAAATTTATCAGTGGTGTTGCTGGCAATAATACTTCTGCAAGATATTCATTACCGATTCCAACAGGCGCGGCGTACATGAGATTTAGTTATGCACATGTAGATACAGATAAGCTAAAAATAGAGAAAGGTACAAAAGCTACAGACTATTCACCGGCACCAGAAGATGTTAATGCTAAATTTAACAATTATGCAACAACGGCAAGCCTGAGTGCATATATAGCAAAAACAGATACAGGAGCATTAAAGAGCTGCATTGAAGCAATTGCAGACGATATTAACTTAACTGCTGGCGGTTCTATTAATATTAGTGGCAACAAGAGTGTTAATATCAGAGGTAATACTTTTTCTCTGGATAGTTCGGGTACAAAAATTTCTAACACCGGATATCTTCAAACTGTCAATGCAAAGCTTGGCGAATGGAATGTAGATAGTAAAGCAATATATTGTGAGACAGCAGACAAAGTGTATACAGCTTATCTACAAAATCCAGACTATGTTGTAGGAAACACAAGAGAAGATGCATGGGTATATTCAGTTCAAAAAAATGGAATAGCGACATTCTATGTAACAAGCGAAGGAGATTTGTATTGCAGAAGCTTTTCAACGCCTTACACAACGTATCAGCCGAATTACAGGTGGGCAACATATGAAAACAACTTAAATACAACGTTATTTATAAGAACATTCCATGGGCCATGTTTAATAATCGCAAATGTAAGCATATGGACAGATGATACAAGTGATTATGGCACAATAAAATGTGGATTGTATTTGGACGGATATTGCGTAACAGAAAATCAACATAGATTAGAGACGACAAATGCAATAGAATTATCAGCAGGGGCGACATATGTATGGTATTTTAGTGACAACGAAGCACATACGCTATCGGGAATAGGTGGAAGCACAAAGAATGGAAAAAAGACAATAACGTACTCTGTACAGGCACTATTTAATAATGATGTTGGATGGGGTACAGGGCAATAATAAATCCGCACAGCGGTAGAAAGAGGTAAATTATGGAAATACAGAAAAATGTAACATTAAATGCATCTATAACAGCAAAGGTAGATGAAAGCGAGACAAATGTTGTTAATATGTATGCAAACATACCACAGCAGGGACAGCCAACGGTAAGTAAGACAGTTGTTAATGTTAAAGGCTATATCGCAAATAAGAAAGCGTGCGATGCAGATGTTGCAACATTTGAAGCAGAAGTATATAAAGCAATAACTGAAAGACAGGAATAAAAAGTTAAAGTTGCACTGGTGCAACGGAAAGGATAAATATGGAAAAATTAAAAGTGATTGTAACAGCGGTGTGGAGCATTATATTAAGTGCTCTGGGAATCTTAGCAGTTCCAGTGTTATTACTGGTAACATGTAATCTAATAGATTATTTCACAGGTGTTGCAGCGTCAAAATTCAGGAAGCAGGAAATTGACAGCTACAAAGGAATAAAAGGAATTGCAAAGAAAATATGTATGTGGCTTTTGGTAGGAGTTGGTGTGATAATAGACCAGCTCCTTTCTTATTCTGCAGGAGTTGTAGGAATAACATTACCTTTTACATTTCTTGTAGCATGTGTCGTAGCAATCTGGCTTATATGCAACGAAATCATAAGCATATTAGAAAATATCAATGACATTGGAGTAACACTTCCACCATTTTTGCAGCCAATAGTGAAGAATCTTAAGTCACAGGTAGAAAAGAAAGCAGATATAGAAGAAAGAGAGGATAAGTAATATGAGAACATTTCCAGTGATTAGCACAAAGTATGAGCATGTAAACAACTTTATTAACACTCTTGCACCAGTGGTGTGCAATGCATGGATTAAATACAGAAGAGAAGAAAAGAAAACAATAAGCCCAGCTGTAATTCTTGCACAGGCTGCTAAAGAATCTGGTTGGAATTTAGGGGCTGCTTCACTTTTTGGAATTAAGGGAAGCGATGCAGAATATGATACAACAGAGTACATAGATGGAGAATATGTAAACATTAAAGATTCCTTTGAAAAGTATCCTGATGTAATGGGTGCTGTATATGGATATCTCGATCTGATGCAGTGGAATAATTATGATGATGCAACAGCAGCAAATACAGTCGAAGGAGAGCTTTATGGTCTTACAAATGCTGTGAACAATACAGACAGAGATGCAGAAGGCAACTGGGTTGGATATAATTATGCAACTGCTCCAGATTACTATGAGACAACACTTGCTATTATTAACGACTTTGACCTTAGAGCATTTAATGATTATGTATGGTCTGTTGTTAATGAAAAAGATGATACAGAAGAGATAGAACAGCCTTCAGAAAAACTTAATGAGAGTGTTATTGATGCAATTTACCGTGGTGAGTACGGTGATGGAGAAGAACGCAGACAGAAGCTCGAAGCTGCAGGTTACAACTATGCAGATTATCAGGCCGCCATGGAAGCTAAGTATTATCCTAAAGAGGAAAGCGAGGATGAGCCGGCAGAGGAAGCACCACAGGAGACAGAAGAAAGAACGGCAATAGTAGAACCAAGAGAAGGTTTCTGGCAGGTTGCAGAAAGAGCATTAGGAGATGGTACAAGATATCTTGAATTAGCAGAGTTTAACGATATGGATATTAGTACACCGCTATATGCAGGTATGGAGTTAAGACTTCCCAACTAATTTGGATTGCACATATAACAGCATTGTGATAACATATATATAAATAGGTAGAAAGACAGTCAAAATGTGTACAATGAAACAGTGTACACATTTTGTACACAATATGGATTAAATCTGTCTCTTATACACATCTGACGCTCCGACGACTTAAT
>ENA-UADO01000634-UADO01000634.1-human-gut-metagenome-genome-assembly--contig:-NODE-634-length-11090-cov-3.376167_pt1 | contig 11090 bp, 5 predicted proteins | sample MGYA00244266_ERZ654262 | MGnify/ENA primary metagenome ERZ654262 (study PRJEB26926, sample SAMN06165164) | human gut metagenome | biome: ENVO:00009003; feature: ENVO:2100002; material: ENVO:00002003... | reverse complement strand
ATCTTAAACTAATGGTAATGAAAAATGTAAAAAAGAAAATTCAAAGGATTCCTTACTTGTTTCTTTTGATGCTTTTTAGCTGCCTGACAGCTTCGGCACAACAAGGAATAACCGTGAAAGGAACAGTCGTGGACGACAATGGCGAGACTATAATTGGAGCCTCGGTAGTTGTAAAAGGAAATAATTCAATAGGTACGATCTCAGATATAGACGGTAATTTTGTATTGACCGTGCCCAATGAAAAGTCAGTTCTTGTCGTTTCGTTTGTAGGTATGGAGCCTCAGGAAGTGAAGGCTTCTTCAAAAGGGACAATCAAAGTAGTTCTGAAAGATGATACACAGCTACTGGACGAAGTTGTAGTAGTAGGTTACGGACAGCAAAAGAAAGCGTCGGTGGTAGGAGCCATTACACAGACTTCCGGAAAAACACTGGAGCGGTCTGGGGTAAGCAATTTAGGAGCTGCCTTAACGGGTAACCTTCCGGGAGTCATTACTTCCAGTTCTACCGGTATGCCCGGTGCCGAAGATCCGAAGATTATTATCCGCACACAGAGCTCGTGGAATAATAGCGAACCCTTGGTACTGGTAGACGGCATCGAACGTGAAATGAGTTCAGTAGACATTTCCTCGGTAGAGAACATCTCTGTATTGAAAGATGCATCCGCTACTGCTGTATATGGTGTGAAAGGTGCCAACGGAGTAATCCTTATTACTACCAAACGCGGTAAGGAAGGAAAAGCCAACGTACAGATCAAGGCCAATATGACCGCTAAAGTAGTATCAAAACTCCCTGAAAAGTATGATGCTTATGACACATTCTACTTGATGAATAACTCCATTGAGCGCGAAGCTTGTCTCAATCCTGCCGGATGGGCAAACTACACACCGGCAGCCATCATCGATAAGTATCGTCATCCGGCCAATGCCGAAGAGTGGGACCGCTATCCTAATGTGGATTGGGAGGATGAGCTTTTCAAGAAAGTCGCTATGTCCTATAATACCAGCGTCAACGTATCAGGTGGTACTAAAGTTGTAAATTACTTCGCAGCTGTAGATTTCGTAAACGAAGGTGACTTGTTCAAGAGCTTTGAAAACGGACGTGGTTACAACTCCGGCTTTGGCTATAACCGCATCAACGTACGCAGTAACCTGGACTTCCATTTGACAAAAACGACCAAATTCTCTACCAACCTGTTTGGTTCGAATGCACAACGTCAGCTGCCTTGGGATATGAGCGACAATGACACCGGTTTCTGGAACTCAGCTTATAAATCCGCTCCCGACGCCATGCGTCCCATCTACTCCAATGGTATGTGGGGATGGTATGCGCCGCGTGATGCCGATGTACCCAACTCAGCCTATTTCCTGGCTGTAGGCGGTAAAGAGAAACGCACCACCACCAAAATGACTACTGACTTCATTTTGGAGCAGGACTTGGCTATGTTGACCAAAGGACTGAGATTCAAGGCGAACTTCTCTATGGACTATACTTTTGCGGAGAACAAGCGTGGCCTCAGTGACCAGTACAACGATGCACAACGCATCTGGGTGGATCCGGATACAGGTAATATCTCTTATAAGTTTGACCCTGATACAGGAACCGGACTCGACAAAGTCACTAATCCTATCTATTGGTTACAACAATCCGGTAGTGCAAACATTGGAGCCACTTATCGCAAACTATACTACTCTATGCAGTTCGACTATGCCCGTACCTTCGGCAAACATGAAGTGACCGGCCTTGGCCTTTTCAGCCGACTAAAAGAGGCACAGGGAAGTGTATTCCCCATTTATCGGGAAGACTGGGTATTCCGTTTTACCTATAACTACGCCATGCGCTATTTCTTCGAGGCGAATGGTGCTTATAATGGTTCCGAAAAATTCGGTCCTGATTATCGCTTCGCCTTCTTCCCCTCCCTCTCACTGGGTTGGATGATCAGTGAAGAGAATTTCATGAAAAAACTGAAGTTCGTCGATATGTTAAAGCTTCGCGCTTCCTGGGGACGAGTAGGTGATGATGCCGTGGTCGCTCCGTGGCAGAGATTTACAGCAGGTCGTTTCTTATACAAAGATCAGTTGAGTTATGGTGGCAACACTGTCATGGGTAGCATCAATCCGGACAACTCTCCTTATACCCACTGGAAAATCTCTTCTCTGGGTAACCCGGATGTCTCTTGGGAAACTGTAGAAAAGCGCAACATTGGTTTAGATTATGCTTTCTTTAATGGACTGATAGCAGGTTCAGTAGATGTATTCAACGATACCCGTACGGACATTATAATTAGCGGTGACAGCCGTGCCATTCCGTCTTATTTTGGAACAACGGCTCCCCGAACCAATTTAGGTAAAGTCAACAGCCACGGTTATGAACTGGAATTACGTTTGAACCATGTATTCAACAATGGTCTACGCGCCTGGCTGAACACCAGTATGACTCACGCCATCAATGAAATCAAGTTCAGAGATGACGCTCCTTTGCTACCTGCTTATCAGAAGGGAGCCGGACATACAATTAACCAAGTATATTCATATATCGACCATGGGAATCTGGCTACCTGGGACGATGTGATAGGTAGTAGTAATTGGACAACTGGAAATGACATGAAGTTACCGGGCGACTACAATATTATAGACTTCAACGGTGACGGTATAGTTGACAACGACGACCGTGCTCCTTATCAGTATGCCAGTACACCGCAGAACACCTATAATGCCTCTCTCGGTTTTGAGTGGAAAGGCTTCAGTTGCTTTGCCCAATTCTATGGAGTAACCAATGTAACCCGTGAAGTCAATTTCCCGACATTCCGTTCTACAGCCCACGTAGCTTATGCAGAAGGTTCATACTGGACACCGGGAGGTAATGCCACCCTACCCACTCCACGCTGGGGAACTACTGTAGACGCAGCTGCTACCGGAACACGTTACTGGTATGATGGTGCTTACCTTCGTCTGAAGAATGTTGAATTATCCTATACATTCAAGAACAATTGGCTGAAGAAAATGGGCATCAATTCCTGCCGTCTCTACTTGAATGGCGATAATCTCTACATGTGGACCGACATGCCGGATGACCGTGAAGCCAACTACGGTACAGGCTCTTCGGACGGTGCCTACCCTACGGTACGCCGCTTCAATTTTGGTATCGACATAACCTTATAATAACGAAGAGATAATTATGAATAAATATATAAATAAACTATTTATGATGTCGGCTATTGCAATGGCTGGCATAATGGGGATGACCTCATGTACAGACTATCTGAATAAAGCTCCGGAAAGTGACTACCAGGATAATGACCCTTATAAGAATTTTATGAACTTTCAGGGTTTCACTGAAGAACTCTATAATTGTATCCCGGTAGTTTCAAACAATAAAGATGCCGGACATACTTGCTTCAACTATGGTGAAGATGAATACTGGGAACCACAGGAAATGCGTATGCAAGCCCGTAGTGTGGACAACGGAGACTTCTGGGCCTGGACTACTGTTTACTATGGTTACCCGAACAATCAAGGTTCGGCAGGTTCAAACAACCGAACTGATAAAGGTCACTTATGGGCCAACTCCTGGTATGCCATCCGTAAAGCCAATATCGGTATCGCCAACCTCGGCAATCTGATAAGTGCCACCGAGGAAGAACGCAATCTCATAGAAGGACAACTTTACTTCTTCCGCGCATGGTACCACTTTATGCTAATGGAATGGTGGGGCGGCATGCCGTATATTGATACAGTGTTGTCTTCGGATGTAGCTCCCACGTTAGCCCGTCTTACATGGCAAGAATGTGCGGAAAAATGCGTAGCCGACTTTGAACATGCAGCCAGTCTACTTCCTGTTGATTGGGATGCAACCACCGCCGGTAAAGTGACCTTAGGCAAAAACAATATGCGTATCAACCGTATTATGGCTTTAGCTTATAAAGGCAAGACCTTGCTTTGGGCAGGCAGTCCGTTGATGAATTGGGCTTCCGGAGGTGCAAAGGAATACAATGCAGAGTTGTGCAAACGAGGTGCCGATGCTCTCGGACAAGCCCTTGCCCTCACCGAATCGACCAACCGTTACGAACTGGCCGACTTCTCCGAATATAACGACATCTTCCTGTTGCATAACTCAAGCGGTAAGCTGAACGGAGTAAAAGAGTCCATCTTCATGGAGAATATCAAGGATTATAGTGGACGCTGGCGCTGGAATATGGTTAACGACTTCCGACCTCAATCCATTGAGTATTCCGGTATTAAATGCTATCCTACCGCCAACTACGTAAACTACTATGGCATGCAGAACGGTTACCCTATTAATGACATGACAAAGGCAGATGCCGAATCAGGCTATGATCCCACACATCCCTGGAAAAACCGCGACCCACGCTTCTATAAAACCATCATGTTCGACGGTGTGAAGTGGAAAAGCACCGGTGGTGCAGGTGGAACGGCAGAACTTTTCACCGGAGGTAGAGAGAGTGAAGAAGCAAATGAAAAGAAAGGTTGCTTCACAGCCTATATGAACAGCAAACTCTGTCCGCAATTGATGAATACGGTTGACGGTTATAAAGAAAATAATATCATGATCCTCAGCCTTATGCGCCTGGCAGATGTATATCTAATGTATGCTGAAGCTACGGCTGTAGGCTACAACGGTCCGAAGGGTAAAGCTGCTACCTACTCACTTACAGCCGAAGAGGCATTGAACAAGATCCGCGAACGTGCCGGGGTAGCTCCCGTACTCGACAAGTTTCTGGGTAGTACTGCTGACTTCCTGAGCGAATTACGCCGCGAACGCGCCGTGGAACTGTCCTTCGAAGGTTTCCGTTTTATCGATCTTCGCCGCTGGATGCTTCTCACCCAATATCCTTACACACTGAAGACCAAGATTGAGTTCGACCGTGCCGATCCTAGTGACTATAATTATGACGAACCGGAAGAAAATGCTATCAAGAACTTGCGTGAAGTAGTATTGCTTGAGCGTAAATATACCGACAGACACTATTGGTATCCGCTCCCTAAAAAGGATGTTAGCATGTATGAAGGGTTCTATCAGAATCCCGGATGGTAATCTTGACGTATTAACTAATAATGACGCAAAAAATGAATAGAAAGTTTATATATATTGGCTGTACTGTTTTCGCCATGTCTCTGTTTCATGCAGGAGGTATCCAGGCGCAAGAAGAAAACAAAGATAGCCTGGTGAATGTGGCTTTCGGTACGGTTGCCCAGGAAGACTTGACGCATGCCATTTCTACGGTCAACACGTCCGAACTGACCAAAAAAGTAAATAGTTCTAGTAGCTTAGTTGGACTGGAAAGTCTGATAGGTGGATACACCGGCAACGTATGGGGGCAAGGAGCACTTGTCCTCGTGGATGGAGTGCCCCGCAGTGCAAGTAATGTACGCGCTTCGGAAATAGAGAGTGTTTCGGTAATGAAAGATGCTGCTGCCGTGGTACTTTATGGTAGCCGTGCGGCAAAGGGTGTTATCCTGATCACTACCAAACGCGGTAAAAATGAACCGATGCGCATCGACGTACGAGGCAATGCAGGCATAAATGTTCCCAAATCTTATCCAAAATATTTGGATTCAGACTGCTACATGACCCTTTACAATGAAGCTTGCCGTAATGACGGGTTATCCCCCAAATACAGCGCATCAGATATCTACAACACTGCCATGGGAACCAATCCTTATCGTTATCCGAATATTGATTTCTATAGTTCGGACTATCTGAAAAAGGCATATTATAATGCAGATGTGACAGGTGAAGTATATGGAGGTAATGATCGCACACATTATTACCTGAATTTCGGTATGGATTATAGTAACGACCTGCTGAAATATGGTGAATCAAAGAATGCCTACAATATGCGTTTCAATGTACGCGGTAACGTAGACATGACACTTGCCTCATGGCTAAAGGCTACTACCAATGCGGCAGTTGTCTTTACCAATCAGTATGCAGGCCGCGGAAACTTTTGGGGAACCGCATCCACCTTGCGTCCCAACTGGTTTGCCCCGTTATTACCCATCGACATGATGGATACCAGCGTCGCTCAAATACAGGAATATATTACCAACAGTAATCACCTGATTGACGGCAAATATCTGCTTGGAGGAACTTCTTCCGACATGACCAATCCTTTTGCTGATCTTCTGGCTGCCGGATATGTTAAGGAAAAGGCACGTATGTTTATGTTCGATGTCAGCCTTGCCGCTGATCTGGGTTCATTCTTGAAAGGTCTGACGTTTAAGACTTCTTATAGTGTAGACTATACTTCTTACTATTCGGAAGCTTTCAGCGAGACCTACGCCGTTTATGAACCTACATGGTCTCAGGTGAACGGCAAGGATATGATTATTGCCTTGAAGAAGCACAATGAAGACAAAAAAGATCCCAATGAATATGTCGGCAAGTCCACTTACGATCTGACCATGACGTTCAGTGCACAGTTTGACTATGCCCGCACTTTCGCAAAATACCACAACGTAGCAGCCACATTCATAGGTTGGGGTTATCAAACGCAGAATTCTGCTGACGAAAATCATGAAAGCAGTGATTATCACCGTACCAGTAATGTGAACTTAGGCTTACGGGCATCCTACAATTACAATCATAAGTATTATGCCGATTTCAGTGGTGCCGTGATCCATTCGGCCAAATTACCCGAAGGCAAGCGTAACGCTTTCTCTCCGTCAGTCACTTTGGGCTGGAGGATCAGCAAAGAGAAGTTTATGGAGAATGTAAAGTTTATAGACGATCTGAAAATCACAGCTTCTTATGCCAACCTGCATCAGGATCTCGATATCACCGACTATTATCTGTATAAAGGCACTTTCTCCAAAAGAACAAACGAGGGCTTCTATGTACAATGGCATGATGGAACAGCCGGCGGATGGACTCCGGCTTCCAAACGCGGTGATAACCCCAATCTGGGTTTCATCACACGTGAAGAGTTCCGTGCCGGCATTGATGCCACACTGTTCAACCGTCTGCTGAAAATAAATGCGAATTACTTCAGACAAGATACGAAAGGCTTGCTCACCCAAGGTTCATCTTCTATCTATCCTTCCTATTTTGCTTTAAGCAGCAATTCCACTTTCATGCCCTGGATCAATTATAACGAGGACAGACGCAGTGGTTTTGACTTCGCGCTGAGCGCCAACAAGAAATTCGGCGACTTTGACGTAACACTCGGTTTCAATGGTATGGTGTACTCCTCTGAAGCTCTGAAACGTGACGAACTTTACGACGAAGATTACCAGTATCGCAAAGGTCGTGCACTCGATGCTTCCTACGGTTATGTATGCGAAGGTTTCTTCCAAGATCAGACTGACATAGACAATCATGCCCGTCAAACATTTGGTACTGTAAAGCCCGGTGACCTGAAGTACAAAGATATTAACGAGGATGGTGTAATCGACAGCAAGGACCAAATTGAATTAGGAAAGAACGGTTGGTCAGCTCCTCCTTTCTCCTTCGGATTGAACTTAACTGTGAAGTGGAAAAATTTCTCGCTATTTGCCATGGGATCAGGTCAGACCGGCTCTGTAGACTTTAAAAGCAGTTCCTACTACTGGAACCGCGGTACGAGCAAATTCTCAGAAGTGGTATGGGGACGTTGGACCGAAGATACAAAAGATGTGGCCACCTACCCACGCCTGACCACCACCAATGGTGACAATAACTACCGCAATTCCACTTTCTGGATGTATAAGCGTAACTATTTCCGCCTGAACCAAGTGCAGTTGACGTATGACTTCCCTGAAAATACTTTCAAAGGAACGTTTGTTCGTGGTTTAAGTGTTTATTGCGGAGGTAGCAATCTGCTTACCATCTCTAAAGAGCGGAAGCATATGGAGCTGAGTACCGGTTCCCCTCAATGCCGTAACTTCTATGCAGGTTTCAAGGCTGCATTCTGATTTTATTGATTAATAAAGAAGAAGATTATGAAAAAGAAAATTATACCTTTTATAATAGGTGCCCTGATGCTCACCGGTTGTGATGATTTGTTTTCACCAGCCATCGAAAACTTCCAAGGCGTGGAAAACATGTACAACGATGCGGAATACGCACGGGGAATATTACACAATGTATACAGTCTGATTCCGGGCTATTACGATAACAGCGAGTATGGCACGGATGACGCCGTAACCAACCAGCCAAGTAATGTGTATCTGCAAATGGCCACCGGTGCCTGGACTACAAGTTCATATAATCCACAGAATCAGTGGACCAATTCCTACGGTGCCATTCAATACATCAACCTCTTCCTGGAGCATGTGGGAGGCGTAAAATGGTCGGATGATGAAGAACTGAACAAATTGTTTGCGCAACGCCTCACTGGTGAAGCTTACGGACTCCGTGGGATGTTCTATTTTTATCTGCTTCGTGCCCATGCCGGTTTTGGTGCAAATGGCGAACTGCTCGGTGTACCCATATTTACAGAACCTCAGACAATAGAGTCGGATTTCAATCAACCGCGTGCTTCGTTTCAGGCTTGTGTAGAACAAATCTACAATGATCTTTCCGAAGCAGAGAAAAGACTTCCTTATGAGTATGAAGATGTTTCAGGAAGCGTTCCTGCAGATTTCCAGAGTCTCACACAAGACGTCGGTAAATACAACACCGTTATGGGTGCCAAAGCACGTCAGTTGTATAACGGAATCATAGCCCGTGCCTTCCGTACACGCACAGCCGTACTGGCTGCCAGTCCCTTCTTTGAAGATGCTTCCAACGCTGCCACATGGGCGGATGCCGCTAATGCCGCAGCTGCTGTAATAGACTATAAAGGAGGTCTATCAGGATTAGCATCCGACGGAGTGGAATATTACTCACCTACTATTATAAATACAATTAAGGATGGTGCCAATCCAAATGAAATCTTATGGAGAGGAAACAAAGGAAGTGGTGATAACGACCAGGAATCACAAAATTTCCCACCGAGTTTGTACGGTAATGGTTATATGAATCCGTCGCAAAATCTGGTCGATATATTCCCTATGGCCAATGGATACCCCATCAATGACGCAGCCAGCGGATACGATGCCAACAATCCTTATGCTGGACGCGATCCCCGTTTGGGCAAATACATCTTTTACAATGGAAGTACAATCAGTGAGAAGAGTATAACAATCAACATCAATGAGGGAAATCAAGACGGTGTTAACGTGACCGAAAACCGCTCGACCCGAACAGGCTATTACATGAGAAAACGCTTGCGCATGGATGTGAACTGTAATCCGGCATCCATTTCCAAACAGCCGCATTACACACCCCGTATCCGTTATACTGAAATGTACCTGAATTATGCTGAGGCAGCCAATGAAGCTTGGGGACCGAAAAACGCCAACGGCAGAGATTACTCCGCTTACGATGTAATCAAAGCCATCCGGAAACGTGCCGGCATAGGTGGTACCAATGATGCCTATCTGGAAGCATGCGCTGCCAGCAAAGACAAAATGCGCGAACTGATCCGCAACGAACGTCGATTGGAACTCTGCTTCGAAGGATTCCGTTTTTGGGATCTCCGTCGCTGGAAAGCCGACCTGAACGAACCGGTATATGGCATTAGCTGGAATGGTAACAGCTATCAGAAGATAACCGTAGAAGAACGTTCGTATGAAGATTATATGTACTGTTGCCCTATCCCCAACTCTGAGATACTGAAGTACAGCAACCTCATCCAGAATAAAGGATGGAAATAAACAAAATTGTGAACACTATTAATAAAATAGCATGATATGAAAAAGAAATTAGCATATATCGGACTGACTTCATTACTCTTGTCTTTCACCGCGTGCGAAAGCTCTGACAATGAATTCTCCGACTTCGATTATCAAACTGTATATTTTGCCAATCAATATGGTTTGCGTACCATTGAATTGGGAGAAGACGAATTCCTCGATAACTCTTTGGATAATCAGCACAAAGTATCCATTAAAGCAGCTTGGGGTGGTGGTTATACCAACCGCAAGAATGTAATTATTGATACTCAGGTAGATGAATCGCTTTGCGAAAACCTCTATTTCAAAGGAAGTAACACTCCTGTTACCCCTATGCCCACCTCCTACTACACCCTGGCCGCCAACCAGATCAATATTCCCAAGGGTGAAGTTATAGGTGGTGTGGAGGTACAGTTTACCGATGCATTCTTTGCCGATAAAAAGACTCTTGATAATTATTACGTGATTCCTCTGAAGATGACAGGCGTACAGGGTGCAGACTCCATCCTTCAGGGTAAAGCAGTCGTAGCAAACCCCATGTTGACAAATAGTGGCGACTGGAGTGTACAACCCAAGAATTTTGTACTTTATGCTGTAAAGTATGTCAATCCCTGGCATGGTGAGTACCTGCGTCGTGGAGTGGATCAAGCTGTGATAAACGGCGTTTCTTCGCAATTGGTACGCCATCAGCAATATGTAGAGAAGGATGAGAAAGTAAATATTACAACTGAAAGCCTGAAAGACAATATTCTATCCTTATCAACCAAGGATGCACAAGGTAATCTTTTCAATTACAACCTCAGCTTGACTTTTACCGAAGATGGTAATTGCACAGTAGGTAGTACTTCCGATGATCTTATCATTTCCGGTACCGGTAAATTTGTGAAGAAGGGCGAAAAGAACAGCCTTGGCGGTAAAGATCGTAATGCTATCTATCTGGACTATACAATTGACTTTAAAACCAAAAACATGCAGTACGCCACCAAAGATACGTTGGTGTTAAGCAGTCGTGCCGTACAAGGTGGCAAGTCATTCGAAATAGAAATAAGATAGTATTATCTGGTATAAACGTTTAAACAAAGAAAACATGAAATACTTTAATCATAAGATAATCGGTATTGCCATGATGTGTGCAACGGTTATGGCATGCACCGATAAGTATGACTGCAACCTTCAGGTAGAAAAGCCTGAAGAAGTGGCCAATAGCGAATACCTGGCCAGCTTTGATTTGCTGAAATCGTACATTACCCGCGATGCCAGTTCTCCGTTCAAGTTTACGGCAAACTTGTCTTCAACAGACTTTTTAAAGAAAGACATTGCTTACAGCCTGTCTCTTATACACATCTCCGAGCCCACGAGACCGTACTAGATCTCGTA
>ENA-UADO01000630-UADO01000630.1-human-gut-metagenome-genome-assembly--contig:-NODE-630-length-11156-cov-4.979461_pt1 | contig 11156 bp, 9 predicted proteins | sample MGYA00244266_ERZ654262 | MGnify/ENA primary metagenome ERZ654262 (study PRJEB26926, sample SAMN06165164) | human gut metagenome | biome: ENVO:00009003; feature: ENVO:2100002; material: ENVO:00002003... | reverse complement strand
CGAGATCTAGTACGGTCTCGTGGGCTCGGAGATGTGTATAAGAGACAGGCCCCACCTGCTCCAGTGCCTCGCGGGCCCGGCGGCGGCGCTCTGCATAGGGCACGCCCGCATAGATCAGCGGCACCTCCACGTTTTCCAGCAGATTCAATTTTGGCAGCAGGTTATACTGCTGGAAGATGAAGCCCAGCATCTCGTTGCGCACCTCGGCCTGTTCATTGCCGGACATGTTGCCCACCTCCCGGCCATTGAGCCGGTAGCTGCCCGCTGTGGGCACATCCAGGCAGCCGATGATGTTCATGCAGGTGGATTTACCGGAGCCGGACTGGCCCACGATGGCCACGAACTCGCCCTTTTCAATTTTCATGCTAATGTGGTCGGCGGCTTTTACCGTGGTGTCACCCATCCGGTAATATTTGCACACATCCTCAAATTCGATCAGAGCGCTCATTGCGGGCCACCTCCCGGTGCGCTGCCGCTCGGGTCGCCGCCCTGACCGGGCCCGCCGACCACCATCATCTCCTCCATCTGTCCGTCAGCGCTGACAGAGGCGGTGCTGCTGGCGGTGTAGGCCACGGTGTCGCCTTCCTGCAGGCCGCTTGTTACGGCGATGTAATCATCATCGCTGGTGCCGGTGGTCACCTTGACATAGACATAGCCCTCCGGGGCGATCATGCTGGGGTCGGCGTTGGCAGCGCTGGGGGAATCCTTGGTCACCAGCACATAATTGCCCCGCGCCACAGCGGCATTGGGAATGGAAAGCGCGTTCTCGGCGCTGGCCGTTGTGATCTCGGCGGTGGCGTTCATGCCGGGCAGCAGGTCGCCGGTATCGTCGATGCGGATGGTGACGGGATAGGTGGTGGTGCCGCCTGCCGTGGTGCCCGCCTTGGACACGCTGGTGACCACGCCGGTAAAGGTGCGGTCAGAGATGGCATCCGCGGTGATGGTCACACGCTGCCCCTCCTTGATGGAGAGGATCTCCAGTTCGTCCACATTCACCGTCATCTGCAGATAGCTCAGGTCGTAGATGGTGCACAGGCTGGTGCTGCCCGCGGTATTGCTCACGGTGTCGCCCGCCTTGACCTCCTTGGAGATGATCGTGCCGCTGATGGGTGAGGTGATGGTATAGTTGTTCAGCTGATCCTCGGTGTCCTCCATGGACATCTGGGCACTGCGCAGGTTATCGGAGGCGTTCTGCACCTGCTTGGTCAGCTCCTTGCCGGAGATCCTGACCAGCGCGGTATCGGCGCTGACGGAGGAGCCCTCTTTCATGCAGAGGGCGGTCACGGTGCCGCCGGTGGAGGCGGTGATGGTCTGCTCGTTCTGGTAGCTGAATTTTGCCGATGCCAGTGCGCTGACCCCGTTGACGCTGGCCGTTGCGGCCTGCGCGGTGGTCAGGCTGCCGGTGTTGTTCACCGCAATGGTCACGGTGCGCACCAGCAGGTTCCCGCTGCTCAGGGCATCCGCACCGGAGACAGAGCGTACGGTGCCGGAGACGGCCTCAAAGGTGCCGTCCAGCGTAACCTGTGCGGCCTGCCCCACGGTAAAGTTCGCCGCATCTGCTGCCGGGAATTCCAGCGTCAGCAGCATTTTTGAGCTGTCGCGGATGATGGCGACCTCCTGCCCGCTGGTCACCTCGTCGCCCTTGGCGACCTTCAGGGTGCTCACGGTGCCATCCACTTCGGCACGCACATACTGGCGGTCCACCACCTTGTCATAGCTGCGCTGTGCCTGCTGCATGGCGATCTCGGCCTTTTCAAAATTGGTGGAAGCGTCCGAGCTGTCCAGCGTGTAGAGGACGGTCCCCTCATCCAGCACGTCGCCCTCCTCAAACTCGCCGGTGCGCACCTTGCCCTCCACCAGAGATTTCACGGTGTAGGTGTTGGCAGGGTTCAGGGTGCCGGTGCCGCTCAGGGTATTGGAGACATCCCGCACTTCAGGGCTGGCTTCCAGATAGCTGGGGTCCACGGCTGTGGTGCTGGCGTTCTTGGGCTTGAGCAAAAACACACCGCCCGCGATCACCACACAGACCACCGGCACGAGCCATTTCCAGTTCTTCTGCAAAAACAGCACCGGGGCCTTGGTTGTCTGTGCCGCAGGCGTTTCCGCACCCGGGTTCTCCGCGCCGTCCTTCTTCTTATTCCAGATCATCATGTTCCTCCTATCAGATTCAGGCCCGCCGAAGGGCGGCCTGTCAGATTCCTTTCCTATGTATAGGTGTAGTGTATCGCATTTTACCCGGATACACAAGCGTCCAAATTTCGTTTGAACGCTTTTCAGCAAATTTTCACAGATTGTAAACCTTTGTGCAAATCGCAAGTTGACCTGTCTGCCGCTTTCTGGTTTAATCGGGACGTTGTTTGTACCAAACCAGAGGAGGATTTTTTACCATGAATCAGACCAGTAAGTTCTCGGTGCGCGATATCTGCTACGCGGGCCTGTTTGCCGCCGTCATCGCCGTGATGGCACAGATCTCCATCCCCATGCCGCTGGGTGTGCCCATGACCATGCAGACCTTCGCCATCACGCTGGCGGCTGTGGTGCTGGGCTCCAAGCTGTCCGCCATTGCCACACTCGTTTACCTGCTGCTGGGCGCTGTGGGCGTGCCGGTGCTGGCCAACTTCTCCGGCGGCATCGACAAGTTTGTCGGCCCCACCGGCGGCTTCCTGATCTCCTTCCCCATCATGGCCTACATCATCGGCCTGGGCGTGGAGCACAGGGATGCTTTCAAGGGTGCTTTCCCCGTGGCGGTTGTCGTGGGCACTGTGGTCAACTATATCGTGGGTGTCATCCTGTTCGTGATCGTCGCCCACAGCACCGTGTCCGTGGCTGTTTCCGCCTGCGTTCTTCCCTTTATTCCCACCGCCATCATCAAGGCTGTGCTGGCCTGCGTGCTGGGCCTGAACATCCGGAAGCGGATCCCGGGGGTAAAAAAGGCATGAGCATCGTACTGCGCCCGCATCACCTGCTCTGCACTCAGGGCTACTCCGGCCATGGCTACAGCGAAGCCTTTGTGGAGCACATGAACGATGTCGTCCACCAGCTGCGTGAGGTGCCCGGGACGAAGATCCAGCTCACCTTCTCCACCGACACCCTCTGTTCCTGCTGCCCCAACAAGCTGGGCACCGACCTGTGCGACACACAGGAAAAGGTCAAGCGGTACGACCGCAAGACCGTGGAGTATTTCGGGCTGGAGGAAAAGGAATACGACTACCAGGCCCTCATCCGGGAGATTGATGCCAAAGCCACCCCCGAGATGCTGGCCGATATCTGCCGGGACTGCTGCTGGTTCCCCATCAGCGCCTGCTGCAAGAATATCTGCGAAGGCAAATACGTGAAATAACGTTTTTCCCCCTATGCAAAGAGGCCGCCGTGCAGGATCATCTCCTGCACGGCGGCCTCTTTGTTTTATTCTGTTTCTGCGGCCTGCACCGTTACATAGACCCCGGCGGGGACACAGGCGGCCCAGGCATCCTGCTCGCTCAGCCAGCCGAATTGCTCGCACACATGGTCCGGGCACTGACTGTCGAGGAAGGCGATGGCCCCATCCTTTACCTGCAGATGCACGATGTAATCGCCCACGTCATACAGATAATCGTGGTTCTCGTCCAGCGGGATCGTTTCGGTGATGCCGTCGCCGAAATCGACCACGGCCACCAGCGGCTCCGCTTTGGGGGCGTTGGCGCGGTACAGCACGAACAGGAGTGCTGCCGCGGCCAGCACCACGGCCGCAAAGATCAGATTTTTTTGCCAGCCTTTTAGGCGTTTCATGCAGCGTACTTGCTTGCAGCTGCGCCTGCAATGCGGCCAAAGACAACGAAGTCAGAGACAGCAGTGCCGCCCAGACGGTTTGCACCGTGCACGCCGCCGGTCACCTCACCTGCTGCGAACAGGCCGGGGATGATCTCGCCGTTCTCGTTCAGGACTTCGGTGTTGGTGTTGATCTTCAGGCCGCCCATGGTGTGGTGCACGCCTGCGGTGACCTTGATGGCATAGTAGGGAGCGGTATCCAGCTTGTCTGCAAAGCTGGTGCGGCCGAAGTCGGGGTCGTTCTTGGCCTCAACATAGCCGTTCCAGGTGTTCATGGTCTCGGCCAGAGCGGCACCGTCCACGCCGATCTGCTCAGCCAGCTCCTCGTAGGTCTTGCCCTCGAAGGTATAGCCCTTCTTGATGTAGCCCTGGATGACGCTGGAATCATCGACCATCTTCTGATCAATGATCAGCCAGCTGTAACTGCCGGGCTGAGCGATCTCAGCGGCGGAGACAACGTCACGGGTACTGACTTCGTCAATGAAGCGCTTGCCCTCGGAATTGATCAGCACAGCACCGTCGCCGCGCAGGCCCTCGGTGATCAGAGAAGCGCTGTCGTACTGGACAGTGGGGTGGATCTGGATCTGGTCCATATCCACGGTGTCAGCACCGATGGCCTGTGCCATCTTGATGCCCTGGCCCAGGATGCCAGGGGCGTTGGTGGTCATAAAGCCCTTCAGCTCGGGCTTGTACTCAACGACCATATCGAGATTTGCGCCGAAACCGCCGGAGGTCAGGATCACGGCCTTGGCGTTGATGGTGATGGTCTCACCGGAAGCGCCGGTGGCCTTGATGCCAACAGCAGCGCCGTTGTCATCGGTCAGGATCTCGGTGGCGGTGGTGTTCAGCATCATCTGGACACCAGCCTTCTGGCAGTCCTCCTCCAGCAGGGGCACCATGTAAGCGCCCACAGAGACGACCTTGCCCTCCTCATTCACAGGGCGGTGGATCCGCTTGACAGATGCGCCGCCTGCAGAGGAGACGCTGTTCAGGGTGATGCCCTGCTCACCCAGCCAGTCGATGGCATCAGCGCTGTTGGAGCACAGGGTCTCCACCAGAGCAGGGTCATTGATACCCTTGCCGCCGATCATGGTATCCAGCTCCATCAGCTCAACGCTGTCAAAGTAGCCGGTGGGGTTGGCCTGGTAGGCAGCCCACTGCTCTGCCACGGTAGCAGCCAGAGCGGTGATGGTCTCGTTGTCAGCATACTTTTCAGCAGCGGTCTTCAGGGTCTTTTCGACACCGGCAGACTCGCCGAACTCGTTCTCATCCTGATACACGGTCTTGCCGGCGTTCATGCCGCCGGTAGCGCGCACGGAGTTGCCGCCCACCACGGGCTGGCTCTCCACGACGACAACGCTCTTGCCCTCGCTGGTGGCAGTCAGGGCAGCGGTCATACCTGCGCCGCCTGCGCCCACGATGACGATGTCGGTATCAACGGTAGAGTCCTCAGCAGGCTCAGCGTTGTTCTCCACAGCGGTCTGGAAATCCTCAGGCTTCAGACCAGCAGCGGTGATGGCAGCAGCGGCTGCCTCCTTGATGGCATTGGAGGTGATGGTTGCGGTGGACACGCCGTCCACTGCAATGCTGCCGCTCTCGGCGATCTCGCCGGGCAGCTGCTCGATTGCCTTGGAGCCCACGCCCTCGGTCTCATCGGCACCCTCAGCGGTGCAGCCGGTGATCTTGCCGTCGGTCAGGGTCAGGGTAACGGTAACATCGCCGCCAAAGCCCTTGGCAGTGCCGGTAAAATCGCCGGTAGCACCAGCGCCGGTGGTGGAGGCGGACTTGCTGCCGCAGCCGTAGCCCAGCAGGCTCACTGCAACGACAGCAGCCATGGCCAGCGCTGCAATGCTCTGTTTCATCTTCGTGTTTTTCATGGTTTCTTCTTTTTCCTTCTTAGTTGAAGCAACGTTGCAGGCAGTTAGCCTGCGCGAACATATCTCAGCATAAAAAGGGGGCTGCCCATTCGGAAGGCAGCCCCCTTTGCCGAACTAGGAAAAGATCAGGCGTTGGCCTGTGCAGCAGCAACAGCGCAGGCAACGGTAGCGCCGACCATGGGGTTGTTGCCCATGCCGATCAGGCCCATCATCTCAACGTGTGCGGGCACGGAGGAGGAACCTGCGAACTGAGCATCACCATGGACGCGGCCCAGAGAGTCGGTCAGGCCATAGCTTGCGGGGCCTGCAGCCACGTTATCGGGGTGCAGGGTACGGCCCGTGCCGCCGCCGGAAGCGACGGAGAAGTACTTCTTGCCGTTCTCGATGGCCCACTTCTTGTAGGTGCCTGCAACCAGATGCTGGAAGCGGACGGGGTTGGTGGAGTTGCCGGTGATGGAGCACTGCACGTCCTCCTTCTTCATGATGGCAACGCCTTCCATAACGTCGTTAGCGCCGTAGCACTTAACGGCTGCGCGCTCACCCTCGGAGAAGGGGATCTCCTTGACCACAGTCAGGGTCTGGGTGGGGATATCGTACTCGGTCTGCACATAGGTGAAGCCGTTGATACGGGAAATGATGTAAGCTGCGTCCTTGCCCAGGCCGTTCAGGATGACGCGCAGGGGGGTCTTGCGGACCTTGTTTGCGGTGCGTGCGATGCCGATAGCACCCTCAGCAGCAGCAAAGGACTCGTGGCCTGCCAGGAAAGCGAAGCAGGTGGTGTCCTCGCTCAGCAGACGAGCGCCCAGGTTGCCGTGGCCCAGACCGACCTGACGCTGCTCAGCAACAGAGCCGGGGATGGTGAAAGCTTCCAGGCCTTCGCCGATGGCAGCAGCGCACTCGGCAGCGTCGGTCAGGCCGCGCTTGACGGCGATGGCGGTGCCCAGGGTGTATGCCCAGACAGCGTTATCAAAGCAGATGGGCTGCACGCCGCGCACGATCTTGTCGCAGTCGATGCCCTTAGCGAGGAGCATCTCGTTGCAAGCGTCCAGAGACTCCAGGCCGTTGGCCTTCAGGCATGCCTCGATTTTCGGCATACGGCGATCCATAGATTCAAAAGTTGCCATGAGTTGTTCCTCCTCTCTTATTCCTCACGCGGGTCGATGTACTTCACAGCGCCCTGCTCCTTGCTGAAGCGGCCGTAAGTACCCACGTTCTTCTCGTAAGCCTCGTTGGGGGTCTTGCCGTGACGGATATCCTCCATCATCTTGCCCAGCTTGACGAACTGATAGCCGATGACCTCATCGTTGGCATCCAGAGCCAGCTTGTTGATGTAGCCCTCGGTCAGCTCCAGGTAACGGACACCCTTGGCCTTGGTGGAGAAGATGGTGCCGGTCATGGAGCGCAGACCCTTGCCCAGGTCGTCCAGACCTGCGCCGATGGGCAGACCGTCCTCAGAGAAAGCGGTCTGGCTGCGGCCGTAGACGATCTGCAGGAACAGCTCACGCATAGCCACGTTGATGGCGTCGCACACCAGGTCGGTGTTCAGAGCTTCCAGAATGGTCTTGCCGGGCAGGATCTCGCCTGCCATAGCAGCAGAGTGGGTCATGCCGGAGCAGCCGATGGTCTCCACCAGAGCCTCTTCGATGACGCCGTTCTTGATGTTCAGGGACAGCTTGCAGGTGCCCTGCTGAGGTGCACACCAGCCCACACCATGGGTGTAGCCGCTGATGTCCTTGATCTCATAGGCCTTGACCCATGCGCCCTCTTCGGGGATGGGAGCCGGACCATGCTTAGGACCTTTGGTGATCGGGCACATATTCTGTACTTGCTGCGAATAGGTCATAATCATACTCTCCTTTTGACAAATGTCGCTTTGGCAGCATAAAACCGCCGCCGCGCCCTGCCGGCACAGCTGCTGCTCCATACTGCTTGCATCCGAACCGGGTGCGCTGCTCTCTTTCAGCGCCTGCACCGGTACTACCACGCATGATTTTATTATAGAGAAAACGGACGAATTTTGCAAGTCATTTCCTGCAAAAAGTACAGCCGGGTTTTACGGTCATCCGGCGCTAACTGTCATTTCCACCGCTTTATACAAATCAGTCGTCAAGTTTTTGTCAATTCTGCCGTAAGCACCGGCAAACTTTTTATAGTCTTTTCTTTTTGCGCGTTTCAGCGCGGGTCTTTCTGCACCGGATGCAGCGCCCAGATGGCCGCAAAACCCGCCGCCGCACCGGCCATAGCAAGCAGGTGCCGCCCGTTTTCCAGCGCCAGCAGGTTGGCAGCAAAGGGGAATGCAAGGCTGCCCACGCTCTGCCCCAGCGCCAGAAAGCCGTAGTTCACCCCGGCATGGGGCAGGCCGAACAGGTCGGTGGAAAGGGCGGGCAGCACCGCAGCCAGCGCCGAGTAGCAGAAGGTGAGCCCGGCGTAGCACACCACCACCCACCAGCCCCGCGCCGCCCAGAACGCCGTCGACAGCCCAAGCGAAGCCGCAAACAGCCCAAGGTCGGTGGCGCGGCGGCCGATGTGGTCGCTGAGCATGGGCATCAGCATCCGCCCTGCGGCGCTGCCCACGCTGCCCAGTACGATGCTCCACAGCGCGGCGGTCTCGTCCAGTCCGCGCTCCATGCCCAGTTTTAAGATGATGGGGCTGAACAACAGCACCGCCGGGGTGGAAAAGCACACCGCGCCCGCACACAACCAGTACTGCTTTGTGCGCAGCATCTGCCCCGGGGAAAGGTCGAGGGTGTTTTTGCCGCTTGGCTGCTGTTTTTTCTGCGGTGGGTCGCTGAGTACCGCACTGCCCGCAAGGCACACCGGCAAAGTAAGCGCACCCAGCGCCCAGAACGCGCCCCGGATCCCCTGCACCGGGCCAAAGCCCCGCAGCGCCGCCCGGACGAACAGGGTAAGGAACGCGCCGGAAAGTCCCACCGCACCGCCGATGACCCCGGTCGCCAGCCCCTTGCGCCCCGCGTACCACTTTTGGGCGCAGGACTGGATAGAGGGGTACAAAAAGGCTGTGCCCAGCCCCGCCGGGATGCTGAAGGCCAGAAAGAACCCCCACCCTGCCCAGCCTGGCAGAAAGGCCGCTGCAAAAAAGCCGCCGCAGAGCAGGGCTGTGCCCCACAACGACGCGCAGCGCGGCCCCTTTTTGTCCTGCAAAAAACCGCCCAGCACACACCCCACCCCAAAGGAGGCAATAAGCAGGGCAAAGGCGTAACCCGCCCCCTGCTCCGAAAGGCCGTATTCCTCCATGACCGGCTGCTGAAAAACGCCCCACGCCGCCGGTAAGCCGGTAAGCACCTGAATGGCTGCCCCCGCAGCCAGAATCGTCCACGGGTGTTTTGCTGCAAACTGCTGTTTCATACCTTCACCTCAAAGATTTGTGCAATTTGCGATAGTGTGCCCATTTGGATTGACAATCCGGCATTATCCTTTATAATGGTAAAGTACTGAGTTAAAAACGCTCCCGCCCCTTTTCAGGCATCGAGGGCGGGTACAATTTACAGATAGAGAGGAATTACTATTATGAAAACACAGGCTTTGAAGGGTATGCGCGACCTGCTGCCCGCCGAACAGACCCTGCGCGATTACATTCAGGGCAAGATTCTGGAGACCTACCGCTCTGCCGGTTTTGAGCGCATCTCCACCCCCATGCTGGAGGATATGGAAAATCTGGACAAATCCGAGGGCGGCGACAACCTGAACCTGATCTTCAAGGTGCTCAAGCGCGGCGACAAGCTGACCGCTGCCCTGAACACCGGCGACCCCAAGCAGCTGTCCGATATGGGCCTGCGCTACGACCTCACCCTGCCGCTGAGCCGCTACTACGCCGCCAACAAGGACAAGCTGCCCAACCCCTTCAAGGTGATCCAGACCGACCGGGTGTTCCGCGCCGAGCGCCCGCAAAAGGGCCGTCTGCGCGAGTTTGTGCAGTGCGATATCGACATTCTGGGCGATGCTTCCCCCAACGCCGAGGTGGAGCTGATCGATGTGACCACCCGCGCACTGCTGAACATCGGCTTTACCGGCTTCACCGTCAACATCAACGACCGCCGCATCCTGCGCGGGATGCTGGAGAGCATGGGCTTTGCCGCCGACACGCTGGATTCCGTCTGCATCACCTTTGACAAGATGGACAAGATCGGTGCCGAGGGCGTGAAGGCTGAGCTGACCGAGAAGCAGCTGCCGGAGAGCGCCATCCAAGCACTGGCAGACTTTATTGCCGCCGGGGACGTGACGCTGGACGCCGTAGCTGCCCGCTGCGCCGACCCCGCCATCGCCAACGACCTGAAGTATGTTCTGGCTACCGCCAACACGCTGGCTGCCGGCCGCTATCAGGTGGCCTACTGCCCCAGTCTGGTGCGCGGTCAGGGCTACTACACCGGCATGGTGTTCGAGGTGACCTGCCCGCAGTTCAGCGGTGCTGTGGCCGGCGGCGGCCGCTACGACAACATGGTGGGCAAGTTCCTTGGCGTACAGGTGCCCGCCGTGGGCTTCTCCATCGGCTTCGAGCGGGTGTGCGGCATCCTGCTGGAGCAGGGATACCAGATCCCCGGTGCAAAGCAGAAGATCGCCCTGTTGTACGGCAAGGACACCGACTTCCCTGCCGTGCTGAGCAAGGCCGCCGCGCTGCGCGAGCAGTACAACGTCACCGTGCTGCCGCAGGGCAAAAAGCTGGGCAAGCAGCTGGGTCAGCTGGAAGCCGCAGGCTTTGCGGGCGCAGCCTTTATGGACAAGGACGAGGTAAAGATCTTCGCCCAGCAGTAACCCGCCCGCCTGACGATTTTAGATTTTGTGGGTCAGAAACGTCTGTGGACGTTTCTGACCCACTTTTTTCAGCCGTTACAACACTAAAAAAGCAGCCCTGCCGGTGCTCCGGCGGGGCTGCTTTTGCGTAACAGTGTATTTTTTAGAACTCGATCTTGCTCTCGATGTAGCTCTTCAGCTCGCTGATGGGCATACGCACCTGCTCCATGGTGTCGCGGTCACGGACGGTGACGCAGTTGTCGGCAGCAATACCCTTGGCCTCGTCGCCCACGGTGTCAAAGTCCACAGTGATGCAGAACGGGGTGCCGATCTCGTCCTCGCGGCGGTAACGCTTGCCGATAGAACCGGTATCGTCGTAATCCACCATAAAGTACTTGCTCAGCTCGTTGCGGATCTCCATAGCCTTCTCGCCCAGCTTCTTGCTCAGGGGCAGCACGGCGCACTTGTAGGGAGCCAGAGCCGGATGCAGATGCAGCACGGTGCGGATATCCTCCTTGCCCTTGCTGTCGGTCAGGTGCTCCTCGTCGTAGGCCTCGCACAGGAAGGCCAGCGCCACGCGGTCGCAGCCCAGAGAGGGCTCGATGACGTAGGGGATGTAGTGCTCGTTGGTCTCGCTGTCGAAGTACTCCAAGCTCTTGCCGGAAGCCTCCTGATGGCGGGTCAGGTCGTAGTTGGTACGGTCTGCAATGCCCCACAGCTCGC
>ENA-UADO01000612-UADO01000612.1-human-gut-metagenome-genome-assembly--contig:-NODE-612-length-11399-cov-18.795046_pt1 | contig 11399 bp, 13 predicted proteins | sample MGYA00244266_ERZ654262 | MGnify/ENA primary metagenome ERZ654262 (study PRJEB26926, sample SAMN06165164) | human gut metagenome | biome: ENVO:00009003; feature: ENVO:2100002; material: ENVO:00002003... | reverse complement strand
CACGTGGAACACTGCCACACCGATGCACAAAATAAAATGTTTCACGTGGAACACATTGTTAAACAAAATAACACGCAAACCGCTTGCAGGTAAAATAAAATGCTTAACTTTGCAGCGTGTTAAACAATTAAATACTTTATCAAAATGAAAACAACAGATTTAATTTTTGAAAATCAGAAAGTGTTAAACGCATTGCAAGAAATGTTATTGCAGACAAAGAAACACGTTGAATTTTTGGCGGCTGGTTCGCCCGAAATGCGCACAAACCTTGAAAGCATCGCCGAAAGCCTGCAAACGGGTGTTGATATTTTAGAAAATCAAATCGTGTTCAATCGTGATACACACAACAAGTTTGCAAAAGAAATCGCCTGCAAAAATCAGCATACGACTTTATCGCAACTGAAAAACTTATAGGGCGTTTCAAAACCTTTTGCGAATGTTACCCGACAAACTTGTACATCGGTTTAACGGGCGTTGAAACATTGCAGGACAAATAACAATCAGCAAGCGAAAAGAAAAGGCGGTAACAATCAAGTTGCCGCCTTTCTTTTTGTCCTGCCTTGCAGTTACTCAATATAAACGCCGTCAGACAAAGCCGTGTATATCATTTCCTGCTCTTCTGCAAGCATTTCGGCGGTGTGTATGGGTGTAACATCATCGAACACATTAAACCCTTTGAAATCGCCTAAAATGCCCGTTTGTCTGTCATTGTTTCGCCCGTTGCTTGCGCTCTCGTACCACTTGCAGTAAATGTAGGGTTCTAAACCGTAATATAACATTTCGTTCCAATCATCGCCGCCCACGGTCTTAACTTGGGTGCTTGGTGAAAGGTGTATTATTTCGCTGCTTGGTTCGGTTTCCTCAACTTGAAATACAACGCCGTTGCAGGACAAAAGCGCAACCCCGTTGCCCGTTACCACGTTTATAACGTACTGCAAACCTATCGTTTTACCTGCATAAGCGTTGTTAAGGTTTACAAAGCCTGCAAACGGCAAAAAGATTTGTATTTCGCTTTCGTAGTCGGTGTTGTCCTCATTGTGCGCTGGTACTACCGCCGTGCCGAAATCAAGCGTTATTTTGTCTTGCGCTGGCTGGTGGCAAGATACGCCCGTGTTGTAGTTGCCGCATCGTATTACATCGGTGCTGCTTGCGTCTATGTTGGTGTAAACACGGCGTATTTTGTTCACGTATGCGCCCAAATCTATGTTTTCGTATATGGGTGCGCCCGTGCTTGGGTCTGTTCCCGTTTCCTTGAAAAACCGTTTGCCGCTAAACTCTGCCAATTCGTCAAGCGTTACCAAATACACGTTTATAGCCCCGTACTGCTCGCCCACAACGGTAACGGGGTACGCGCTGCCAATAACTGCAAAACCGCTCCAATTAGTGTTTACTTTTATGCTTCCCGTTGCTTTCTTTTTATCGCTTGAAATCGTAAGGTCTTGCGTTTGAGGGACGCCGCTTGCGTTCTCGTAGCAGAATTTCGGTGTACTTTTTTCGGTGTCAAATTCTGTACCATCGTTTGCCGTTAATGTAACATTTACCGTTTCCCCGTCTTTCACGTATTGCGGCAAGTCCTCGTTAGCGGTGCAATTTGATAGGTTTGTGGCAATTTCTACCACATCATCGTAACTTCCCGTAAGCGTTACGGGCTTTGTCGGGTCTATGTCGGTAACGGTTAGCGTTGCTTGTTGGCTGTATTCCAAATCCTGCACCACAAACGGCGTTTTGGTCGCTGTTCCTGCCTTGTTCGTGTAACTCGCTTTGAGGTCAAAGAAACGTACTTTGTTCGGTATGTATTGCCCCGTAACGGTGAAAGTTGCAGTTTCCCCGTCAAACGTATGTCGTTCGGTTACGCCGCTGCCCGTTATGTTGTTCGTAACATTAAGTTCGGGTGTTCCCTCGCTGGCTGTCGTACCCGTAAGCGTGAAACTCTCGCCCGTGTCGGCATCGTCATACTCCCAACTTGCCGTTTTACCGTCTGGCGAAATTGTCAAGTCTTGCGTATCAGGGGAACCGTAACCGTCCGTAAACTCCACTTGCGCCGCCGTTATCTTGTAACCCTCGTTTGCCGTTACTTGTATGCTCGCATCAAAATAACCGCTGCCTTTTGTTCCCGTTGCTGTCGTGTTCGGTATGTTGTTTATAACTTCCAAATCGTTTTCGCTTCGGGTGTTTCCCGTGATAGTTATTTCCGTGTCTGCATCGGTGTCGGGCAACTCACCAAATGCCCAAACCTTTGCGCCGTTCATATCCAAAACAACGCTTTTCGGGTAGCCGCTTGTGTTGTTATAAACCGCCTTAATATCACCTACAAACAAATAACCGTCATTCGTTTTTACGTTTATATCCCAATAACCGCCGCTTACGTTCCACTGGCTGTTATCATCGTGTGCGTTAGGTATATTTACAATTACTGCCATACTCTTTTAATTTTCAGTTCCTTTTAATGTCACCATAATAATGCCGCCTGTTTCATTCAGTAAACCCGTATTTGCAAACGGCACTTTCTCGAAATTCGGGGTGCGCTTGTAAACGGTATCACGGTTTGAAATATACGGGTCGGGGTTGTCGCTTTCAGATACACGCCCCGTTGCCGCCAAAATTTCGCTTTCGTAGGTTTTCAGTACATCAACACGCAACGAAAGTTCGTAGGCGTTGTTTCCCTCGAAACTTACCCTATCCACGAAATAATAACGCCCCAAATCGGGTATGTAACAATAATTGAAAGTCGGTCGGGGCTGCTTTCGTAGTGTTACGGTCGGGCGCAACACATCGAAAGTTTGCCGCAAATCGCCCTCAATCGCCGTAAACTCGCCCAACTGCTTGTTTACCGTGTTCGGGTGTCCGTTGTATGAATAAAAGTTTATCGTTGTCATATCGGTAAAGAAAAAGGCGGTGCGGTGCGCTTTCACCTGCACCCACACCGCCAAAGTTAAACAATCTAATACCTATCAATTACTTGATAAAGAATACTACAAAGTTTTCGTTTGTATCGTTGAAATACCCTGCATCAAACTTGTAATAGTTGTTGAAAAACTCCGCCTTTGCGTTGTAGTTCGTTGTTACCCGTCTGTCAAGATTGCAAACGCCCAACGCATCACGGTCGAACATTACGCCCAACACACCCGAAATTTCAACGGTTTTGCCGCCGCTTTCCTTAACATTAATGTGCCCCGTGTTGGCGAAATCGTAGTTCTTTCCGCTACCCTGCCAAAAAGGTACGGTTTCGGCTTGCGGCAAAAGCACATCACCACGGTTAAACGTGTCAGAATAAAGATAGGTTTGCGCTGCCTTTGCAAAGTCTGACAAAAGAACAACGTGTAACATATCTTTCGGCGTAAATCTTTCCTTGCCGCCAACATTGAACAGGGTCGAAATGCTTTGCAGGCGGTCGGCGTAAGTTCCCATTACGTAAGACGCAAAGCGAATGAAATCGGGGTCGGTTATCGCCTTTGCCGCTGTCAGTGCGTCAGGGTTCGGGGTCGGGTCGCCTCCACCCGTTGCAGGTGTTGCAGGGAAATACTTGTCGTTGTACAACTTCAAAAGGTTCACACAACGTGCCGTGCTTGCTTTGGAAAGGTCGTCATTGGTTAAATTGCCTGCCGTACCGCCAAACGCAACCGCATCAGCTAACACGGTTTCCGCAATCATGTTGTTAATAGTGCGCATAATCAAAGCGTCTGCCTTGATAGTCATCGACTTTTCAACGGCTGCATAAATCATCGAAATAAAGCCGTTGAGTTGTGCGGCGTTGCTGAAACTTTCCTTAACCTGCCTTTCGGTGATTGATACGGGTACTTCAAACGTAACCTTTGAGTTGAAAAACTTTGCGGTAACGGTCGGTTTGTGGAAAACATCTTGGTCGTAACTCTGTCCGTCCTTCAAGTTCCACGTGTCGTTTTCCTCGGCTTCGGGAACATCGGCACTTATTTTCTCCAATACGCTGCCAAACTCCCACGCATCCATTAAAACGCTCGGCACTTTGCCCGCATAAGGTCGGTTTACGAAAATCACCTTGCCGATATGGTTTACAAGTGATTTTACGTAATTATCCACTGCATTTTGGTTAAACACTTCCGTGCCCAAATCCACAATGCCCATCAAATCATCGTTTACAATGTCAGTACGTCCCAGCACTTCACTTGAAACGGTTTTAATAATCTGGTAAATCTGTTTTACGGTCATATTGCTAAAAATTAAATTAGTTATTCGTAAATACTCGTTGTTATCTCGCTTACAAGTGCAAAGATAATGTTTTTTCTCCAATTATCACGCCTTAACTGCAATTCTTTTGCAATTTCGGTCGAAATTGATTTGCTTGCGCCCGTTCCTTTGCTGGTTTCGGTTGTTTGGCGTTCCTCTGTGCGGTTTCTCTCATCGTTTGCGGTCTTTCGGTCGCTGTCTGAAAAATCGGTGTCATTAAACGCCTTGTTTGCGCCCGTTTCGGTGTTGTCGGTGCTTTCCTGCAAAGTAACCGTTTCCGTGCGTTCAATTTGCCCCGTTACGGGTGTAAGTACATCGTAATCGGCAAGCATCGCCGCCGCCTCACGTTCCCAGCCTTGCACGTTTACCGCAATCACCGCCGAAACAACATCGCTTGCATTGTCGCTGGTTATGCTGCTTACAATGGTCTTGCCGCCGTACATCAGTAAGGCGTAAGCGTCTAACTTGGTCGGGTCGGTATCGCCGAAAATTGCGGCGTACTCTGTCGGGTATTCGGTCTTGAAAACCTCCTGGAATATCCCGTCACCCTTTGTAAATAGTTCGCTGTATTTCATTGTTTATCTTTGTTTTCTTCTGTTTCTTCTGTTTGTTCCGTTTCGGTGTCGTTCCCGTCCGTTTCTTTGGTTTCCTCTGTTTCGGTCGTTTCGGTTTGTTCCGTTTCCGTTTCTGTCGTTTCCGTGTCGTTTCCGTCCGTTCCCGTTGTTTCTTGGGTTTCCTCTGTCGGGTCGGGTTCTTCTGTCGGGTCGGGGTTTTCCTTTGCCGTTTCCAAATCAGCCGCCAAAGCGTTGTAATTATCCCTTTCCAAACCCCAACTTGAAGCAAGTTTAACCGAAATTTCGGTGTCAAACATTGCATTAATTTTCTCAACTGCATTTTGTCTTTCTTTTAGCATATTATCCACATACGGCAAAAGTACATCTACATTCATACTTACCTCGCCCAAATTGAGCCGTTCACGCTTCATATTATAATTTGCGTTTAACCCCAATTCGTTGTACATACTCGCTTTGTAGTATTGTATCAGTTCAATAAGTTGTGTAATATACACGCTGTTTGTGGTCGGGGCTGTCTGCATATTTACGCCCTTGAAAAAAGCGTTTTCCCCGATAATTGAAAATTCGCCGTCCTGTATCTTGCACAAAAACTCATCGGCACTCTGTTTCGTCTTGTCATCGCTGGCACTTATAAGCATCGTGATACGGGTCAAAATGCTTGCCGTGTTCAACGAAATAAGCCCGTCAGTATGTAAGACGGCATAACGACCGATAAGCGGCAAAAGGCTTTCGCCGTTGCTGTCATTCTCAATCAAAACCCCGTCTTTCTGTATATCGTAAGTTTTGTTTAGCTTTAATGCAGGGTTCGCCACGGTGTAAAGCGTTGCCCGTCCGTAAACATCGGGTTCGCCGCCTTTGCCGCCCGAAAGCGCATACAAAACCCCGTCCACGCTGGTAACAAAAGCGTTGCCCGTGGTCTGCAAAAGCCGCTCCAATTCCTTTTGCGGTATGCTGTCGGGCAAACCCTCATACTCAAACATACTTTGAGTTTTCGCCAACGTGTTGGCAATAAATTCGGTTACGGCGGTGTCTTTGTCCCTTACTTGTTGCTGGTACAACTTGTAAATGTTATCTTTCCTTTTCATTTGTCAAAACTTTAATTAGGGTTGTAAGTTCGGCTAACACTTTCGTATTTTCCGCAATCGTATCTTTTAGGCGTTCCGTTTCTTCTTGGTGCGCCTGCCTTTGTTTCACCATATACCAAAACAATGCGCCACACATCACAATCGGAAAACCCAAACTTGAAATGACTTGAATAATAGTATTTGCGTCCATATCGTTATTATTTAGTTACTACTTGCAAAGATAGGCATTTATTTCGTAAAACGGGAGGTTCGGCACGAAATTTGCACCAAACCGCCGTTATTTTCATTTAAGCGAAACAATGTTTGTCTTTGCGCTCGTAATTAAATAATTGCGTACTATTTCGCCTATTTCGTTATCTTGGTAGAAAACTTTGTCTATTGCGAAAAACCGTGCGACTTGTTGTTCAACATAACTTGCCGTACTTAACAACTTGCGTTTGTAGTTCGGTTTGCCGTTCATTTCCAGCGAATAAATAAGGCTGTTTTCCTCATCTTTTATCGGGGTTGTTTTTGCGTGTATGTACATAAAACATTCGTTACCCACTTTGATAATGTTGCCTTGTAACACAACATCGTTAAACTTGATATAGTACACAAACAACACATCTTGCGGCTTGTACTTGCACGGCAAATGTGGATATACTGCAAGTTCCCACTTACCCCCTGTAATCATCTGCAAGTTTTGGTTATCGAAACAAAAATACTTGTTGCTGGCTTTGTGTTGTACTATCGTGCTGCAATACTCAACCGCCACTATTGCGCCGTGTTCGCCAAAGCGGTATATATCTATCGTTCCTTGCTCCATAAACGGCACTTGCTTCAAACCCATTTCCGTAAAGTACGGGCAAAACTTGTTTACCGTGTTCCCCAGCATAAAAACCTTAACATCGTTGCGCTGGCGTATTATCGTGCTTAACAAGTTCATAAACAACATAAACTCATCGGGCAAATAATACCGACGTGTCAAAAACTCATCAAACACAATCGTTGTAACATTCGGGTAACTGCTGCTTTTTTCGTGTTCCTGCTCTGAAAGGCAAAACCCGTAACAAAACGGGGTCGGGTCGGGTGTCCGCTTGTTTTTCTCTGCATCGTAGAAAGATAAAAACCATTTGTTCGACATATAGAACACTTCATTAAATTTGCCCTCTGTCAGTTCCTCAATAAGTCCGTTTGCCACGTGATTTGCAAACAGACTTTCGGCACGTTTGCCCCGTAAATCCTCACGCCAACGGCGGATATATGCCATTTGCTTGCCCGTCTTGATATAGTTTTCCAAACCATATTTTAAGGCTGCATAAGTCTTGCCGTTTGACCTTTCGCCAAATATAACATTATAGTCGGCGTTTTTGTTTAAAATCGCTTTCAAGTCGTAAAATTTCGGCTTGTCTGTCTTTGTCTTTCTTGTTGTCATACTCTTATTATTTTAGTCCTTAAATTTAATACCTCGCAAATAGTTTATATACATAACCGAAAGGGAAAGGCTGTATCCGGTCGGCTCTAAATGTACGCCCGTGCGTTCGTTGTAATGCGCCGTGCTGTCTTTGTAGTCGGTTATCTCGCCTTGTATCTCGTAGTCTATGTAAGTATGTATGTTTTTGCCCGTTGCCGCTGGCGGTATATCCAGATAATTAGTGAAAGCGTCAAATATACCGTTTGCCCCGTACTTTTCAATAAGATAGGGTATCGCCGCCTTTTTATTTACGCCCGAAACGGTTAAACTAAAATCGTATGCCCGTCCGTTTGCTTTCAGTGCGTTCGGTTCTTGCACCATATACCGTTTAGCTCCCAGCGTCTTAAACCGTGTATATGCACCCTCGAAATCCCAAACGCCCAAAGTCTTGGTTATGCCTTTTATCGTTTGCGGCTCGCAAAGGGAAAACGGCAAACCGTGGTACTTGCAGGCGGCACGCAATTTCATTTGTACCTGCATATTGTAAGCCTTGAAATACGCTTCATGCGCCTTGCCGTTCATTATCTTAATGCTGTCCGTGTCGCTGTATATGTAATCGTCTTTCGCTTCATGTATGCCCGTGAAAAGGTTGCGCCGTGCGTATGCGGTTACGAAAATGCCCCACGGGTAAAACAAGAAACGGTTTTTGCTGGTGTTGTATTTATATAGTAAATCCTGCTTTTGTTCGGCTGTCATTGCGTTAATATCCCACTCACCATTATAGGTAAACTCATCACGCAAAGGGTTGGTAACACTCATACCGTAACAACTGTTTAACATTTCCTTGCTGTTTAGGTACTCCACTTCTTTACCCTCAACACCTTTTAATTTCGTCTTGCTTTCGTACAAATGTAGGATAGACTTCACAAACGGGGTCGGCAAATACTCTTTCTTGTAACAATACATTTCACCCACACGCATACTTTCCCACGTGTAAAAGTTTTTGAGTATATTAAAATCCACGTCCGTAATTGTCAGTGCTATTTTTGAAGCCGCTACAATGCGCCCGTTATTTTCGCACGGGTTTTCTTTCACAAAACATTTGCTTGCGGAAATCGGGTTATCTTGCGTTTCGCTGGCAAATATGCTGGTAAACTCAATATCGAACACGCAACAATACTTTGATATTAAAAACTCAAATTGCGCCATACTCTTAACCGTGATTGCAACGCCTTGCGACATCGGGTATTTTTCCGCTATCATTACATAAGGGTAACTGCTTGTAAAGTCGTAACTATCCACGTCATACATTATTTCGTCTGTATATTCGGCGTTGGCGTGTGTAAAACCGCCTGCAAACGCACGTTGCAGCATATTAAATTCATTCATACCCGTAATTTGTAGTTCCTGCATCAAGTTTACGTAATCCCAATTTGGTACGGTCTTTCCTGCAACGCTTTTTTCACGCAAACAATGCGCACGGCAATACTTGCGCACAAACCCCGTCTTTGTTATCGGTATGTGCGTTATCCCCTTGCTTTCCTCGATACGTTCTTGTATGTAGCACATCACTACTTTAATATCATTTATGCAATAATGTATTTCCGCATCAGTAAGCGGCGTTTCGCTGTGCCTTATTTGCTGGTAGTCCAAATCGCCCACGGCTTTTGCACACTTGTATTTCATAAGTTGTTCGCCCAACTTTGCAAGCGAATACCCCGAAAGCAAGTAACTACAACGAAACTCAATGTTGCCCGTTGTTATCGCATAAATCGGTTTTCGTAGGTCTATGGAAAACACACGTTTCCACTCAAACCACTTGCGCAAAAACTGAAATTCGTATGAAAGGTTATGCACATACACAATAAGGCGTAATTTGTCATTCAGCCCTAAAACCTCGCTTACGGTCTGCATCATCGTAACAAATTCGCCCCACGTGCGCCCCATTATCGTGTAACCGTTTATTCCAAACTGCCAAACGTACATTATTGCGGCTTTCTCCAATTTCGCTTTGCGCCCGTTCCCGTCCTGCATACGCTGCATTTGCTCGTATGTGTACGCCCGTCCGTCCGTATCACGGTAAAAACTTGTTGTTTCAATATCAAAGGAGCACGGCACGTTGTAAAACCTTTCGCCCTTGCTGTTTCCGATAATGTTTTTTTCATTTACGGCACGTTGCAAGATGCTTGCAATTTCGGTCGGGCTGTTTATTCTTTCTTGTAACTCAAAAGGTATTTTTTTCATAACCCAAACTTATTAAAGTTGCGCAATATTCGTTCAATATCGTTTTGCATATCCTCCATTTGGTCGGCTGCCTCATTTGCTTGCCGCTCTATCTCTGCATCAATCGCCCGTGATATGCTTTGCGCTTCACTTTCTATTTGGGTGCTTATATCGCTTGCGCTTTGCTCCATTTCGCCCGTGAAATCCTTGTACCGCATCAAATACCGTTCCACAAAATCGCTGTCTGAAACGCTGTTTAACTTGCCCTGCAAGTTCCTTGCCATAAGGTTGTACTCATCGGGCGTTAAATCGTACATACGTTGCAGGTGTTGCCCGTACTGCCTTGCACCTTGCGCCGTACTGGTTGGCTGGCGTAAAAACGAAATCGCCTTGCCGTACTCAATTTTTAGGGTGTTCCAATCGCCCTTCATTGAAAACTTGGTAAACCCTTTTACATCGCCTTTGTTTAACGCTTGCACGGCTGGCGAAAGTTGACCGCTTTGCTCTATGTTCTGTATTCGGCGGTTTGCCATTTGAAAAACCCTTGCAATTTCTTTTCTATATTCGGGGTTGCTTTCCACGGCTTGCAATATCTCTTTTTTGATTTTCGCCCGTTGGGTTGCTCCAAATACAGACTTTGTAAACTTAATCTTGAAACCTAACTTTGCCATACGCTGTTATATTAAATGGGGGTTACAAACATTGCAACCCCCTACAAAGTTAAACATAACTTTCCAAACTCTTACAAGTCCACAAACGAAATAGAATAACACTTCTTGCCGTGGCTCTCGTACTCGTAAATCGTGTACCCAACTTTGCCGTCTTTGATAGTTTGTACCGCCTCATCATCGGCAAGTATTTCACGCACCGTTTCGGCGGTGTGGTTCGGTAGGTTCACCAGCCGTTTGTTTTTCTCATCAATAATTACGGGGCTGTCGCCTAATTGTGATTTGTGTACATAAAGCCCGTTAATGTTGTGTATCACATCTTTGCCGCCCTCATTTTCAGAGTTGAAAATATCGGCTAACTTGGTGTACTGAAAGTCGGTTGTGTCAATACCAAACGTGGTCTTGTTAAATTTACTTGCAAAACTTTTCATTGTAGTAATTCTTTTAATTGTTAAACTTGGTGTTAATTGTTATTCGGCTGTCTGTCCTTGCGGTTCGCCGTCAAACGGCAAATTAGGTTCGTTGTTCGTGTCGGGTTTCAAGTCCATAAGCCACGCACGAAAGCGGTTTATTTTCATAACCGCCCTTTGATTGCGGCAAACTTCATTACACGCCATAAGGCTACCCAACGCCGACAAAGCGGCAAAACTAAACTCGTCAAATGCGTTTCTTTTTTCTTCCATTGTAGTAAACTTTTAATTGTTAAACATAGACTTCTTAAATTTCAACGTGCCGTTGTGTTTGACTACCGTTGTGTCGGTTGTTACTATCGTAGCCTTGCCCCGTACCGTTGTACCCTTTGTAACGGTGCAACCCTGCAAGATTGCAGATAAAAACAACATCGCACCACATACGGCGAAAATCATAACACACATTGCAACTTCTTTAATTGCTTCTTTCGGTTGCTCTTTGAAATGCTTTACTATCTCTTTCATATTTCAACTTGTTTAAGTAACACGTTGCAAAGATACAACTTTTTTCTAACATACAAGCATAAGCGCACAAATTATTTTCGTTTTAACTTTTCTTAACTCTTGGTGTTGTGTTCCACGTGAAACATTTTATTTTGTGCATCGGTGTGGCAGTGTTCCACGTGAAACAATTTCACGGGTGCACACGCATAACAAAAACCGTGCCAAAGTCGGGCGCAATGTGTTAAAAAACGGTAAGGGCGACCCATAGCAAAAAGCGTGCCAAACTTTGTTTACAACTGTTAAATGTGCGTTGGGAAACGTTAAATAGGGGTCAGTAG
>ENA-UADO01000585-UADO01000585.1-human-gut-metagenome-genome-assembly--contig:-NODE-585-length-11758-cov-5.433393_pt1 | contig 11758 bp, 7 predicted proteins | sample MGYA00244266_ERZ654262 | MGnify/ENA primary metagenome ERZ654262 (study PRJEB26926, sample SAMN06165164) | human gut metagenome | biome: ENVO:00009003; feature: ENVO:2100002; material: ENVO:00002003... | reverse complement strand
CGTCGGCAGCGTCAGATGTGTATAAGAGACAGGGAGGGCCCGCACCCGCACTGTCGCGGCAGTGCGGGCTCTTTTTTTGCTGCGGGAAGGGAAGCTCTGCCGGAAAAAGCAAAATTTTAAGAAAGGGAAGAAATTATGAAGAAAAGAATTCTCTCCATGCTGCTGGCGCTGATCATGGTCCTGGGCCTGATCCCTGTCAACGCCTTCGCGGCAGGCAAAACCGTCTCCCAGTATTTTGACGGGCTGCCTGTGACTGCGGACCCGGGCACCGGCACCACGGCCTGGAAGGTCGGCACCAAGGATGGCCAGGAGGTCCTGCTTTCCGGCAGCGCCGGAAAGAGCCATTCCACCAGCACCCTGACCCTGACCTTTACGGAGGACAGCCACCTGTCCTTTGCGTACAAGGTCTCCTCCGAGGCTAGGTACGACAAGTGCACCATCAAGCTGGGCAGCAAGATTCTCGTCGACGGCGAGAGCGGTGAGCAGGACTGGAAGGACCTGGAGGTGGACGCCAAAAAGGGCGACAAGCTCACCGTGGAATACAAGAAGGACAGCAGCGGCGACAAAAATGACGACTGCGTCTATCTGCGGGGCTTCTCCGCCGGTGAGGCCCTGGTGGTAACCTTCCACGCCAACAACGGCACGGAGGACACCGCCACCCAGAAGATCTTCGGCGGCAAGGGGACCCTGATGGCCAACCCCTTCACCTGCGCCGGCAAGGTCTTTGCCGGCTGGGCCGCCGCCCCCGACGGAGCCGTGCAGTATGAGGACGGCGCGGCCATCACCCTGGACAAGGCTCTGGACCTGTACGCCGTGTGGGCCGACGCCTATACCGTGACCCTGAAAAACGGCCAGGACGTCTATGCAACCATCCTGGTGCCCCAGAACACGGCCATTGGTGGCCGTCTGCCCGCAGATCCCGCCAAGAAGGGCTATACCTTCGGCGGCTGGTTCAGCGGCGAGACGCAGCTGACGGCGGAGACCGTCATCACCGGGGACGTGACCTATGAGGCCCGGTGGACGCCCATCACCTATACCATTGCCTTCGCCGCCAACGGCGGCCAGGGGCAGATGGACGCCGTGACGGCTGCCTATGACCAGGAGCTGACCCTGCCCAAGAGCACCTTCACCTACGCGGGATACAGCTTCCTGGGCTGGGGCAAGTACAACAGCTCCTCCTCTGCCAGTTATGCCGACGGGGAGACGGTGAAGAACCTGGCTGACCAGCAGGACAAGACCGTCACCCTGTACGCCGTGTGGCGCGGCCTGCCGGTGAAGGTGACCCTGCACCTGAACTATGACGGCGCGGAGGACATCACCCGCACCGGCGTGGTGGGCAGCAACTATAACTATATCCTGGACGCCGACGGCCGGGTAAAGTTCAGCACCGTGGAGGACCCCCAGCGCACCGGCTATATCTTCGACGGCTGGTACGATGCGGCAGAGGGCGGCAGCGAGATCGCCCTGTCCTATAAGCTCACAGCGGAGGACGCCGAAAACGGCTTCCATATGTACGCCCACTGGACCAAGGGCATCACCGTCCACTTCGACGGCAACGGCTACAAGCAGTCTCTGGCGGACAAGACCGTCACCCCGGACAAGGTCTATTCCAGCCTGCCCTATCTCAGCAAGAGCTACTATCCCGACAACAAGGCCCTGGACGGCTGGTATGTGAAAAACGAGGACGGCTCCTTCGGCGAGGCCGTTACCAAGGACACCGTGTTCACCGGCGACCAGGTGACCCTGATCGCCAAGTGGCGCGACTATCAGTACATCATCAAGTACAACGTCAAGTATTCCGACAAGAGCACCACCACCGGCACCATGGCCGATCAGACCGCGCCCTTCGGCCAGGATGTGACCCTGACCCGCTGCGGCTTCAGCCGGGAGGGCTATGAGTTCGCCGGCTGGGCCGAGAGCTCCTACGGCACCGAGGTGAAGTACCTGGACGGCGCCGTCATCAACCGCCCCTTTGAGGAGGGCGACTATTGGGACGACGGCAGCGAGGACGGCGAGACGTATAACCTCTATGCCATCTGGACGGAGAACAAGTCCCCCGAGCAGAAGGAGGCCGAGGAAAAGCTGGCCGCCGCCGAGGAAGCCATCTCCGGCACCTATAACCCCAAGTACGGCACCGATACCAACGCTCTGACCATGATCCGGGCCAAGCTGACGGCAGCCGGCATCACGGACATCACCGTCGCCATGAAGGAGGCCGCCTACAGCAGCTGGAACTATGTGGGCATCGCTGCCGACGGCACCATCCAGTATAAGTGGAATGAGAAGGGCTCTACCCCTGCCGCCTCCGGCACCGTGCGCCCCACCCTGGTGCTGACATACAAGGACACCGCCTATACCAAGGACAGTGACCAGTGCCTGTTCAACATTCCTCTGGACGAGGAGAAGGCCATGGCCGCTCTGAACACCGTGGCGGACCGCATCACCCCGCCTGAGACGGTGGAGAGCGCCTCCGACCTGACCAGCCTGCCCAAGTATCCCCTGAAGGCCGGCGTGGACGAGGGCACCGTGGACTACAATGACGGCGGCAGCCAGGAGCTGTGGACCACCGCCTCCTGGACCTCCGGCAACAGGGCCATCCTGTCTGTTACGGAGTCCAACTCCGCCATCTTTGCCCCCTACAAGGCCACCGTCACCATGCCCAGGAATGACACCACCGTCACGCTGACCCTGAAGCTGGTGTACAACGGCCGGGAGGACCTGACCGTTACCAAGGTCTATACCATCCTCTTTAAGGGCACCGACAGCCCCCGGCCTGTGGATTATCAGGCCCTGCTGGAGACTACCCTGCGGGAGACCGGCCTGACCAATCCCCGCAACGGCGCGGCCATCAACACCGGCAGCGTCACCTCGGATATCCAGTTCCCCACCACCACTGATTTCCGCACCTATGCAGCCCGGGACTATCACCAGGATTTCGACGGCAAGTATACCCCCATTCTGCTGTGCACCAGCGATGAGAATGTGGTGGTGTCCGCCGATCCCGCCATGGTCAATGTGGCCCGGATGCTGACGTATCAGCCGCTGCCCGGCCAGGGAGCCAAGACCGTCACCGTCACGGTGAAGATTCTGGACCGCCCCAGCGGCTCCGGCAGGGATTACGGCTCTATGCCGGTGCTGGCCAGCAAGGACATCGTCCTCACCGTCCAGCCCATGCAGCAGAGCGATCTGGACGCCGCCTTTGCCTTTATGAAGAAGGTGTGCACCGAGGACGTGTACTGGGAGGGCATCCGCAGCGCCAACACGGACCGCGGCAATGTCACCGGCGATATGCAGTCCTTCATCGAGATCGTCCCCGACGGCGACGGCTACCGGTTCATCCGGAACATGAACGACTACAACATGTGCGGCGTCAAGGCCGACGATATCCCCGGCTGGTACGCGGCCCAGAAGTACCGCTGCTTCCGCTCCAGCAACAGCTCCGTGGTGGCCCACGAGACCCTGCTGGTGACCCAGCCCCAGTACAACACCCGCGTCACCATCGACAGCGTCCTGACCTACACGGAATACGCCAAGTATTACGAAAAGTTCCGGAATGACCCCGCCTATGCGGAGTTTGCCAGGTTCTATCAGCAGCCCATCTCCACCACTGTCACCGTTGCCGGACGGGACGGCGAGGACCCCGATCTCCTGCCCTTCGACGTGACGCTGAATGTGGAGGGCAGCGGTATAGAGCCTGCGTTCCAGAATCTGACCGGGGCCAGCTATCGCTGCGCCAGGACCGACAACCGCACTGCGGCAGACGTGCTGTTTGCGCTGCTGAGCCAGAACAAGTATGACTATCAGGGCAGCGGCTATTATGTTACCGGCATCACCGATCCCAACGGCGTGACCCTGTCCTCCGGCGACAAGCGCTTCGGCAGCTGGTCCGGGTGGCTGTTCACCGTAAACGGGGAGATGCCCATTCTGCGCTATGAAAACGGCGAGCCCATCTATGCCACTCTGGACAGCTACTATGTGAAGAAGGACGATGTGATCCGTCTGTACTATGTGGCCTGCCCCACCGCCGACGGACATCACATCTGGAATGACGGCGAGGTCACCAAGGCGGCTGCCTGCACCGAGGACGGCGAGATGACCTACACCTGCACCATGTGCGGCGACCAGAAGACGGAGGTGATCCCCGCCACCGGCCACGACTGGGGCCAGCCCGTGTGGAGCTGGAACGGAGTGGAGAGCGCCGCTGCGACCTTCATCTGCACCAATGATTCCTCTCACGTTGAGGTGGAGAACGCCGTGATCACCAACGAGATCACCACGCCTGCCACCTGCACCACGGACGGTGTCCGCACCTACACGGCTGCTGTGACCTTTGAGTAAAAGACCTATACCGCCGTCAAGACGGAGGTGATCCCCGCTACCGGCCACGATACCCAGGTTGTGGGCGCTGTGGCTGCTACCTGCACCCAGGACGGCTACACCGGCGATGAGGTGTGCAAGACCTGCGGCGAGACCGTGAAGAAGGGCGAGATCATCCCCGCCACCGGCCACGACACCCAGGTCGTGGGTGCCAAGCCCGCCACCTGCACCCAGGACGGCTACACCGGCGATGAGGTGTGCAAGACCTGCGGCGTCACCGTGAAGAAGGGCGAGGTCATCCCCGCTACCGGCCACGATACCCAGGTTGTGGGTGCCAAGCCCGCCACCTGCACCCAGGACGGCTACACTGGCGATGAGGTCTGCAAGACCTGCGGCGTCACCGTGAAGAAGGGCGAGGTCATCCCCGCCACCGGCCACGACTATAAGGACGGCAAGTGCACCGTCTGCGGCGCGGCGGACCCGGATTACCGGCCGGAGCAGCCGGAGAATCCCGGCCAGCCCGAAAAGCCGGAGCAGCCGGCAAATCCCAGCGTCAAGACCGGCGACAGCGGCGTGCTGCTGTACATGGGCCTGATGACCGTGTGCGCCCTGGGCGCATGCCTGACGCTGCGGCGCAGAAAGACCCGCTGATAACTCTCTTTTTCACAGACATCCGGGGGGCCATTCAGGCACCCCCGGATGTCTCTATTCGCGCAGTATGTCTGTTGTGCGGAAGCAGTCACAGGTATTTATCCCGATATTCGCTGCGTGTGCTGCCGGCGCAGGCTTTGAACACTCTGGAAAAATGGCTGGCGGAGGAAAATCCGAGATAGGACCCGATAGCGGTCAAAGATTTATCCGAATAGCGGAGGAGGCGTTTTGCTTCCTCCGTTTTTTCCTTCAGGCTCTCGCCCGTCTCCTCCCCGCAATAAAATCCTCTGTTACAGACCTGCGGTTTGAGCAGAAAAAAGCGAGTGTCCTCACAGCTTTTCAAATGCTGTAAGGCCACTCGCTGTGGTACGGGTAGTGGGACTCGAACCCACACGCCTCGCGGCACAGGAACCTAAATCCTGCGTGTCAACCAATTCCACCATACCCGCATGCACCGTGAATTATACCACACCCCGCCGCCGGGGGCAAGGGGTCCGCAGCAAATCCCGGCGGTACTTGCAAAATTCCCTGTCATGCGCTACACTGTACCCAAACCCAACGCAAAGGAGATACGCTATGTTTCAGGGATACAGCCAGGAGACCGTGGATTTCATGTGGGGCATCCGCTTCAACAACGAACGCGGCTGGTTCCTGGCCCATAAGGACGATTACCAGCAGCACCTGCTGGCCCCCACCCGTGAGCTGGGCCAGGCCGTGTACGACGGTCTGGCGGCAGCGCTGCCCCATGAGCCGCTGATCCTGAAGGTCAGCCGCATTTACCGGGACGCCCGGCGGCTCCACGGCCAGGGACCCTACAAGGACCACCTGTGGTTCTGCGTCCGCACCGGGGACCAGGACTGGACGGGCCGCCCGGCCTTCTATTTTGAGATCGCCCCGGACTATTACAGCTATGGCATGGGCTTCTGGGCCGCTTCCGCCGCCACCATGACCCGCTATCGCCAGCAGATCGACCGGGACCCCAAGACCCTGGAGAAGCTGGTGCGCCAATTTGACCGCCAGCAGGTCTTTCAGCTGACGGGACCGGACTATGTCCGCAGCAAGGGCCAGGTCAGCGACCTGCTGCGCCCCTGGTACCAGAAGAAATCCCTGACCCTGGCCCATGAGGTCCCCCTGGACGAGAGCCTCTACTCGCCGGCTTTCGCAGCCCGGGTCACGGAGGACCTGAAAACCCTCCTGCCCTTTTACCGGTATTTTGCCGCCCTCTGCGCCGCGGCGGAGTAAGCCTGAAGCTGCGAGGCAATCCAAATCTCTTTTTGACAATTTGACAAGCGTAAGGCGGCGCCCGCAGGCGCCGCCTTGCTTTTTTATCGCGTCACGAGGCAGCCGCTTCGCTTACCACGCTGCCGGAGCTGTCCAGCACCACCCGGACGGTGCCGCCGTGCAGCTGGTCCTCCGGGATAAACACCCGGCCGCACTCCTGGCCGCCCGCCCCAAAGATGCCCCAGATCCCCTGGAATCCAGGCTGATCCGCAACTCCTGTCAGAGCTTCCAGGTTGGTAATCGTCATGCTGTACTGCTTTCCGTATACCAGGGGCGTTATGTCGTCCACCTTTATGGACGGCTCGGTGAAGCCACCACTGAAAAAGTAACGTTTTCCATCCTCGTCTGTGGCCAGCCGGAAGTTCACCTCCGGCAAATCCCCCTGATACTCCGATTTCAGCACCAGGTCAAACGAGCCGTCAAAAAGCGCAGGCTCCGAATCGGGCTCGGGAGACGGATCCGGCTGGACCTGCGCCTGCTTCCCGCATCCTGCCAGCAGTGCCAGCAGGGTCAGAACCGCCAGGCACACCGTCCAAACACGTTTTGCTTTCATTGCTCCTTCCTCCTTTCCGTCTCTATTAGGGCTTCTTGATCTCCTGCTATATCAAAACCGATATATCGGTTGTCGGTTACTATTATATCAAATAAAGCAACTTTGTCAATAGGAATAATCATATTTTCGTTTCTTATTTATTCAAATTATATAAATGTGTATGACGCAGCGTTTCTTTTACAAAAGCTTTACTTGACGCGGGCCGGCGGGCCTGGTATAATACTTTCAATTGATACCACCGTGAGGGAGTAATTCCACCCCAGCTTCGGGGTTAGGCAGCTTCGTCAGAACGGCGCGCCCGCGCCCGGACTGCTTTGAAAGAATGAGACTCATGCATAGGCTTTGGCCTGTGCATGAGTTTTTTTATTTCCCTGGGTGGGCAGAATCATTAAGAGGAGTGATCGTATGCACAAGGAATATGCCCAGACCGCCGATCAGGTCCTGTCGGACCTGAAAAGCGGACCGGAGGGCCTGTCCGCCGCCCAGGCGGAGGGCCGTCTGGCGGAATACGGCCCCAACCGTCTGCGGGAGGCCCCCAAGGCCACCCTGCTCCAGCGGTTCATCCAGCAGCTGAAGGACCCCATGCTGCTGATCCTGATGGCCGCCGCCGCCGTATCCGCCGTCACCAACTACCTGTCCCATGAGCCCTTCACCGAGGTGCTCATCATCCTGGCGGTGGTGCTGCTGAACGCCGTCCTGGGCGTTATCCAGGAGAGCAAGGCGGAGGCCGCCATCGAGGCCCTGCAAACCATGACCGCTGCCACCAGCAAGGTCCTCCGGGACGGCGCCGTGGCGGAGTTGGAGAGCAGCCGCCTGGTGCCCGGCGACGTGGTGCTGCTGGAGGCCGGAGACGCCGTCCCCGCCGACGGGCGGCTGCTGGCCTGCGCCTCCCTGCAAATTGAGGAGGCCGCCCTCACCGGCGAAAGCGTCCCCTCCACCAAGTCCACGGATCCCCTTACCGGCGAGGTGACTCTGGGCGACCGCCGCAACATGGCCTACATGGGCTCCACCGTTTCCTATGGCCGGGGCCGCATGGTGGTCACCGCCACCGGAATGGACACGGAGATGGGCAAGATCGCCGGTGTCCTGGCCCGGACGGAGCAGGAGGAGACCCCCCTGCAAAAGAAGCTGACCCAGCTGGGCAAGACGCTGTCCTGGCTGGTGCTGGGCATCTGCGTGTTCATTTTCGTGTTTGACCTGCTGGTGGCCGGGGACTTCTCCCTGTCCGGCATCCTGAAGACCTTCATGGTGGCGGTGTCCCTGGCGGTGGCCGCCATTCCCGAGGGCCTGGCCACGGTGGTAACGGTGGTGCTGAGCATCGGCGTCACCCGCATGAGCCGGCGCAATGCCGTGATCCGCCGCCTGACGGCGGTGGAGACCCTGGGCTGCACCCAGGTGATCTGTTCCGACAAAACCGGCACCCTGACCCAGAACAAAATGACCGTGGTGGATCACACCGGCGACGCCGGGCAGCTGGCTGCCGCCATGGCTCTGTGCAGCGACGCGGTGCAGAATCCCGACGGCACGGTCCGGGGCGAGCCCACCGAGGCCGCCCTGGTATCCTTCGCCGCCCAATGCGGCCTGCCCAAGCCCCGCCTGGAGCAGGACAGCCCCCGCATTGCCGAGGCCCCCTTCGACTCCGGCCGCAAGATGATGTCCACCCTGCACAGCACCCCCGACGGGGTGGTGCAGTATACCAAGGGCGCGCCGGATCAGGTGCTGGCCCGCTGCACCCACTATTGGGAGGGCGGACAGGCCCTGCCCTTGACCGACGACCGCCGCCGGGAAATTCTGGCGGATAACCACCGCATGGCCGCCCAGGCCCTGCGGGTGCTGGCCGCCGCCAGCCGCCCCTGGCCCGATGGTGCGCCGGAGGATCAGTCCCCCGCGCACTTAGAGCAGGAACTCTGCTTCATCGGCCTTACCGGCATGATCGACCCGGTGCGGCCCCAGGTGAAGCCCGCCATTGAGGAGTGCCGCCAGGCGGGCATCCGTCCGGTGATGATCACCGGCGACCACCAGGACACGGCCGTGGCCATCGCCCGCCAGCTGGGCATCCTCTCCGACCCCTCTCAGGCCATCACCGGCGCGGCGTTGGATGCCCTCAGCGATGAGGAGCTTACTCAAAACGTGGACCGCTACAGCGTCTATGCCCGGGTCCAGCCGGAGCACAAGGTCCGCATCGTCAGCGCCTGGCGCCGCCGGGGAGCCGTCACCGCCATGACCGGCGACGGCGTCAACGACGCCCCCTCCATCAAGTCCGCCGATATCGGCATCGGCATGGGCATCACCGGCACCGACGTCACCAAAAACGTGGCAGACATGGTCCTCTCCGACGACAACTTCGCCACCATCGTGGGCGCCGTGGCCGAGGGCCGCCGGATTTACGACAACATCCGCAAGGCCATCGGCTTCCTGCTGGCCAGCAACATGAGCGAGGTGCTGGGGGTGTTCTTCTCCGCCCTGCTGGGCTTCACCCTCCTCAACCCCGTCCACCTGCTGTTCATCAACCTCATCACCGACTGCTTCCCGGCCCTGGCCCTGGGCATGGAGCGCCCGGAGCCGGACATCATGCGCCGCCCGCCCCGCTCCGCCAAGGACGGCATCTTCTCCGGCGGCCTGGGCTTTGACATCGCCTATCAGGGCATCCTCATCACCGTCATCACCATGGTCTCCTACATCATCGGCCACTGCATGGAGGCGGGATGCTTTGAAATGCCCCGGGGCGTCTCCCCCCACGGCATGACCATGGCCTTCCTGACCATGAGCATGTGCGAGATTTTCCACAGCTTCAATATGCGCTCCCAGCGGCGCAGTGTGTTCACCCTCCGGGGCCACAACAAGGTCCTCTGGGCCGCCATGCTGGGCTCCCTGGTGCTGACCACCGTGGTGCTGGAGGTAGTGCCCATCGCCAACGCCTTCGGCTTCACCCCCGTCAGCTGGACGGAGTACGGCATCGCCCTGGCCCTGGCGGTGCTGGTGATCCCCATTGTGGAGCTGGTGAAGCTCATCCAGCGCAGGCTGGGCAAGTAAACAAAACCGGCTCCGGCGCGTCGCGCCGGAGCCGGTTTTCACATTCCAACAATTATCCCTGCCGCTCCAGGCAGGTCTGATAGGTATCCCACAGGTCGTCGTTCATCTCGAACACCGTGCGCCCCAGGCGCACGCCCTTGGCCGTCCGGCTGTGCAGGCACACGGCGCACAGCTCGTCCTCCTGGCTGCACCGGCCATAGGCCAGCAGCGTCCTGGGGTCTTTCCGGGCCCACTGGCCCAGGGTCACCGTCTCCCCGCAGTAGGGGCACTGCACCTCCGTCAGCGCCGGGTCCGCCTGGGCCTCCGCCAGAGACGCGTATTCACGCCCCTGCACCAGCCCGGCCTTCCGGTCCTGGGGATACTGCACATACCGCAGGCCGTATTCGTCCATGCACCCGTCCAGGTCCATCCTTCCGCAGATCTGCACGGTGTTCCGTGCATCGTTCAGGGCATCGTGGGCCCGGTCCGGCGTCAGGTGCAGCAGCTCCATAGCCCGCTCCAGGGAGCATTGCCGGTCGTCCCGCATGATCTCGTGGCCGAAGATCCGCTGCAAATCGTAGCAGCAGGGCATTTCCGCATCCATTCCGTGCATCAGCAGGTTGTCCATCAGCACCGGAATGTCGTCCGGTCCCCAGGTACACAGACAGCAATCCTCCCCGCACCATTCCATGAAATCGGCATAGGCCCGGGGAAATTCCGGGGCCTTTTCCAGGTCCTGTGCCCGGATTTTCGTCAGCTGCACCACATCGCCGTTCATGCGGGGATAAAATCGGGGCCGGATAAAGGTTTTGAAGCTGCCGGTCTCCCGGAACCGCTCATTCAGCCGCAGGGCCCCGATCTCGATGATCTCCGAGTCGAAGAAAAACGGCTCCCGGATGGTGCTGTCCCGGTCCAGAGGCTGGTTCCACTCCAGGTCCAGGACGATATACGAAAATTCAGCCATTTCTGGCAGCTTCAATGGCCTTGCCCTTGCGCTCGGCCTCCTGGTACTGCTCATCAGCCTGGTGGATGGCATCTGCCACCAACTGGTCCGCCACGGACTTCAGGTCCATCTCCAGCACCCGGTCGATGACCTGCTGCTGCTTCTCCTCCGCCACGCCGTAGATGGTCATGCTGCAGGACAGGAACCGGCGCAGCTTCTGCTCCATGGTGAAATTCCGGTCGCACTTCCGGGCCATAAAGCTGCGCACCATGCCGGAGGTAGCCAGCTCCAGCTCATAGAAATCCTGCCGGGTATACTGGGGATGCGTCGCACTGAACAGCTCCACCAGCTTATCCGTTACCATCTGATGGATGTAGTTGGCCGTGGCAGCATAGGAATAAGCGGAGACATACAGTTCCCGCAGGGCCTCGGACTTCTCGGCGATATACATCTGGATCGACGGCTCCACGGCGTAAAACATTTCAGGCTCATAGCCCTCGCCCAGCAGCCGATCGGTAATGGCAAACTGCTTTTCATACATCCACTTGGTCAGCTTTAGCAGCAGTGCCTTCTTGTTGGCAAATACCGCAAAAAATGCAGATGACGACATACCGGCTGCCTGCGCTATGGCTACGGTAGTCGTCTGCTCATACCCGTTTTCCAAAAACAGTTTGATGGCCGCATAGATCATCCGGCTTTCCCGCTCGGCGACCTTGGGCTGTGCTCCTCTCGGCATAGTGTCCTCCTTCATGTCGGTTGGTGTTTGTTTCCGTCCTGCTATTGTATATTATTTATGCGCATATACTGTATTGAGGTTAGGGCTGTTCCCTACTCAGTTAGTATTTTAACACACCTCTTTCTGTTTTTCAATGGACGACATAAAATTTTTATAAATTCTTTTTTTATAACATATTGTGCGATTTTATCTTGATGCAGCCATATATTGTGGCACTGTCTCTTATACACATCTCCGAGCCCACGAGACCGTACTAGATCTCGTA
>ENA-UADO01000570-UADO01000570.1-human-gut-metagenome-genome-assembly--contig:-NODE-570-length-11943-cov-5.044415_pt1 | contig 11943 bp, 6 predicted proteins | sample MGYA00244266_ERZ654262 | MGnify/ENA primary metagenome ERZ654262 (study PRJEB26926, sample SAMN06165164) | human gut metagenome | biome: ENVO:00009003; feature: ENVO:2100002; material: ENVO:00002003... | reverse complement strand
TACGAGATCTAGTACGGTCTCGTGGGCTCGGAGATGTGTATAAGAGACAGCCAAAACATTATCATAGACCACTGCTCCATGAGCTGGTGTACGGACGAATGTGCCACATTCTATGATAACCGTAATTTCACTCTTCAATGGTGCATCATCAGTGAAAGTCTCGCCAATTCTATCCACGAAAAGGGAGCGCATGGTTATGGAGGTATCTGGGGTGGACAGCCTGCTACTTTTCACCATAACTTACTCGCCCATCACACTAACCGCACACCCCGTCTTTGCGGAAGCCGTTATACGGGTCGTCCGGAAGATGAAAAAGTGGAATTATTCAATAATGTGATTTATAATTATGGCAGTGACGGTGCTTATGCTGGTGAAGGAGGTTCCTACAACTTTATCAATAACTACTATAAACCGGGACCTTTCAGTGCGACAAAAGGTTCTTTCAAACGCTTGTTTACAGCGTATGCCGATGATGGCAAAAACAACAATAAAGCAGGTGTTCATGGTGTATTCTATTTCAAAGGTAACTATATGGATCCTACCTGTCCCAAACTGACTGACAAGCAGAAAGAGGCTCTTTATAAAGTGAATATGGATAACTCTTACGGACTGGTTATCAAAAAAGACTTTGCCACAGAAAAGGAAGTACTGTCTAAAAAAGCATTTGACATAGCCGAACATACTTCTTTGCAACCTGCCAAGAAAGCCTACAAAGATGTTCTCGAGTTTGCCGGTGCTTCATATCGCCGTGACGCCATAGACCAACGCATCGTAGATGAAACTCTCAAAGGCACTTATACTTACGAAGGTTCTCACGGAAGCACGAATGGAATGATTGACCAACCGTCTGATGTAGGAGGATGGCCGGAATATAAATCAGAAACAGCACTTGTTGATACAGATGGTGATGGTATTCCCGATGAATGGGAAAAGAAACACAACCTTAATCCCAATGATCCTTCAGACGGAGCCAAATATACATTAAGCCCGGAATATACAAACCTGGAAATATATATGAACAGCCTTGTGAATCATCTATACCCTAAAAAATAATTTCGGATAACCAAGATGAGGGTAAATGTATCGGAACTCTCATAAACAAAAAATCACACTCGCCACAGATAGTTGTAGTGAGGGTGATTTCGATAAAAGGGGAGCTTTGAACATCCCCCTTTCTATTTCTTTCCTTTCCTATTATTATCTCCCCACTCTATCCCGATACTCTGTAGGCGTCATTCCAACCTGTGCTTTAAAGCATTTACTGAAATAACGCGGATCATTAATGCCGACCATATACGAAATCTGGGTCATATTAAATTCTCCGGTTTCTATTAATTGTGTAGCCCGCTTGATACGCATTTCTTTGATAAATTCAATCGGAGCCAATCCGGTAAGTGTTTTCAGCTTCTTGAAGAAGACAGAACGGCTGACAGCCAGTTCCCGAACCAAATCATCTACCACCAGTTCTCCATTATCCATGTTCTGCTCCATCAATTCAACCAATTTATCCATAAACTTACGGTCGTTGGGAGACATTTCGAGAGTTGTAGGTGGAGTTTCGGACACATCTTCTTCAGCAGACGGCATATCCGTAGCCACAGGCACTTCCTCCTGACCGGTAGAAATATTGATATGCATCAGACTATCCCGGTAGAAACTTTGCAGTTTCTTACGCTGCATCAACAGATTTTCCACACGTGCTTGCAGATAGGTAGCACTGAAAGGCTTCGTTATATAATCATCCGCACCATATTCCAATCCCTCCAGTTTGCTTTCAATCGTAGTTTTGGCAGTAAGCAAAATGATAGGTATATGGCTGGTCGTCATATCCGCACGCAGTTCACGCGTCATTTCGATACCGTCTTTTTCAGGCATCATCACGTCACTGATGATAATATCCGGCAGGTACTTCAAAGCCTTGCTTGCCCCCTCCTTACCGTCAGCAGCTTCCACCACCCGGTACATCGGAGAAAATATACTGCGCAAGAATTCACGTAACTCCTGATTATCTTCGACTAACAGCATCAATTCTTTGGAGTTCTCTTCTTTCGCAAATTCTTCCCCATACACATCATCAATCTTCTCCGAATCATCGCTTACCAACGTTTCAGACTGAATGGAAGAATTGGCAATATCCACTACCTGTCCCATTCTTGCCGGAGCATCCGCATCTTCCAGAATAAACTCGGCTTCCTTATCGTAATGTTCTTTTCCCTTGAGGAAATCGACTTTGAAGCAACTCCCTTCTCCCAAATGACTATCAACGGAAATAGTCGCTTTATGCATTTCCACCAACTCTTTCACCAATGAAAGTCCGATACCCGTACTAGCCTGATTGAAAAGATTCTTATCTACCAGATTCTCAAAACGGACAAACAGTGACTTCTTTTTGTTTTCCGCGATACCGATACCCTGATCTTGCACACCGATAGAAACCATCTTTTCATCTTCCCGGATAAACATCGTAATCATCTTGCCATTCGGCGTATATTTAAATGCATTGGAAAGCAAATTGAATACAATCTTTTCCAGCTTATCGGCATCCACCCAAAGATAAAGATGTTCCTTTTCGGTCTGGAACAGGAAATCAATCCGATGTTCCTCGGCCACAGCTTCAAAATTTTCCATCACCTTACGGACGAAAGGTACAATATCCACCCGCTGCACCTGCATCTTCATCTTCTTATTCTGAATCTTGCGGAAGTCCAGAATCTGATTGACAAGACGGAGCATCCGATTGGTGTTCCGTTCAACCACCACTAACTGTTCGCGAGCATCAGCCGGCAATTTATCATTCTTCAAGACCTGCTCCACCGGACCGGCTATCAACGTAAGCGGAGTACGCAACTCATGCGATATGTTAGTAAAGAAACGCAGTTTTATATCTGAAATCTGCTGTTCGACCGAAACTTCATGCTTCAACCGATAAATAGTAAACAGGATATAAACGGCTACGAGAATAATAATCAGAATAAAAAGAACATAAAGCACATAAGCTACCGGCGTCTCCCAGAAAGAAGGCAGAATAACAATGTTCAGTATACGTTCATTATCCACCCACACACCATCACTATTCGTTGAACGAACACGGAGCACATACTCTCCTTTCGGAAGATTCGTATAAGTCACACTACGCTGCTTGTCGGCAAAAGTCCACTGTTTCTCAAATCCGTCGAGAATATAAGCATACTGTATATTCTGCGGATTAGTATAATCGAGTGCAGCGAAGTGAACGGAGAAAATATTCTCTTTGTGTGAGAGCACCAATGGGTCGGTATCGTCAATATCCACCTTCAACAAGGAGTTATCTCCGGGCGTAATATCCTCATTAGTCACCATCAGTTTGGAGAATACGATAGGTGGGATATAGCTACTCTTACGAATAGAGTCGGGATTAAATATAAAGACTCCCCCACTGGCACCGAAAAGCATACTTCCTTTAGCCGTCAATGTGGAAGCCGCTTCACTAAAGCGCACTGGGAAAGTAATACTACGTTCGTCGTAACTTTCAAAACGTTCTTCAGACGGGATAAATTTACAAATTCCATTCTCCGTACTAATCCATAAATTCTCCTTACTATCTTCGCGGGCAGAAAGCAAGACGTCGGAAGGAAGACCGTCCAGTACGGAATATGATTTGAACTCTCCGTGGCCGTCCTTACTGATAGATATCAGTTTGTTGAGTCCCCCACCGAAAGTAGCCAGATACAGTTCCTTTTTCTTAGTGGAAATAATCCAATGGACATCATTATTACTCAGACTTTGCGTATCGTTCGGCATACGGGAGAAATGATAAAACTGCACATCCTCCGGTTTCTTAAAGTTCTCATCAAAAGCAACAGCTCCCGTAGTTGTACCTACCCACAGGCGTCCATTATTATCGGAAGTAATGAAACGCGCTTTGTAGCAAGGATCAATCGGATACCCTTTCAGATTATTCCGGTGATTGATAAACAATGTCTTTCCTGCTTCATTCTGCGTGATATAATTGATACCTCCGGCAAAAGTAGCTACCCAAATACGACCATAATGATCTTCATAGATACAATACACATTATTATCGCTCAAACTGTACATATCCTCTTCACGATGAAGATAACGGGTCAGTTTATAAGACATTCCGTTGGAAGAAGTCGGCTCGGCACGGACAAGTCCGTCTCCTTTTGTTGCAATCCAGATGATTCCTTTCGAATCCTGAATAACAAAATAAACAGTTCCCAACATGGGAGTACCGGTAGTAGAAACGATGCCGCTTTCGGTCAGGTATCCTTTATAAGCTTTATCGGCATCATACATACGAAGCATACCATCTTTCAAGCCAACCCACAGATTACCCAGTTTGTCTTCGCACAGGGCACGTACCTCATTATGCAATGATTCATGTTCATGCGGCATGGGAGTCATCATCGCAAAAGGTACATTCCGATAAGTCACCTTCTCCAATCCCTTGGAGTGGGTGCAAAGCCATAAATTACCTTGTTTGTCGGAGAAAGCCGAATGAATCTTATTGGAGAAGCGCCAGTCACGGCTACCCAGTCCGTTATAGAAAGGAACCAACCGTTTTTTTTGAGGATCGAAGTAAGAGAAACCTCCTCCGTAAGGGTGTACCCAAAGATACCCGTTTACATCTTCATGGATATGGAAGGCCGGACGGGAACGTTCGGGATTACTGTATTCAATAAGAATCTGTTCACGGGTCACCACTCCGGTCGAGGGATTAAAATGGGCTACAACACCCGGTTCTTCCTGCTCGAACCACACTTCCGAAGAACGGTCTACATAAGCAGAAAGGATTGGTTTTGCGGGTAAAGCCTTACAAGTCAGGAATGAGTAATGCACATTTGTTTTGGTCCGCAGATTGTAAGTAAAGAAACCATCCGAATCGGTAGTAATTACAGAAACGTCCGGTGCAACGGGGTGAATGGAAGTGATCTGTCCTTTTGTAGGAAGTTCGATCAACGTAAATTCTCCGCTATCTTTCTGATAAGACCAGATACGTCCATGATCCGAAGCAAAGCAGATGTCCTTATCCCGCTCCTGTACTGCATAGAAGGCTTGGTTTATGCCGCCAAACTTTCCTTTTGTCTCCGTAAAATAGGAATCCGGTTCTTTCTTTCCGGGGCGGATCATGCCGAGACCGTTATCTGTCAACAGCCAGTCATTACCTGCTTTGTCCTGATGTACTTTGAATACATGTAAAGAGGGAAACAGTTCCGTCTTACTGGAATAAATATCCCATGTCAGGCGATGATTCTCATTTGGATGAGTCAGGATGCGGATAGCTCCGTCATTTTCTGTCAGCAGCCAGACGGTTCCGTTCGGCATCACCTCAATGGTATGCACATTGAAAGCACTCCCCTCCTCTCCGGCAGCAGGTACTTGTTCGAAAGTCTCTGTCTTCGGGTCGAAACGATGGACACGATTATCATAAGTCAGTAGCCACAAAAAACCATAACGGTCTTCATAGATACGGTCTACGCGATTATTGGTCAGACTGATGTAGTTTCCCTGACGGGCCTTATATGTTTTGAAGGTATAACCGTTGAAACGGTTGATTCCATCCCAAGTGGCAAACCAAAGGTTGTCTTTGTGATCTTGCAAGATGTTCATCACCGTATTCTGGGACAATCCATCTTCAGTAGAATAGTGGGTGAAAAAACAGTGCTGCTGCGCATGTGTCAAGAACACAATAGCTAGCAAAAGAATTACTGAAATTAAGGTTTTCTTCATCATATAACTAGGTTCTGTGCCGTAAAGATAGAAAAATAGTTGTACTTTTATGCAATCTTTAGCGGCTATTTAACAGAATCGAACCATTCTATAGGACAAGTGATCTATTGTCTTTTATATATCCATTGTTTTTTGCTTAGTAATTCATTTCTTTACATATTCGTCAAGTCAACGTTTCACTGTTATCAGTTTGTTTCCGTCCGCTACCGGACTCCATCCATCTTCGCCTGCCAGTACAGTCGTAATCTCGTATCCTTGCAGGTTTTTCAGTTGTTGGGAGAAAGCGGCACGCGCTTTCGGATTGGCTCCTTCGCCCCGACTCTCATATTCGGCATAGAAGACTGTATTTCCGTTCTCTTTCTTGCCCCAGTTATTCCAACCGACAGGGAGAATGTGTTTACCTAGTTCGCAACGGATAAATACAGCTTGCGCATACGGACGCCAAGGACGGGACAGATACACTTTTGTGGCTTCCGGTTCCGCAGTCAGTCTGCAATCATAGAATACATAGCCATATTTTTTACCTTTATCAGTAGAGGGAGCGGTGACATAACCATCCCGTTTGCTATGAATGTGACAACGGTTGAAAACAGCCGTAGACCAACCGAAGATAAAATCTACCGTTCCTTCGATGTAGCAGTCTTCGTAATATTGGCGGCTTTGCTTGCTGTATGTATAAAGCGTATCCTGGAAACCTAGAAAACGACAGTTCTTAAAATAGACACGGTCGGCAGACACAAAGCAGGCAACTGCCTGTCCTACGGGACCAGCAGAGTTCTCAAATGTGATATTCTCCGCATAAAAATCGGGGGCATAGATGTAACAGCTGGACGAACCGGAAGTTCCCATGTTCTCGCCAAATACATTTTTCTTGTTTGCAAAACCGTCATAAGTCAGTATCGCACCGTCTTCTCCAATCAAAGATATATTAATCTTGGATTCAGGGATGATGAGTTTCTCTTTATAAGTTCCTTTACGAATCAGGATAGTGGTACGGACGTCTTTGCGAAAATCGGGAACAGCATTGATAGCTTCCTGCACGGTAAAGAAATCACCGCTACCGTCTTGGGCCACTACATAATCGAATTGACGGATATATTTCGCCAGTTCCGGAATTTCCTTGCCGATAGCATCCACTGCCAGTCCGGCAATTGTTCGTGCTCCGTATACGTTTAAGTGAGTATTGTCTTCACGACCTTTCGGGAAAGCCGGCACCTGATTGGGTTCGACAAACATGAATAGTTTCTTTGATTCTACTGGTCCAAGTCCCTGCACCAGGTCATGGGTGATTTTGTTCATGTCGATGAAAGTCACTCCCAGTTCTTTTGCCACATTGCGGGGAGCATCCAGATAGGCACCATGCGTATCGAATAAAACGGTTCCCTCTTTCGGTTGTTCCTTTTCCCCCGGTGTACGGCGGACATCTTTTGCGATGGCATCATCCTTCGGCTGCACAAAGTTTCGACGGACGATAGAGTTGAACAATACCGGAATTCCACCTTTGGCGCGGGTTTCATTCACATACCGACGAAGAATTTCATCAAAAGTACTACCCGGATCGGTGTGACGGGTAGAGTCTGCTTTCTCATCATTATGGCCGAACTGGATAAAGACATAATCTCCTTTCTTCACCTTAGAAATTACTTTTTCCCAGCGTCCTTCGCTGATAAAGCTCTTGGAACTTCGACCGTTGGCGGCATGATTGTCTATCCGTATGTCTTCGGAGAAGAATCCGGGAAGTATCATTCCCCAACCACGTTCGGGATTTCCTTCGTCTATTTTCTTGTTAGCCATTGTCGAATCACCTATCATAAAGATAGTGATGACCGGTTTATCTGCACGAAATGCAGAAAAAAGAATAAGAGCCGTTGCAAGTAGCCCTACCATTTTAACCCTAAGTGTTTTCATATTCTTCATCCCCTCCTACGAGTTTTATTTTTTGTTTTTATCTGCCACCTGCAACGTTTTGCTTGTATCTTACTTGCAATCAACCGATTGCAGCGTTGCAGATACTGTTGCAGATACCGTTGCAGATGTTTATCTGCAACACCTTATATAATCCTATTTTGCACGCAGACAAATTCAGTTTCCACGTATAGGAACTACAGTTTCCCCGGTAAGAAACGCTAGTTTCCACGTAGAGAAACGACAGTTCCCACATAGGGAAACTGCAGTTTCCTGCCTTGGAACGGGAGTTTCAAGCTAGGGAAAGCAAAGAGCCAAGCCCGGAAACAAGAATTTCAAGCTGCATAAACAGTCGGAAACCCTACGTATTTTTATTTATAAGGATACCAATTACTGCTTTCCTTAAAGATATTTTGCGGAGTATACTTCATTGCCTCCTTATTTGTCAACTGTTTAGCCCATGCCACACGCCCGGAAGTATCTGCGCCCGCACCCGTATTTCCGAATTCGGCATAACGGGCTGTCTTTTCGTTCTCCGGATTCCTCCAATTGTGCCATCCTTCGGGACGGATATGATTACCAAACTCACAATTGATAAAGACCGTTGCCGCATAAGGACGCCACGGACGACCCAAATATACTTTTTTCACTCCCGGAGCGGCTGTCAGCTTACAGTTTTTAAATACATAACCGAATTCTTCACTTTGAGGAGTGGAAGCGGCAGTGATATACGAATCACGTTTACTATGCAGTTCGCAATATTCGAATAGAGCGGTGGAAGGACCAAAAATAAAATCGGTAGTTCCCTCGATATAGCAATTCGTGAATAAGAGACGCGCTCCTTCGGTTCCTGTATAAATAGTATCCTGATTTCCCAGGAAACGGCAGTTGACAAACATCAGTCTGTCACCTTCGGTGTGAAGAGCTACCGCTTGCCCCAGTGGAGCCGCATTATTTTCAATCGTCAGGTCTTTGAAAGTGATGTCATTCCCTTCCACTTTTACCGTATAGGTGCGGAAAGTACCCATCTTATTGATATTGGCATGGTCATCGTAAGTGATAATCGTTTTTTCTGCGCTTTCGCCCACTAATTGCACATTCTTTACCCAGGAAGGAATGACTAGTTTTTCTTTGTATATACCATTCTTGATATAGATCGTCACCGTATAATCCATAAAAGCGCGGACGGCTTCCACGGCTTCCTGAATGTTACGATACTCCCCTGTCCCGTCGCGTGCCACGACTAATGTGTCTTTGCGTTGCTGTTGTTGTGCATAAACAGATGTTGCTCCCACACCCAGTAGAAGCAAACACATCATTCCTTTAAAAATAGTCCTTTTCATTGTCGGAAATTACTTTTGTAAACGTTCGTATTCCAAGCTAGCCATAATAAAAGGTCCTACGGCTTTAGGATCGTTATTGCGGATAGTTTCATTAATATAATAGTCATAATCGCCGGAACGATATACCTTTCCTCCCAATCCTGCCACTGCACAAGCCTTGGTGATGGTTACCAATCCGTTCTTGTCCACTTCGATAAAATTATCCAGGAATCCTTTGTAGCCTTTCAATGCCACATCCAGATAAGACTTATCAATATATCCCAAACGAACCGCCTTAAAGAGCGAATAAATGAACATAGCGGAACAAGAAGATTCTACGTAATTACCCTTATCACCACTCCGATCCATCACCTGATACCATCCTCCGGTCTTCGGGTCCTGAAGTTTCTTCACCTGCACAGCTACATTATTCAATATATCAAGCAGGGAATCTCTTCCGGCTTCATGCTGCGGAATAAATTCGAGCACATCCACCAATGCCATCGCATACCATCCCATTGCACGTCCCCATGTATGTTTCGACTGTCCGGTCACCGGGTCCGCCCAACGTTGAGTGCGGCTTACATCGCACGCATGACGATAAAGACCATTTTTAGGATCGTACGTATGACGGGCACAAGTGACAAACTGGTTGATTACATCTGCATAGTCCTGCGGAAGATTATTACGGAATGCATATTCCGCGTAGAAAGGAGCTCCCATGTAAATTCCGTCCAACCACATTTGGTGGGGATAAATCTTTTTATGCCAAAAACCACCGTCCTCATTACGCGGTTGTCCTTCAAACTGGCTATAAAGCAGGTCGAGCGCTTTCTTATATTTAGGATTCTTGGTCTGCTCATAGATACGGAAAAGGATTTTTCCGGAGTTGATACGGTCGAGACTGTAATCGGTTAATTTATAAGCGGTAATGCTTCCGTCCTCGTGCACCATTGTATCCGCATACGCGATGGCGTAATCGCGAATTTTCTTGTCGCCATAAGCGTCGTACACATCGAGCATGGCTCCCAGTTCAAGTCCGTGGCAATAATCCCACTTCAGTTTCGGCTGAAAGTCGAGCTGCCAGGATTCGGGGTAACGGATCATTTCCGATTCAGTCAGTCGCACAGACCAGGGAAGTTTGCTGTCTACCTGTTGTGCCGATACAGAAGCGGTCATTGTAACCAATAAAGCCACTATAAAAAAATTATAAAAAGGAGTTCGTCTCATGGTTTGTTATTTTAAGGATTCAACATAGTCTTTTTTCACGGTACGAAAGTAGTGTTTTTCCTCCAAACCCAGTGGGATTTTTTAGTCAAGTAGGTGCATTTTTTGTTTTTCGTGCACGGAAACGACTAATTTTGTGCACGCAAACGTCAAAAATGTCCATTTTTGATGCAATATCTCATAAATTAAGAGTTTCGTTTTGGAAGAAAGCAAAAAAGGTCTTACTTTTGGCACGGTTTACAACTAATACCCTCTGGGGAAACACAGGTAATTTATCATTAAAACAGAGAAAAAATAGAACAGAATGGAAGAAGTATTTAAGTACATTATCGGTCTTGGAGCGGCAGTAATGATGCCAATCATTTTCACGATTTTAGGAGTATGTATCGGTATTAAACTTCCCAAAGCGCTGAAGAGCGGTTTGTTGGTTGGTGTCGGTTTCGTTGGTTTATCAGTAGTGACGGCATTGCTCACCAGCAGTCTGGGTCCGGCATTAAGTAAAATGGTTGAAATCTATGGATTGGAATTGGGAATTTTCGACATGGGTTGGCCTTCTGCTGCGGCGGTAGCTTACAACACTTCAGTCGGTGCTTTCATCATCCCTGTTTGCTTGGGAGTTAACTTATTAATGTTGCTTACCAAAACAACCCGTACCGTCAATATCGACCTTTGGAACTATTGGCACTTCGCATTTATCGGTGCTATCGTTTACTTTGCTTCCGACAATATCTATTGGGGATTCTTCGCTGCTATCATCTGCTACATCATTACGCTGGTAATGGCTGATATGACTGCTCCTGCTTTCCAAAAGTTCTATGATAAAATGGACGGTATCTCTATTCCTCAACCGTTCTGCCAAAGTTTCGTTCCGTTTGCTATTGTAATCAATAAACTATTGGATAAAATTCCGGGATTCGACAAACTGAATATTGATTCTGAAGGTATGAAAAAGAAATTCGGATTGATGGGTGAACCGCTGTTCTTGGGTATCGTAATCGGTTGCGGTATAGGCGCATTGGGTTGTGCCAGCTGGAAAGAAGTATTGGATAATATTCCGGGCATTTTAGGACTGGGTATCAAGATGGGTGCGGTGATGGAATTGATTCCACGTATCACCAGCCTCTTTATCGAAGGTTTGAAACCGATCTCTGACGCTACCCGCGAACTGATCGCTAAGAAATATAAGAATAACACCGGTTTGAGCATCGGTATGAGCCCTGCACTGGTTATCGGTCACCCGACTACCCTGGTGGTATCTCTGCTGTTGATCCCTGTCACTATCTTCCTGGCTGTTATCCTTCCGGGCAACCGTTTCTTACCGCTGGCTTCTCTGGCAGGTATGTTCTACCTGTTCCCGATGATTCTGCCTATTACAAAAGGTAACGTAGTGAAATCATTTATTATCGGCCTGGTGGCATTGATTGTAGGTCTGTATTTCGTAACAGGACTGGCAGGCTTCTTCACACTGGCTGCTAAAGATGTATACGAAGCAACAGGTGACCCGACAGTAAACATCCCCGCCGGTTTTGAAGGCGGCGCACTTGACTTTGCTTCCAGTCTCTTCTGCTGGGGTATCTTCCACCTTACTTACAGTCTGAAGATTATCGGCCCTGCCATCCTCGTGGCACTGGCACTCGGAATGGCTATCTACAACCGTATCCGCATGACTAGAAACGACGCAAAGAACGCATTGAACAGTAATAAGGAATAAGTAGAAAAGCCTTTAACTGATAATAATAAGTGGTATATAATATATAAC
>ENA-UADO01000562-UADO01000562.1-human-gut-metagenome-genome-assembly--contig:-NODE-562-length-12048-cov-3.425081_pt1 | contig 12048 bp, 8 predicted proteins | sample MGYA00244266_ERZ654262 | MGnify/ENA primary metagenome ERZ654262 (study PRJEB26926, sample SAMN06165164) | human gut metagenome | biome: ENVO:00009003; feature: ENVO:2100002; material: ENVO:00002003... | reverse complement strand
TCGCCGCTGCCGCCGTTGAAGTAGTCCTTGCGGTAGCCGAGGAAGCCGACCTGCGTCAGGAAGCTGAAGTGCTCGTTGATCTTCACGCTCAGTCCCGGTGTAATACCGGCCTGAAAGCCCTCGTGGTCGCAGCAGGCGAAGCCTACGCCGCCGTCGAGGAAGAGCGACAGAATCCCCTTGTTATAATATTTGTAACGGGCATAGGGCGACGCCGTGAAGACGTTGGCGCTGCCGCCGTCCTTTACTTTCAGGTACTCGTAACCGAGCGCCACGCCCACCGACCATCTCTTGTTGAAATCGTAGCCCGCTTCGGGAGCGATCGAGAACGAATCGGTTTTGACGCCTTCCGTCTTGTCGTGCCAGTAGCCCAGCTTGCCGCCGATCCACAAACCTTTCTCCTGCGCCGAAGCTTTGTTGGCCGCCGTAAAGCTTGCAGCTGCTGCAAGCAGTACGATAATGATTTTCTTCATCTTTGTTGCGTTTTTAGTTTGACTGAAAAATGGAGCTGTTTTTCTGTTCCGAAAGCAAAGAAACAGCGCGGATTTCTTACGTGCAAATAAATTCAACGAACCGGATGTTTCTAAAAATCAACGCATAGAATTTATAAATTGAACGATCGGCCCTATGCCGGCGAAAGTGCGGAAAAGGGGACCGCGGGGTAAAAAATCAGGCTGCAAGGGATCTCTTGCAGCCTGATTCGGAGGATGAGTTGTGTGCGGCTTACCGGTGCGAGCGTTTGGCGACGAAGAGCGCCAGAATGAACGATACGGCCGACGCGGCGATCCAGAAGACGATCGCCGAGTCGAAATTGTAGCTCGTCACGCCGTCCAGCTCCGTTTTGCCGGAGTTGATGAGCCAGCCGCTGACGATGTCCTGCAGGCCGGCGCCGACGTAGCTCGCCATGCCGACGATTCCCAGCGCTGCGCCCGTCGCTTCGCGCGGTACGATGTCGATGGCCATCAGGCCGCCCAGAAAACAGATCAGCACGCCGATCGCCACGCCGAACAGAATCATGCTGAGGATATTGACGATCAGCCCGTCGCCGGAGTAGAGGAACAGGCAGAGCGCGACGGTGTTCAGCACACCGAAGCCGAAGGCCAGCACGTTGCGCCGCCCGTAGAAGAAGGCGTCGGAGAGCCAGCCCGAAAAGACCGTGCCCACGATGCCGCAGAGCGCATTGACCGAAATGACCTGCGTGGCCGCGGCCAGCGTATAGCCTTTGATCTCCTGCAGGAAAAGCACGCCCCAGCCGTTGATCGCATAGCGGCTGATATACATGAACGCGCTGGAGAGCGCCAGCACCCAGACCAGCGGATTGCGGATCACGGAGCGTTGCAGGTCGGAAGTTTTGCCGTGGTCGCGGGGCGTGCCGGGAGTCTCTTCGCCGGTCAGCTCCTCGATCGGGGGCAGCCCTTTCGATTCGGGGGTGTCGTGCATCAGCAGTACGATCGTCAGTACGCCGAGCACGCCGGCGACCGACGAGCCTACGAATCCCCATTGCCAGCCGAAGAAGCCGACGACCGCGCCGACGAACAGGAACGACAGGAATTCGCCGAGGTTGTGGCTGGCGCTGAAGAATCCGTAGTAGGTGCCCCGCTTGCTGAGCGGGTACCACCGCGAGAGGGCGATGATGGCCGGGGGCGCGCCCATCGACTGGCTCCAGCCGTTGACGCCCCACATGACGGCGAAGGCGACGAACAGCACCATGTTGCCGACGATGCCGCCTCCGTTGGCCAAGCCGAGGATGCCGACCAGCAGGTTGGCGACCGCCGATACCGCAAGACCCGCGGCCATGAAGCGTTTGATGTTGCTGTGGTCGGAGAGGAATCCGTTGACGAATTTGCCGATGGCGTAGGCGAACAGCAGCGCCGAACCGATGACGCCCAGCTGCGTGGCGTCCAGCGCCCCGCTTTCGAGGATGGGCTTTTTCACCACGTTGAGACTCGTGCGGCAGACGTAATAGAGACTGTAGCCGACGGTGCCGGCGATGAAGCTCTGCCAGCGGAGTTTTTTGTAGAGACGCATCATGGCGTCGTCGTCCTTCGGCAGACGCGGCGCCGGTGCGCTTTTTCTGAAAAATGAGAGTATTGACATAAGCAGGTTGGTTGCGTTATCAGGTTAATCGGAGTCTTACCGCTTCGTGAATTCCAGTTCGACCTGCACGGGGAAGTGGTCCGATGGAGTCCGGGCCCGGAATTTCCGCTCCCCGCCGTCCGGGTTTTCCGAACGGTAGGTGTCGGTCAGGATTCCGTAGCGGAGCACCCGGAAGCCCGGCGTTACGAAGAGGTAGTCGATGCGGCGGAAGGTCTTGATGTCGGGGTCGAACCAGTTTTCGGTGCCTGTTTCGGCATAGCGGATTTCGGCCGTGTCGTAGGTGTCGGACAGGATGCCGGAGTCGCGCAGGATCGCGTAGCTCCGGCTCGTTTCGCCCACGTTGAAGTCGCCCGTGAGGATGACCCGCTCGCCGCGGCACAACTCTTCGATCTTCGCCAGTATCAGGCGGCAGCTCTCGGCCTGAGCCTGTTCGCCGCGGTGGTCGGTGTGGGTCGTGAAGAACCAGAACCGCTGACGGCTCTGTCTGTCATAGAACCGGCCCCATGTGCAGATGCGGACGTATTTGGCGTCCCAGCCCTTGCCGGGCTTCGAGGGGTCTTCGGAGAGCCAGAAATGGCCCGAATCGAGCAGTCGGAAGCGGCCGCGCTTGTAGAAGATCGCGGAGTATTCGCCGCCTGCGGCCCCGTCGTCGCGTCCGACGCCGACGTAATCGTAGCCGGGCAGCGCCGCGAGCATGCCCTGCAGCTGGCTGTGGAAGACCTCCTGCGCCCCGAAGATGTCGAAGTCGTGGAACCGGATCAGCGACGAGATCACCGGGAGACGCCGCTCCCAGCCGTTGCCCTCGGCCGTGTCCTTGGCGTTGAGCTGGCGGATGTTGTAGGTCGCGGCCGAGAAGCTCTGCGCCGCGGCGTTGACGGCCGTCACGCATGCGACGGCCATGCAGATCAGTAATTTGTTCATGTCGCTCGGTTATTTGCGCCGTCCCTGCGCTTCGAGGTAGCGGATCAGCAGTTCGGGCCGGTCGGTCTGGATGATCGAAGCGCCCATGTCCAGCAGGCGGCCGTACACCTCGTCCGGCGATTCTGTGAAGGCCTTGTCGTCGCTCAGACCGCCGCAGAGCGAGTCCCAGAGCGAATTGACCCACAGTTTCGAACCGCCTGCGACGACCTGCCGCATGCAGGCTTCGACTTGGGGCGTATAGTCGTCCCAGCACACTTCGTAAGCCAGCGGGACGACGCCCTTCGAGGCATATTCCTCGAAAAGCTCCCTGCCCTGCGGCTTGAGGATGTCGATGATCGGCATGTACATCATGTTGTGTCCGTATTCCGCGAATTTTGCAGAGACGGTCTCCACCGGACGTTTGCCTTTGATGAGCACCTGATCCGTGACGCCCAGCTCCTCGGTGATGGCGAGCGCGAGGTCGTAATATTCGTAGCCTTGGTCGATATTCACCGCGATGCGGTCCTTGCAGACGGCGAGCGCTTCGCGCAGGGTCGGCATTTTGAGCGAGGTCTTCACGCCGTGGCCGGTTTTCAGCACGCAGCGCCGGATCGAGTCGTAGGTGATGTCGCACACGCGGCCGCGGCCGTTGGTCGTGCGGTCGATCGTCTTGTCGTGGCACAGGACCAGCACGCTGTCCTTGGTGAGCTTGAGGTCCAGCTCCATGATGTCTACCCCCATGCCGATCACCGATTCAATCGCCGGGATGGAGTTTTCGGGCCAGTTGCGCCAGTCTCCGCGGTGCGAGACCACCACGACGTACCGTGACGAGGGGTTGTGGAGTTCCGCGCGGACGAACCGGGCTTTGTCCGTCGTTTCGGCCGCCGGCTGCGAACAGGCGTACAGACCGGCTGTTGCGCAGAGGATGAGTAGGTAACGTTTCATTTCGTTCGGTTTAAAAAGGGAGAACCGGAAAGTTCCGGTTCTCCTGAAGAGTTATTTTTCCAGTACGGGATAGCTCTCCGATGCCGTCCACTTGCGCAGGACGACGTCGGGCTTGCCCGGCAGCGTTGCCGCCGGGGTGTCGTTGAAGAGCGTTGCGCCGGCGTTGAGCGCTGCGGCGAAGTTTGCGCACGACTCGCCGCTCGAAGGTACGGTGACGGCGCCCGACTTCATCTCGTCGAGCGAGAGCAGGGCGAAGGTCGTCTTTTTCCAGACCGTTCCGGCCGCCTTGTCGCTGCCGACGGCGGAGTTCGCCGCAGACTTGGACGGACATGCCGAGTTGCCGTAGATGTTCTGCAGGTTGCCTTTCTTGCTGTAACCCACCACCGATGCGTAGGAGCTGTTGGCTGTGATCTTTTCCACGGTCGAGTAGCAGTTGATGACGAAGCTGTCGTCGCTGACGATGCCGGCGATGCCGCCGACGTCGTTGTGTTTCGCTTCGAGTTGGTCCACCCGGCTGTAGCAGTTGATGACATAGCGGCCCAAGCCGTCGTCGCCTTTGGCGATCTGGCCGACGATGCCGCCCATGTTGGGGTCTTTCGGGGCGTCGGTCTTCATCGTGCCGCCGAGGTTGGCGCAGTTGACCAGCGTACCCTTGTTCTGGCCCGCGATGCCGCCGATGGTCTTGGCTCCGGTGCCGCCCGTGATGTCGCCCTTGAAGGTCGCCCCGTCGATGACGCCGGCGTTTATGCCGACGATGCCGCCCGCGATCTCGAATTCGGTCGAAAGCGCACCTTCGACGGCCAGATCGCGGATCGTGCCCTTGTTGGCGCCGAATACGCCGCAGGATTTGCCCGGAGCGACGATCTTCACATTGAGGAGCTTATGTCCCGCACCATCGAATTCGCCCTCGAAGTAGATCGTGTTGTCGGCCGTGAAGGAGATCGGCGTGAGGTTCTTGTTGTCGAAGTCGATGTCGGCCGTGAGACGGTAGTAGGCCGCCGATGTGTAGACGGCGTCTTCGGCCTGTCCGTTGATCGACGCGGCGACCGTGTTCCAGTCGCTTACGGAGTTGAGCTGCCACGGGTCCGCGGCCGTTCCGGAGCCCTCGACCACGTCGGGTGCGGGTTTCTCGTAGTCGGTGTCGAACTGAATCGTCAGGGGGCAGTGGTCCGAAGGGTAGATGTTGCCGTAAACGGTGTTGTCCACCTTGTAGGATTTTAGCTCCACGTCGCCGCGCGAGTAGATGTAGTCGATGCGCGCCGTGGCCTGCGTGAGGTCGGCGGTGATTTTGTGGCCGTTGAACGTGCCGACGGGACCGCTGACGAAATCCGATTCCACCGTGAGGAACGAGTCGTTCCAATGGGTGCGGAGCGTCTTCGACGAGGCGTCGTCCATGGCGGCGTTCATGTCGCCGACTAGAATCGAGGGGATGCCGTCGGGGTTGTACATCTTTTCGCGCTCGATCAGCAGTTTGGCGCCCTCGGCGCGCGCCGTGGCGCCCAGCGGGGCGTGGGTGACCATCATGAAGAACTGCTTGTTGTACAGTTTGTCGGTCACCATGGCGCAGGCGGCGATGCGGTGATAGCCCAGCTCGTCCCAGCCGTAGCTCATTTCGTCGGGCGTGGGCGAGATCCAGAAGAAGTGCTTGTCGGTCAGCTCGAAACGATCGGGGTTGTAGGCGATGCCCAGCGCTTCGCCGCTGACGCCGTCCTGCGAGTCGCGGCCTACGAACCACCATTCGTATTTGCCGCCCTGCTGCCCGACGAGCGTCGGCAGCTCGTTCTGGATCGTTCCGTTGGCTTCTTGGAAGCCGAAGATGTCCCATTTGTTTTTGACGATCGACTGCGCCAGCACCGTGCGGCGGTTGGTCCACAGGTAGTCGCCCGTGCCCTTGCTCGAAATCCAGAGGTTGTAGCTGCCGAGCGTGAGCGTCTGCTCGGTGATGTCGGGTTCGCGGGAGGGCGTGTCGTCCTCGTAGTACTTGTCGTTGAGTACCGTTTTGAAATCGTCGGCGCATCCGGCTGTCAGGGTGCAGAGCGCCGCGAACATCGCGAGAATTATTGTTTTTTTCATGTTCAGGTTCCTTATATTTCCCGGAAGGCGGGGCGGCCCTGCGGACCGTCGCCCCTCCGGAATTCTACATTCGGTTATTTCTGGTAGTTGCTGTGACGTGCGTTCTGTCCGTACTGCGACCACGCCGAAGCTGCGGGCGAAGTGACGCCGGGCAGCGCGACGGAGTAAACCTTGAGCGCACCTGCCGCCGAGTCCTTGCCGAGGAAGTAGGAGTAGCCCCATTCGGAGATCGTCGGCGAGCCGTCCACCGAGTCGGCCAGATGCTCCTTGTAACGGAGTTCGCCCTCGGCGCTCAGCACGACGTAATCGCCCGTCTTGGTGCAGAGGTGGATCTGGCCGAGATTATCGACGGCCGGGATGCTGTTGCTTGCCGCGTCGAGCGTGTACGACCAGCGGGTCGAACCGTTCGAGGTGTTCAGCGCGTAGACCACCGAGGGGGTGGCCTTGTCGGCGACGATGTAGAGCGTCGTGCCGTCGGCGCTGAGCGATGCGCCCGTCTGCTGGAATCCGTCGGGCAGGTTCACGCTCCATTTCGGGGTCTTCTTCGACGATGCGGTGAGGTTCGTGCAGTCGAAGCTCGCGAGGTTCCAAGTGCCCGATCCTTCGGCGATGCCGGGAAGGTAGACGCAGTTGTCGGCATCGACGCAGGGCTGGCAGCGGCCGGCCGAGAGAATCTTGTTGGGAGCGAACGTGTCGGAGGTCGGAACCGGCGACCAGACGAACGATGCGTCGGGAACCATGATGCCGTAGCCGTACTGGGCGGTGTTGGTGAAGATCACCACGCCGTTCTTGAGCGCGATCGTGCCGGAGGTGCCGCCGCCGTTGGCCGGGGTGGCCGTAGCGGTGTTCTTGCCGGTGCCCTTCTCGAATCCGCGGATCGCGCCGTTGGTGCCGCGGCTGCCGACGATGACCATGCTCGGACTGATGCAGGGCGTCGAGAAGGCGATGCGCGCCGCCGGGGCGTAGGCCGTCGTGTTCTTCCAGAGCACCGAACCCGTCGCGCCGTCGAACGCATAGACGAGCGATGCCGACGAGGAGCCGCCGTATCCGTGCGCCACCCAGTAAACCGTGCCGTCGGTGTCCGCCGAAGGATAGGAGATTTCGCTCTTGAGGTATACGCCGTCTTTTGCCATGGCGTCGTATTCCCATACCTTGGCGCCGTCGGTGTTGAGCGCGACCATTTTGCCGTCGCCCGATACCGAATAGATATAGCCCATGTCGCTCGCGGCCACGACGCTCGCCGCGCAGAGCGCATCGGCGGAGGCTACCGCAGTGGACCAGAGCAGCGTGAAGGCGTTGACGTCGCCTGCGCGGACGTTGATGGCCTTGGAGGTGCTGTTCGAGCCGCCGCGGTCATCGGTCACGGTCAGCTGGACGTTGAACATGCCCATTTGTTCGAACGTGTAGGTCGCGTTGATGTCCGTCGAGGTCGTGCCGTCGGGGAAGAGCCATTCGCGCGACACGATTTCGCCGTCGGAATCGGTCGATTTGTCCGTAAAGGTCACGGTCGTGCCGATGCTGATCATCTGGGGCGAGTAGCTGAAGTCGGCCGTCGGCAGCACGTTGTCCGCAAGGACGGTGATTGTTCTGGTCGTCGTGGCGCGGTTGCCGTCGGCGCCCCATGCCGTGAGGGTGACCGTGTAGTCGCCCGGACGGTTGTAGACGATCGGGTCGGGAGCGGCCTCCTCGGACCAGTTGCCCTCTCCGGCGAAGCCGAAGTGCCAGAAGTATTCGGAAACGGTCGTCCCTTCCGCCGTGGTCGTATTGGTGAAGGTGACCGGAGTGATGCCCGCGATGATCTCCTCTTCGCCGAACGTGAAGCCGGGAGTGATGACCGAGTTGTAGGCCTTGTCCATCTCGCTGCTGTCCGAACATGCGACCGATGCGGAGAGCAACACGATACTCAGATATGATAGTATTCTTTTCATTGAAATTGATTTTTTGAAATTTTAAGGTTTAGCGTTTCCCTTTGTCTCTCAGGTATTCGTCCATCAGGGCGGGGTAGTCGCACTGGATCATGCGCAGGCCCGCGGCGACGAAGCCGTCCATCGTGACGGTGTTGCCGTTGCGGAAGGCCGCGCCCTCGTCGTCGAGCAGGTTCGAGACCGAAAGCCCTTTGGCATTGAGCGACGAAATCCATGCGCTGTTGACATAGCCCGTCGAGGTCTGGATCATGTAGACGGGGGCGAATGCCGACATGGCGGCCAGCGCCGAGGCGTTGTTGGCGTGCGGGGCGATGATTCCCGGCTGCTCCTGACGGGCCAGCCAAGCGGCTCTGTCGCTGTTGGTTCCGACATAGAACTGCACCCGGGCCAGACAGCCGCAGCGTTTGACGACCTCGTAGACCTTGGCGATGTCCACGTCGTCGCTGCCGCATTTGTCGAGGTTGAACCAGACCTTGCCGCGCAGCTCCGTGAGGACCTCCTCCAGCGTCGGAATCTGTTCGCCGGTCACCTTGCCGTCGGTGGTTTTCAGCCGGAATTTCCGCAGCTCCTCGCGCGTGAAGTTGATGACGTAGCCTTCGTCGCCGGCATAGGAGCTGTAGTCGGTGAACCGCTTGAGGTAGTTGTCGTGCAGACAGATGACCTGCCCGTCCTTGGTGATCTGGACGTCGGTTTCGATGAAGTCCACGCATCCCAGTTCGACGCACTTGCGGAACGCCGCCATAGAGTTGGGGGCCAGATCGTAGCCGTTGTTGAAGTTGCCGCGGTGGGCCATGATCCACATTTTGCCGGTGTCGAAATTCAGGCACGAGTGGCTCAGGGAAGCTCCTTCGACCGTGACGGTCTGCGTCAGGGTCTGCGTCGTGCCGTCCGTGTAGGAGATGGCGGCGCCGGCCCTGTACTGTCCGTCGGCTTCATACCGGTGTTCCACCCGCTGCGTCGGGTCGGTCACGCGCTGCGCCGCGCTGCCGTCGCCGAAATTCCAGACGACGCCCGACACGCCGGGGATGCGGCTGAGCGCGAAGGCGACCTGCTCCATACGGGCCGGATGGTCGTTGCTGACGACGATCGCGGCCTCCGTATCGGCGACGGCGACCGTGGCCGAGAGTTCGGTCATCGGGCCATGCAGCCGGGTGACGGTCGCCCTGACCGTGTAGGTGCCGGCCGTCCGGTAGGTGTGTTCGGCCGATTCGCCTGCGCCCGAAGTCGCGGTCGCGCCGTCGCCGAACATCCACAATACGCTGCGGACGTTATCCGGACTGCCTTCGAGCGAGAAGACGACTGCGGCGTCCCTGACCGGAATTGCGGGCGTCCAGACGATGGTCTGAGTCCCGTTTTCCGGTCCGGGGGACTCCGTGCCGCCGTCGGAGCAGGCTGCGAGCGGCCCGCACGCGATCGCCCAGAGGATCAATATGATTCTGTTTGTGAATCGCATGACGTCGTCGGTTTATTTTACGCCGTAGCCCGGATTCTGGTAAAGTCCCTCGGTGTTGAGGATGCGTTCGTTGTAGGGGATCGGAAGCAGCAGGTCCTTCAGCCCGAAGTTGGGGTTGATCGCGTTGAAATGTTCGATCATCTCCTGCTTGGAGTACATGCGCAGCAGGTCCTGCCAGCGGAGTCCCTCTTGGATGAACTCGTTGCGGCGCTCGTCGTAGATGCCCTGACGCAGGTCGGTGCCCGACCAGTCGCCCAGTCCGGCGCGTTTGCGGACCATGTTCAGGAAACTCTTGGCCGTCGGCTCCGTGCCCTGCCAGTAGTAGGCTTCGGCCAGCATCAGCGCCACGTCGGCGTAACGCATGACGATCCAGTTGTTGCCGCCGTAGCCGTTCGCACCGCACTCCAGATCGGCGTACTTCATGGTGTGGTAGTAGGTCACGCCCGCAACGGTCGTCTCGCGCAGGTAGTTCTTGCGCACGTCCTCCTTGGCGAAGGCGTCGTAGACGCTTTTGGTGGTCATGTTTTGCATCAGGCCCACCTTGTTCGAGGTGATGCCGGTTTTGCTGGGACCGAAGAGGTAGTTCCAAGTGGAGCCGAGGTCGGCGTTGTTCTGGATGTAGTTGATCTGGAAAATGTTCTCGGCGCAGGACTTCTGCGTGGAGAGGTCCCAGATCGCGTTGTAGGGGATGTCGGACAGTTCGCCGAACGACCGCAGGTTCCATGCGGCGGTGAGCTTTTCGATGGCCGAAGTGAGCGACGCCGACTTCTCGGAGGCGAAATCCTCGTCGCAGGCGTATTGCAGTTTGGCCTTGCCGTAGAGCGTCCATGCGGCAGCCTTGCTTGCACGGCCGCACTCCGATGCGGGCTGCATGTCGGCCAGCGGGCTGCCGAGCACGTAGTCGAGGTCGGCGAAGACCGCCTTGTAGACCTCGCTCTTCGGACGGCGGTAGTTGTTGGCCTGCACCTCGTCCTTGGTCTTGAGTTCGGTCAGGATCAGGGGCACGTCGCCCCACTCGGTCACCAGATGGAAATAGGTCAGCGCGCGCAGGAAGCGGATTTCGGCTTCGTAGGTGTTGCGCGCGTCGCCGTTGGAATAGCTCACGTCGTCCAGATGCGCGAGCAGCGTGTTGGCCCGCGAAATGGTCTTGAAGAGCTGCGTGTAGCGGTTGTATACGTAGGAGTTCTCCTCGGTAAGCGTATAGTTGTAGAATTGGTAGGGAATGCCGCTGTTGGCGCCGCTGTCCGTCACGGCCGTGTCATGCGAGCGGACGTCGGTGAAGTAGTGGTTGTTCGTGTAGTAGTAGCTCTGCGTGAGCGACGCATAGACGCCGTTGAGCGAGGTGACGATGTCGGCTTCGGACTTGTAGAAGTTGCCGACCGTCGTGGCGTTGGGGTCGTATTCGTCGAGGAATCCGCAGGACGCCGTCGAGACCGAGGCGGCGAGCAGGATGAACATATGTTTGATCTTCATATTCGTACAAGATTTAGAAAGTTAAGTTTAAACCGACCGAATAGATGCGCGAGAGGGGGTAGCATCCCCAGTCGAAGCCCGGCATCATGTTGCTGCTTTTATACGACACCTCAGGGTTGTAACCGCGGTAGGGGGTAATGGTGAAGAGGTTGTCGCCGCTGACGTAGACGCGGCACGAGGTGATGTGCAGCTTGCTGGTCCAGCGTTTGGGCAGCGTGTAGCCGAGCGTGATGTTCGCGCAGCGGAAGAACGAAGCGTCCTCCACGTAATACGAAGAGAGTTTGAGCGAGGTGTTGGTCGTCGAGATGCGCGACGCGATGGGCACGTTGTTGCGGCCCGGCTGTGCGTCCGAGATGTAGCGGTCGGCGACGATCGAATACTGGTTGCCCGATCCCTCCATGTTGTAGAGGTAGTAGTCTTGGAAGTTGATGACCTCGCCGCCGTACGAATAGGCGAAGCTGGCGCTGAAATCGAGTCCGTTCCACGACAGGCTGGTCGAGAAGCCGCCCGTGAAGTCGGGGTAGGCGTCGCCGATGATCGTCTTGTCGTCGGTGGTGATGACGCCGTCGCCGTTGGCGTCCTTCCAGATGGCATTGCCGTAGGAGAGGTTGTCGAGGGCGTACGAAGCCACGGCCGGACCCTTGAGCTGGTAGCCTTCAGGGAATTTGTTGCCGTTCTTGATGTAGACGTCGCGGTCGAGCAGGGCGTTGGCATAGTCGGCCTTCGACATGATGCCTACGGCCTGATAGCCGTAGAACGAGCCGATGGGCTTGCCCTCTTTGGTGATGTGGGAGCCTACGGAGCGTTCGGTGGTGGAGATGATGTCGTCCAGACCGCCCATGCTGACGACCTTGTTGCGGTTGACCGAAATGTTGGTGCTGAAGTTCCAGTTTACCTTGCCTGTCAAGAGGCGTGCGTCGAGCTGGACGTCGAAACCGCGGTTGCGGATCTTGGCGCCGCTCATGTTGGTCGTCGTCGAGGTCGCGCCTGAGATCGAGGAGATCGGGTATTTGTAGAGGATGTCCGTCGAAGCGGATGTTGTACCAGTGCTCCAGATTGACGGCGATGTCGGCCAGCGTCATGTTGTCGAAGATGATCGAGTTGCCCGTCCAGCTGCAATAGTTGCTGGCCGCGACGTTGCGCACGGCGACCGCGCCCGAACCGGCGTCGTAGGAGCAGCTCTGG
>ENA-UADO01000559-UADO01000559.1-human-gut-metagenome-genome-assembly--contig:-NODE-559-length-12110-cov-4.631937_pt1 | contig 12110 bp, 9 predicted proteins | sample MGYA00244266_ERZ654262 | MGnify/ENA primary metagenome ERZ654262 (study PRJEB26926, sample SAMN06165164) | human gut metagenome | biome: ENVO:00009003; feature: ENVO:2100002; material: ENVO:00002003... | reverse complement strand
TTTTCATATCCATAATGCGGAAAAACAAAAATATCAGGTCATTGCAGATTATTTACAGGAATATCTTCCCCGACAGATTGGCGTTTGTCATTGTACGGGAGTGGATAAATATGCCTTCTTTTACAAGGACTTTGGTGACAGCACATTTTATAATTACACGGGAAAACTAATTCAAACCGATTTATCGGAATAAATTTATAATAATTTGATATGAAGAAACTAATAACTTCTTTAGCGCTGGTACTATCAGCATTATCCAGCTATGCAATTACTCCTTTGTGGATGCGTGATGCACGTATATCACCGGATGGATCAGAAATTGTTTTTTGTTACAAGGGTGACATTTATAAAGTCCCTGCACAAGGAGGAACAGCTGTTCAACTCACCACACAAACCTCTTATGAAGCCAATCCGGTTTGGTCGCCCGATGGCAAGCAAATTGCGTTTGCCAGTGACCGGAATGGAAATTTTGACTTATTCATTATGCCTGCTGACGGAGGTGCCGCCCGGCGATTGACCTATCATTCTGCATCAGAAATACCGTCGGCTTTTACTCCGGATGGAAAGTATGTCTTTTTCTCTGCTTCTATACAGGATCCGGCAAGCACTGCCCTGTTTCCTACAGGAGCGATGACGGAATTATATAAAGTTCCTGTTGCCGGCGGACGTACCGAGCAAGTGCTGGGCACTCCTGCCGAACTGGTCTGTTTTGATAAAACAGGGAAGAACTTTCTTTATCAGGATCGTAAAGGGTTTGAAGATGAATGGAGAAAGCATCATACTTCTTCCATTACGAGAGATATCTGGTTATATAACACCCAAACGGGAAAACATACGAACCTGACAAACCGGGGAGGAGAGGACCGTAATCCTGTGTATGCACCTGATGGTAATGCTGTCTATTTTTTAAGTGAGCGTGATGGAGGTTCCTTCAATGTGTATACTTTCTCTTTGAATACCCCACAGGAAGTGAAAGCTGTGACTACTTTCAAAACTCACCCGGTACGTTTTTTGTCTGTCAGCGATAAAGGTACCTTATGTTATACCTATGATGGTGAGTTATACACACAGAAGTCTGGTGCACGTCCGGAAAAAGTAAAAGTAGAACTGGTCCGTGATGATGAGCAGCAGCTTGCTACACTTAAATTCTCACAGGGAGCAACTTCCGCTTCTGTATCTCCGGACGGTAAACAAGTGGCTTTTATTGTACGTGGTGATGTGTTTGTGACCTCAACTGATTATGCTACAACCAAGCAAATCACAAATACTCCGGCAAAAGAAGCTGCCGTTTCTTTTGCTCCGGACAACCGGACACTGGTTTATGCCAGCGAGCGAACCGGTAACTGGCAACTTTATACCGCCAAAATAAGTCGTAAGGAAGACCCGAATTTCCCTAATGCCACTCTTATTGAAGAGGAAGTATTATTACCGTCTAAAACGGTAGAACGTACTTATCCGCAATATTCACCGGACGGTAAAGAATTGGCTTTTATCGAAGACCGTAATCGTTTGATGGTACTCAATTTGAAAACAAAAAAGGTACGTCAGGTAACGGATGGTTCTACATGGTATAACACCGGAGGTGGATTCGATTACGAATGGTCGCCTGACGGTAAATGGTTCACTCTTGAATTTATAGGCAACCGCCACGATCCTTATTCGGATGTAGGCATTGTCAGCGCACAGGGAGGTGCAATTACTAATCTGACAAATAGTGGATATATCAGTGGTGCTCCGCGTTGGGTACTCGATGGGAATGCTATTCTTTTCCAAACCGAGCGCTATGGTATGCGTGCGCACGCTTCCTGGGGATCGCAGCAAGATGTGATGTTGGTGTTTCTCAATCAGGATGCTTATGATCGTTACCGTTTGAGTAAGGAAGATTTCGAATTACTCAAGGAATTTGAAAAGGAACAGAAGAAGGCAAAGGAGAAAGACGATGAGAAGACGAAAGACGGAAAGAAGTCTAAGGCGGAAAAAGCAGATAAAGGAAATGCTAACAAGGGAAAGACTGATAAAAGCAAGGCCGACAAGGAAAAGAGCAAAGTAGATAGCAGCAAAGACAGTAATCAGGATGAGTCTGCTGATGATAAGGCAGATCAAAAAGAGATACTTGTCGAGCTGAACGGCATTGAAGACCGTATCGTACGTTTGACTCCTAATTCTTCCGACTTGGGTAGTGCCATACTTTCAAAAGACGGGGAAGATCTTTACTATTTCTCCGCGTTCGAAGGTGGATATGACCTTTGGAAAATGAATCTCCGTGAAAAAGATACGAAGCGTCTGCACAAACTCAATACCGGTTGGGCATCGTTGATGTTGGACAAAAAAGGAGATATCTTTTTGTTGGGAAGCCGGATTATGCAAAAGATGGATGCCAAGTCGGATGCGTTGAAGTCCATCAGCTATCAGGCTGAAATGAAAATGGATTTGGCTGCCGAACGTGAAACGATGTTTGACCATGTGTACAAACAGCATCAAAAACGCTTCTACAATGTCAATATGCACGGGGTTGACTGGGATGCTATGACTAATGCTTATCGTAAGTTCTTGCCTCATATTGATAACAATTATGACTTTGCAGAATTATTGAGTGAGTGGTTGGGTGAGCTGAATGTTTCACATACCGGAGGACGTTATTCTCCCAAAGGAAAAGGAGATGTCACTTCTAATCTCGGACTCTTGTTCGACTGGAATTATCAGGGAAAAGGAATGCAGATTGCTGAAATAATAGAAAAAGGTCCGTTCGATCATTCACGTACCAAAGTAAAGGCTGGTTGCATCATTGAAAAGATTAATGGAGAAGAGATAACTCTCGATAATGACATAACCTGCTTGCTGAATAATAAAGCAGGGAAGAAAACATTGATTTCAATCTACAATCCACAAAATAAAGAGCGTTGGGAAGAAGTGGTGATGCCGGTCACCAACGGGCAACTGAATGGATTGTTATACAAACGTTGGGTAAAACAACGTGCGGCAGATGTTGAAAAATGGTCGAAAGGACGTTTGGGATATGTTCATATTCAGTCGATGGGAGATGATAGCTTCCGTACTGTATACTCGGACATTCTGGGAAAATATAACAACTGCGAAGGCATTGTGATTGATACCCGTTTCAACGGTGGTGGCCGTCTGCATGAAGATATTGAAATACTGTTCAGTGGTCAGAAGTATTTCACACAAGTAGTGCGTGGACGTGAAGCCTGTGATATGCCGAGCCGTCGTTGGAACAAACCTTCCATTATGTTGCAATGTGAGGCCAACTACTCGAATGCACACGGAACTCCGTGGGTATATAAACATCAAAAGATTGGCAAACTTGTCGGTATGCCTGTTCCGGGTACTATGACAAGTGTGTCTTGGGAAACTTTACAAGATCCTTCACTGGTCTTTGGTATTCCTATCGTCGGTTATCGTTTGCCTGACGGCAGTTATTTGGAAAATACCCAATTGGAACCGGATGTAAAGGTTGCCAATAATCCGGAAACAGTAGTCAAAGGAGAGGATACCCAACTAAAGGTGGCTGTGGATGAACTTCTGAAAGAGATAGATAGTCAGAAGAAGTAAATACGAGTATAATTATATCTAAAATAAAGAGTCGCTTCTTTGAAAGAATCAATCAGATTCTAACAGAGAAGCGACTTTCTTTTATAGTGATTTTCTTATATTGACCTTTTTATATGACTCCTTTTATAAGGCGTTTATTTTAAATAGATATAGGGCTTACTTCCAGACCGGCAGTAATCTATGGAGGGTTTTTCTAGTCATTATCTTCTGATTCAGGAAGCTGACGATATACCCCGTTATACAAGCGGCAATGAGTGATCCTTCTCGTACTCCCTGAATACCTTGAGTCAGCAGCAGCGAGAGAATCACGGCTAATGTAACCAAAGTAATATCAAAATAAACTTTGAACTTTCCAAATTCCTTGTTATAATGGCGGGATGCATATTTCACAAATGCTTCTGCGCTCATCATGGCTACTTTTGGTTTCAGTTCAAGCACTACTCCGATAGACTGCACCATGCATCCTGTAAGTAATAAAGCAATCGACATACCATAATTAGCGGGATGCAGTTCGCTTGTCAGCATCATATTGAAATCAATGAATGCCGAAAAGATAAAAGAGAACGGTAGTTGAAGAAGAATTTCAATAATATCTTGTCGGGTTCTATTCTTTCGGATTAACCAGAACTGTCCCAGGATAAGCACCATGTTGATGATAAATGTGCAAGTACCCAACGATAAAGGACTATTCAGGCTTAATACATAATTGATGCTCGATATGGGAGTAGTTCCCAATGCCGAGCGTATAATCAACACGATACCTGCCGCTAAAAAATAGAGTCCGATAACAAACACTAAATACCTCTTAAAAATCTCTTTCATTTCCATGTCTTTTTAACCTCTTTCTATTGATTCCTTTCTCATGTATTGAAAAGGATATGCAAAGGTCTTGTTTTTTACTCTGAAATAGATTATCTAATTCCATACAGTTTTTGTCATATCCGAAACAAATCGTATTTTTACGTCATAAAATAAAGGTGTAAATGGTAAAATCTCGTATATTTGATAATACACAATTGTTGAAGGAGCATCCTGAACTTCCTCATTATAAAGAGGAGGTAGTCTGTTTCCGGAGTGAATATAAAGATAGAAGTTATCCGGCAAATGAATGTTATTTCAATCGGGAGCTTTATATGATATTCGTTCTTGAAGGCCGTTCGGAAATTCTACTGAATGGAGAGTTTATTGCGATAGAACCGAATATGTTACTTATTCACGGAGCAAATTATCTCACGGAACATCTTTATTCAAGCCGGGATATTAAATTTATCACTCTCGCCCTTTCCGAATCTATGCGGACGGACGATTCATATCTGACACAAATCACGGCAATCCTGTTGGCAACCATGAGGCGGAATAAGCAATATACGATTCAGTTGACAGAGTATGAAGCTCAAATCATCCATAAGGAGCTGGAAGTATTGATGCATCTGATGAATATTGAACATCATTTCCTTTTCCGGCGTATACAGGCAGCGTGCAATTCTCTGTTTTTGGATATAGCAGATTTTCTTTCCCGAAAGACCGTTATCAAAAAAGAGATCAGTCGTAAAGACCACGTTCTGCAAGAATTTCATGCACTTGTTACCCGTAATTTCAGGGAAGAACATTTTGTGAGCTTTTATGCGGATAAACTGGCTATTAGTGAACAGTACCTGGTACGCATTGTACGTCTTGGAACAGGTAAGACTATCAATAGCCTTATTAATGAATTGTTAGTAATGGAAGCGCGTACTTTATTGAGTTCTACCAAATTTACGGTTGGCGAGATTGCTGCTAAACTGGGGTTTAGTGATGCAGCCGGTTTTTGTAAGTTCTTTAAAAGAAATGCGGGACAGACCCCGTTGAATTATCGGAAAGGATTATTGATTTGAACGGAAAGGATTATTGATTTGAACGGAAAGGATTGCTGAACTGAATGGGGAATTACTGAACTGAATAGTGAATATAATGAATTTAAATAATAAGTTGGCTGATTTGAATGAAAATGGAAGTAGGTTGATGCAACTCAACTGTCCTTAAAGACCGTATACATCAACCTACCTGAATATATAGTGAATGGGTTTGATTTTAACCGATCACTGCTGTGATATCTTCTACAATCTGTTCATCCGTCAGATGATTGGCACGGAGAAACTCCTGTATATCATATCGGTCAACAAATTCTTTTTTAGCTCCAAAGTTCAGAACTTTCATGTTTGTAGCACCATAATAACGGGCAATCTTTTCACCGAAACCGCCATCCAATACACCGTCTTCCAACGTAATCACTAATTCGTGATCTGCTTTCAGTTCATCCATCAGTTCGTTGTCTACACCGGTGATGTAACGCGGATTGATGAGTGTTGCGTCAATATTGGCTTTTTCTTTCAGAAGTGATGCAACCGACTGTCCCAATCCATAGAACGAACCTAAAGCAAGAATGGCTACTTTTGATCCACGATGCGTCACTTTATAGCGATTGAGAACACTATAATCAGTCTCCACCGGTTCCCCACAAGTAATTACATCTGTTGCCGGTACACGGATAGCAACCGGGTATTCATTTTGGCGGATACTCCATTCTAGCATAGCAAGATATTCCTCTTTGCAAGTCGGTGCCAGATAAACCATATTAGGAATATTGCTGATGAGCGGAATATCGAAGAAGCAGAGGTGAGTTACATCATTCATTCCGGACAGTGTTCCCCAGAATACCAACAAAACAGCCGGGTTATTATTGATACAGAGGTCTTGCGAAAGTTGATCGTATGAACGTTGGATAAATGTACTATACACTCCGTAAACAGGTTTTCCGCCATTGGCTGCGATACCCGAAGCAAGAGCTACTGCGTGTTCTTCTGCAATGCCGACATCTACAAACTGTTTGCCAGCTTCCTTGCGGCGGTCCGGAGTGAATCCGAGAACGGCAGGAGTACCCGAAGTGATTGTCACCACACGAGAATCTTCTTCCATCTTTTTCAGCAGATATTGAGCGGTTACTTCGCTGTAATCTTCTTCCTCATAATTGACTTTTGCTTCTCCGGTTTCCGGATTGAATGGAGTGCGCCAGTGATAAGTCTCTTTATCCTGTTCGGCACGTTCATAACCTTTACCTTTCAAAGTGTTGATGTGTACTACTATCGGATGCTGAATATCTTTCACTTTGGAGAATGCTTCAATCAACGCCTGTACATCGTTACCGTCATTTACATATATATAATCCAGACCCATAGCCTTGAAGAAGTTACATTCGCACTGACCGTTGCTGTCACGCAATTCTTTCAGGTTCTTATATAGTCCACCGTGATTTTCGGCAATAGACATCTGATTGTCATTGACAATAATAATCATGTTAGTACCAAGCTCTGCTACATAATCCAATCCTTCGAAAGCTTCACCTCCGCTTAAAGAACCATCCCCTATGACGGCTATGATATTTTCATTGCCGCCTGTAAGGTCACGTCCCTTTGCCAATCCGCTGGCCAGACTGACAGAAGTGGAAGTATGTCCAATGATGAAGAAGTCATGTTCACTTTCTTGCGGTTCGGTATAACCTGATACGTTGTCGTATTTTTCCGGATGAAGGAACGCATCTTTACGACCGGTCAGCATCTTGTGTACATAACTCTGGTGCGATACGTCAAATACAATTTTGTCTTTGGGCGAATTGAATACATAATGTAAAGCAATCGTTGCTTCCACCATTCCGAAATTAGGTCCGAAATGCCCGCCATGCTCACTTAATTTTTGCAGGAGTGCTGCACGGATTTCTCCACCTAATTCGTTTAGCTCTTTTTCCGACAGTTTCTTAACATCTGCAGGAGAATAAATATTTTCTAAATACATATCAAACAGTTTTTCTAAATAATGTTTTTACTTATTTCTTTATGACACTGCAAAGATACAGCAGGATTTGAAATCTGTTTGTATATGAATTACGGATTGTTTTACCTATATTACAGTTCCCTTATTTGAGGGACTATATTTTTATGCTAAAGCCTGATTTCTGTATTCATTAGGCGTGCATCCGACGCGTCTTTTGAATAATCTGCAGAGATGTTGCGGGTATTGGAATCCTAACGAATAAGCTATCTGGCTGACGGTTTCTTCCGTATCGACAATACGTTCTTTGGCTAGTTCGATTACTTTGGTCTGAATATGTTCCTGTGGAGTTTTTCCTGTTTCTTTTTTTACCATATCACCAAAGTAGTTGGGGGAGAGATAGACTTTATCAGCAAAGTACTTCACGGAAGGTAACCCGTTTTGTATGGGAAGTTGATCTTGGAAATATTCATCCAGAAGTTGTTCAAACTTTGTAAGAGCATCTTTATTGGCACTGTTCCGGGTGATAAACTGCCGTTCATAAAAACGCATACAGTAGTTCAGTAACAGTTCGATATTCATGGCGATTAATGCTTTGCTATGTTTATCGATACCATGCTCAAGTTCGATACTGATTTTCTTCAGGCAATCCATGACTATTTCCTTTTCCTGATCTGAAAGATGTAAAGCCTCGTTTACTGCATAAGAGAAGAAAGTATATTTCTTAATATCTTTTCCAAGTGAGGTGCCGCGAATCAGGTCCGGATGGAAAATAATACCATAAACAGCCGGATTGATTTCATCTTCAATGGTACTCACACCGGCTGTCTGACCTGGGGCAAAACAGACAATGGTTCCTTCTTGGTAATCATAATACTGACGACCATATTTAATGTCACAGCTCTTGCTCTCTTTTAGGAAAAGAGCATAAAGACCATAGTTCATCTGGATATGGTTAACTGTTTTCGTTGCTTTGGTCAAGTCGATGACACTAACCAAAGGATGCAATGTTTCCAGTCCGTACAGTTCGTTATACTGATTTACATTCTCTAGTTTTATAACTTTATCCATGGCTTTTGGTATTTGGAATCGGTAACAAAGATACAGATAAATGTTCTGTTTTCATAGTAGGGAAATGACTAATCTGTAATTGGGGTTATCATACCCGTAATCCGTCTACAACGGCTTCTTTATATTCTTCTGACCTTTGCCATGTTAAATAAAACTTGATGAATCAGAGGAAATTAATAAAAGAGAGAATATGGATAGAAAGCATTTTTTGAAAAGCGTGTTACTAACAACCGGAGGCGTACTATTAGGTGGTACGACTATTTATCGGTGTTTGAATAGTAAAGAAACGACAGACACTTCACTTCCTTCGCTAATCGATAAAACACATCAGGGAAATATGAAAAAGATACTTGTAATAATGAGTGCAGGCACAAAACGCGGCAATACAGACCGACTGACCGATGCATACATTAAAGGATTGGTAGAGCGCGGACATTCTGTGACGAAGGTTTATCTGGGTAGTATGCGGATAGAAGGGTGCCGGGGATGTGGAGTTTGTCAGCGTCTTGCACATCAGTGTACTGTTCGCGACGACATGCAGGATATATATCCTTTGTTTGCGGAATGTGATACAGTGGTTATGGCTTCTCCTCTTTACTTTTGGACAATCACGGCAAAGCTGAAATCGTTCATTGATAGACTTTATGCCATTTCTGTCGATGATAAATATCCTCAAAAAGATTCGGTATTACTGATGACAGCCGGTGATGATAATGATACGACCTTCGAACAGCCCATACGATATTTTCGTCTTCTCAATCAGGCGTTAGGTTGGAATGAAGTGGGATTATATTGTGCCGGCGGTTCTACCGGATGCGAGAAACTGGCACGGCAGATTGATAAAGTACATCTTGAAAACGCCTATAAAATGGGATTGGAATTATAAATAGCATATAGTAACTATGGAACAAAAAAATAAATTAAAACTCAATTCGGGCGGTTTGCTCGTCTTTATCCTTACGGTCGGTGTATTTGGAATTATAAACACCGAAATGGGAGTAGTGGGGATCCTGCCCTTGATAGCCACAACTTTTAATGTTTCCGTACCTCAAGCCGGCTGGACGGTAAGTGTTTTCGCATTGGTGGTGGCTGCGTCAGCCCCTGTGACTCCTTTATTATTTTCGGGGATTAACCGGAAGAAAGTAATGTTGCTGGCATTGGGATTGTTTACAATAAGTAATGTAATATCCATGTTTACCTCTAATTTCACAGTATTGTTGATTGCTCGGATACTTCCCGCTTTCCTGCATCCGGTATATGTCTCTATGGCTTTTACAGTAGCCGCGGCGTCTGTCAGCAAGGAACAGGCTCCCAAGGCTGTTTCTAAAGTCTTTGTCGGTGTGTCCGCCGGCATGGTGCTGGGCGTTCCGGTGACTAGTTTTATTGCCAGCGAAGTTTCGTTCTCCATGGCGATGTTGTTTTTCACTGTTGCAAACGCATTAGTCTTTGTTGCTACGATTCTGTTTATCCCTTCCATGCCTGTAAAAGAAAAAGTATCTTATGGTGCACAGCTTAGCGTATTGAAGAAAACAACGATGTGGTATTCAATTATTGCTGTTACCTTAATTAATGGAGCTATGTTCGGATTCTTTAGCTATATGTCGGATTACCTGAAAAAAGTAACGGAGGTCCCATATAATGTGATAAGTGCAGTGTTGCTCGTATATGGTTTGGCAAATATTGTGGGTAATGTGATGGCGGGGAAACTGCTATCAATAAATGCCAAACGTTCAATTATCCTTATGCCTTTTGCATTATTGGTTTCATATATCTGTCTGTTCATCGTTGGAGAATGGATTGGAGCTATGGTGATTGTCATCCTTATTTTAGGCGTATTGGCGGGTATAGCAAGTAATAATATGCAATATATGATAGCAGATGCTGCTCCCGAAGCACCAGACTTTGCCAATGGAATGTTTCTGACTTCAGCCAATTTAGGAACGACGATTGGTACAGCTATATGCGGAGCTTTTATTACAGAGATGGGCACACGATATTCTGTTTTCGGCTCGTTGTTTTTCCTGATTGCGAGTATTGTATTCGTTTATCTGCGGGTTCGCGTAGCGCATATCCGGAAGCAGGTTAATATCAATATTGTAACAGAATAATAAAAAAATATAATCTGTAATTGGGGTTATTATGTCAGTAATTCATCTACAAAAGGTCTCTTTCTTTCATCGTATTTTTGCAATGTAGAAAGTAGACAATCAATTCTTTAATAATTAAAAATAAGAGATATGAAACGGATTTTATTATTAACAACTGTATTTATGATGATGCTTGGAACTAGTTTTTCTTCTGCACAGACAGATGCAGATAACTTTTATAAAAGTGATTTGGTAAGTGTGGAGAAAGTCTTTTTTCCCAACCAGTATAAAATGAAGGTAGCCGGAAATTTGTTTCTGCCTAAGAATATGAAAGAAGGGGACAAATACCCTGCAATCATTGTCGGACATCCAATGGGAGCTGTCAAGGAACAGAGCGCGAATCTTTACGCAACGAAAATGGCCGAACGGGGGTTTGTAACACTCTCCATAGACCTGTCTTTTTGGGGTGGGAGTGAAGGCGAACCGCGCAATGCCGTTCTACCGGAAGTCTATGCGGAAGACTTTAGTGCCGCAGTTGATTTTTTAGGTACCCGTCCGTTTGTTGACCGGAATCTAATTGGAGTAATCGGTATTTGCGGTAGTGGAAGTTTTGCTATCAGTGCAGCGAAAATAGACCCTCGCCTTAAAGCCATTGCGACAATCAGTATGTACAATATGGGTACGGCTAGCCGTAACGGGTTAAAACACTCATTGACATTGGAACAGAGAAAGCAAATAATGGCTGAAGCGGCAGAACAGCGTTATGCTGAATTTTTAGGTGGAGAAACTAAATATACAGGTGGCACTGTACATCAACTGACAGAAAAGTCCAGTCCGATTGAACGGGAGTTCTATGAGTTCTACCGTACACAAAGAGGAAAATTTACCCCCGACGGAGCAACTCCTATGACCACCACTCATCCTACACTTTCAAGCAATGTGAAATTTATGAATTTCTATCCTTTCGAAGATATTGAGACTATTTCACCCCGCCCTATGCTTTTCATCACCGGTGAAAATGCCCACTCACGTGAATTTAGTGAAGACGCCTACCGATTCGCTGCCGAACCTAAAGAACTGTATATAGTACCCGGTGCCGGACACGTAGATCTTTACGATCGTGTGAGCCTTATTCCATTTAATAAACTGGAATCCTTCTTTAAGGAATATCTAAAGAAATAAGTTTTAATACTATAAATATGAGATACTATATAATAGCAATTCTTACTATGCTGACATTATCGGTCGGTTCCGCATCATGTAGCGAAGATGAACCTATACAGGGAACAGGTCAACAAGTGACTCCGGGTAATGGTTCTGGTTCCGGTGATAATGGCAGTAACAATAATGGCAATAATCCCGATGATAATGACGACAATAACGATGATACCCCAGTGAGCAATAATCTTAAAATAACAATCGGACCTGTTTCATTCAATGCCACATTGGACAATAATGAGACAGCGAAAGCATTTAAGAGACTACTCCCTATGACAGTGGATATGTCCGAACTGCATGGTAATGAAAAATATCTGTCTCTTATACACATCTCCGAGCCCACGAGACCGTACTAGATCT
>ENA-UADO01000542-UADO01000542.1-human-gut-metagenome-genome-assembly--contig:-NODE-542-length-12285-cov-7.929191_pt1 | contig 12285 bp, 7 predicted proteins | sample MGYA00244266_ERZ654262 | MGnify/ENA primary metagenome ERZ654262 (study PRJEB26926, sample SAMN06165164) | human gut metagenome | biome: ENVO:00009003; feature: ENVO:2100002; material: ENVO:00002003... | reverse complement strand
ATACGAGATCTAGTACGGTCTCGTGGGCTCGGAGATGTGTATAAGAGACAGTTAAAGGACAATGCAATACTCATCTCGCTAAAAAAAGAGGAGGTGCAGGTGTCAAAGCTCGACGGCACGAGAAAATATCTCTTTGCACTCGATGATGGCAACGTCATAGAAAGTGTACTTATGAAGTACAAGCATGGAAACTCTGTATGCATATCTTCGCAGGTTGGCTGCAGGATGGGGTGCAGATTCTGTGCATCTACTCTTGATGGTCTCGTTAGGGGGCTTAGGCCGTCTGAGATGATTGACCAGATTTATCAGATAGGCAAGGACATAGGAGAGCGCATCTCAAATGTAGTTGTCATGGGGACAGGTGAGCCGCTTGACAATTACGACAATCTGCTGCGCTTTATAGAGCTTCTTACTGATGAAAACGGTATCAATATCAGCCAGCGCAATCTGACAGTTTCCACATGTGGTCTCGTACCGCGCATGAGACAGCTTGCAGATGAAAAGCTTTCTATCACGCTGGCGCTTTCACTGCATGCCTCCAACCAGGAAAAGAGAAAAGCTCTCATGCCGGTTGCAAACAGCTATGATATACATGATGTGGTCGATGCATGCAAATATTATTTTGCACAGACCGGCCGCAGAGTCACCTTTGAGTATAGCCTGGTAGGCGGAGTGAACGATACAGCCGAGGATGCAACAGAGCTTTCGGCACTCGTGCATGGCATGAACTGCCATATAAATCTGATTCCGGTAAACCCGATAAAGGAGCGCGACTACGTGCAGTCCAACAAGGGTGTTATAGAGGCTTTTAAAAATAGGCTTGAAAAAAACGGAATTAATGTTACTATTAGAAGGGAAATGGGCAGAGATATAGACGGTGCCTGTGGACAGCTTCGCAAGAAGCATATAGATAAAGAGAGAGGAATAAACTAGATGAAGACGTTTTCCATTACGGATGCAGGTGCTATTCGTGAGATGAATCAGGATTTTTATTTCTCGTCTGACACTGCAGTAGGAAATCTTCCGAATCTTTTCATCGTAGCAGATGGAATGGGAGGACACAAAGCCGGTGACTATGCTTCCAGATACACTATAGAGCGTGTGGTTGCATCGGTATCGAGAAATGCCGGGGATGAACCGGTATCCATCATCAAAGAGGCTATCAACAAGGCAAATGAGCTTTTGGTGGCTGAGTCTCGTGAGGATGAAGCTAAGCGTGGAATGGGTACCACCTTAGTCGTAGGAACTATTATAGGAAACAAGCTTTTTGTGGCCAATATAGGTGACAGCAGGCTTTATATTGTAGGTGGCACAGAGCAGATCAGACAAATTACCAGGGATCATTCACTGGTTGATGAGATGGTCAGGATGGGTGAGATAAATGCCGACGAGGCGAGAGTTCATCCGGACAAGAATATCATCACGAGAGCTGTCGGGGCAGCAGATCATGTGGAGGCAGATTTTTTTGAGGTCGAGCTATGTGAGGACGACAGGATTCTTCTGTGTACAGACGGACTTACCAATATGGTGAGAGATAAAGAAATATGCGATACTATTAGGCAAAATGATAATATCGAGACAGCAGCGTCACAGCTTGTCGCCATGGCCAATGCAAACGGTGGCCGCGATAATATCACTGTAATGATTATTAAACCATTTTAAGACGAGGTAATAACAGATGTTAGAGATAGGAAGTTTTTTATCGGATCGATATGAGATCCTAAGCAAGGTTGGCGCAGGCGGCATGTCTGATGTATACAAGGCAAAAGACCATATACTGAGCCGTTTTGTAGCTATAAAGGTTTTAAAGCAGGAGTTTTCGGAGGATAGTTCATTTGTGACCAAGTTCCGTGCTGAGGCACAGTCAGCAGCAGGACTTGAGCATCCAAATATCGTAAATATCTATGATGTAGGCAGCGAGAATGGTCTGTACTACATTGTCATGGAGTATGTCGAGGGTATCACACTTAAGACTTATATCGAGAAAAAGGGCCAGCTGTCATTCAAGGAGTCTGCAAGTATTGCAATCCAGGTGGCAAGGGGCATAGAGGCCGCTCACAATAAAAATATCATTCACCGTGATATCAAGCCGCAGAATATCATTATTTCTACAGATGGCAAGGTAAAGGTGACAGACTTTGGAATTGCAAAGGCTACATCTTCAAATACAATAAGCTCAGATGTGATGGGCTCAGTACACTATGCATCTCCGGAGCAGGCAAGAAACGGCTTCGTCGATGGCAGAAGTGATATTTACTCACTGGGAATCGTAATGTTTGAGATGGTTACAGGCCGTGTGCCGTTTGACGGTGATACCACAGTGGCAGTTGCACTGCAGCACCTACAGGAGGAGATTGCAAGGCCAAGCATCTACGCACCGGATCTGCCAATCAGCTTTGAGAAAATCATCTTAAAGTGTACACAAAAGACACCGGACCGCAGATACCAGACTATTGAGGAGCTTCTCACAGACATAAGGCGCTCTCTTGCGCATCCTGATGAGGATTTCGTTACAATAGCACCACTCGTTGACGGTGGCAAGACCAAGGTTATAAGCCCGGAGGAGCTTGACAAGATAAAAGAAGGCAGAGGTGTTGCAGAGGACTTAAACGATGATGATACCGATGCAGATAATGGTGATGAGTATGCTGACGATGAAGACGATGATGATGAATATGATGAGTCACTCTTAGACGACGATGATGACGAAGAAGACGAAGACGACGAAGACGATGATGATGACGGCAAGCTTTTAAATCCAAAGATGGATAAAGCAATCACAATCATGGGTATAGTAACAGCCGTAATCATTGTAATAGTTATCATATATCTTGCACTTTCAGTGGCAGGAGTGTTTAAGTTTGGCGGCAAAAAGAACTCAGAGTCACAGCAGACAGAGTCACAGACACAGACCGAGTCTGAATCAGAGTCAGAGACACAGACTGAGACAGAGGGCCAGATGATTGACATCAGAGGCATGTCAGTGGAGGATGCTCAGAAGGCAGTAGACCGCTTAAAGCTTGACCTCACAGTATTTGCATTTGAGACAAAGCAGTCAGATCAAAAGGATGGCACAATCCTTGAGCAGGATGTCAAGGCCGGAGATACAGTAAAGCGTGGTTCACAGATTAATGTAGTTATCGCAGGAAAAGGTGATAGTACATCAGAGATGGTCAAGATACCAAGTGTAATCGGAAAGACCAAGAGCTCAGCAAAGAGTACACTCGAGTCAGCAGGCTTTAGTGTCACCTTCGAGTATGGAGATTACAATGACAGTGTAGCAGCAGATGTAGTAACAGCACAGTCACCATCAGCAAAGAAACAGGCCGCAAAGGGCAGCACAGTAACAGTCACCCTCTCACCGGGCCAGAAGCCAATCACCGTGCCAAACGTAGTAGGTGCCTCACAGTCACATGCAGAAAGCGCCCTCGCAGGAGCAGGGCTCAAGTACACCTATGCTGACTCCCAGTACAGCGACACCGTACCAGCCGGCAGCGTAATCAGCCAGACCAAATCCGGCGAAACCGTAGCCGCGGGCACCACAATCACACTTACACTCAGTAAGGGTAAGCAGCAGGTTTCAAAGAAGGTTTCAACGACATTGTCATTGGATATACCAGAGGGTGCAAAAGCAGAAAATATATCAGGAACATATAGTCTGCATGATGATGAGAAAGAATATGCTTCTGGTAATGTAACGGGTGCTTCGGTTACAGTATCTGGAACAATTGATGGTTCATCAGCAATTGCAACAGTAAAATGGACATATGATTTAGTTACGACAAATGAAGATGGAACTGAAAATAGAGAATCGGGAAAGACTGCAACTAAGGAAGTTACTGTTAGATAACTATTTGTATGATATTGATTGTTAATATTATAAAAAATGAGCATGAGGAAAACGAGCCGTAGCGCAGCTACGTCAAGTTTTCCGTATCGCCATCATATTTGTAAATACACACAATACACATATAGCACACAAAACAGCAACACAATACATGTCTTTATTGTAGCCACCGGATAGCACCCACGAAGTGGTGCAATCCGCACCCCACTCCCACACCAACCCGCGGACGAAAACCTGAACTCGCGGAGAGAAACTAAGGAAGCGGGGCAGGCATGTGTTCCGAGGAAAAAATATGAATTGCCCCGGGGTGCCATAAACCTACCGAGGAAAGAACAGGGCAGAGCAAGCCATAGCCTGTCCGTAGGAGAGCCCAGGGCTGGCTTCATATTTTTTTAGAGGAATATATGCCTGCCACCGCCACCCACACAACCTCAAAGCGCGGCATGCACCCCGCCGAAAGCGTGACTCCTGCAAATACAAAAGCACACAAGGAAAACCATGACAGGAAAAATTATTAAAGGAATTGCCGGCTTCTACTACGTCTACGTAGAAGAAACCAAAGAAGCAAAAGAAACTGCCACAGGCGGCACTCTCTACGAGTGCAAAGCAAAAGGCACCTTCAGAAAACAAAAGATAAAGCCACTGGTAGGCGATACAGTCGATATAGCAGTCCTCGACGAGGAAAAGCACATAGGCAATGTCGAGCGTATACTGCCACGGAAAAACGAACTTATCAGGCCGGCTGTGTCCAATATAGACATGGCCCTGGTTATTTTTGCATCCGCAAAGCCGGATCCCAATTTCAACCTGCTTGATAGGTTTTTGTGTATGATGGAGTACCAGCATGTGCCGGTCACCATATGCTTCAACAAAAAGGATCTAATCACGCCCCAAAAGCAGCAGGAGCTTAAAAGCATATACGAGCCGGCAGGCTACAGAGTGATGTTTACCAGCACGAAAACCGGCGAGGGTATAGATGAGATAAAGCACGTTTTAGAGGGAAGGACAACCACGGTTGCAGGCCCCTCAGGTGTTGGCAAGTCATCTATCATCAACTGTCTGCAGGATGATGTGCAGATGGAGACAGGGCACATAAGTGAGAAAATAGAGCGCGGAAAGCACACGACCAGACATTCTGAGATTATTCCGATAAAGGATGGCACGTATATCATGGATACACCGGGCTTTAGCTCGATGGATGTGCCGGGCTTTGAAAAGGAGGATCTGTGGACCTGTTATCCGGAGTTTGTAGAATATGAGCCGTATTGCAGGTTTCAGGGCTGCAGTCATATAAATGAGCCGGACTGCGGTGTCAAGGAGGCTCTTTCAGAAGGGAAAATATCGCAGGTGCGGTATGATAACTATAAGCTTCTGTATGAGGAGCTGAAAAACAGACAAAAGTATTAATTTAAAGCATAATCAAACGGAGGAAAACATGAACTGCTTATCACCATCAATTTTATCAGCGGATTATTCAATACTCGGAGAGCAGCTTAAGCAGCTTGACGAGGCCGGAGCACAGTATGTGCATATAGATGTTATGGACGGCAGCTTCGTTCCAAGTATATCAATAGGACTGCCGGTCATAAAGACAATCAGAAAGTGCACAGAGCGCATGTTTGATGTGCATCTGATGATAGATGAGCCGGTCAGATACATAGATGATTTTGCGGCGGCAGGCGCTGACATCATCACAGTCCATGCGGAGGCATGCAAGCATCTTGACAGAACAATCGAGGCAATAAAGGAAAAGGGCATACTGGCAGGTGTAGCATTAAATCCGGCTACTCCGCTTTCTGCTATAGAGTATGTGCTCCCTAAGGTGGATATGGTGCTTATCATGACGGTAAATCCGGGCTTTGGAGGACAAAAGCTTATTCCGTACACTGTAGACAAGGTGCGCGACCTAAAGGCGCTTCTTGAGAAAACCGCAAACAAGGCTGATATAGAGGTGGACGGTGGTGTCAATCTGGAGAATGTTGAGACACTGCTTGCGGCAGGAGCCAATATCATTGTTGCGGGAAGTGCGGTGTTTAGCGGAGATATAGAAGAAAATGTAAAGGGTTTTCTGAATATCATGATGTAACAGATGCAGGTTAAAACGGAAATGCTTCCGGGGCTTAAGCAAATGTGGATATGTTATTAAGGAGAGGGTGGATAAAATGCGGTATTTGATTGTATGTGGTGGAAAAATAGATAAGGAATTTGGCTTAAACGAGATAAAGACTGACGGAATAGATGCTATCATTGCGGCTGACAGCGGAATGGATTTTCTGTACGAAAACGGTGTCACACCTGATATAATTGTAGGTGATTTCGATTCGACTACGACAAATGCATTGGAGTATTTTGAGAGAAAGGGACAGACTGAGATACGCAGGCTCAATCCCATAAAGGATGATACCGATACAGAGTATGCCATAAGACTGGCAATAAGCGAGGGAGCACGAAGCATAGTGCTGCTTGGAGCAACAGGCAGCAGAATAGACCATGTGCTTGGAAATATTTCACTTTTGGGAATAGGCCTGGAAAGTGGAACTGATATCAGCATTATCGATACAAACAACCGCATAAGGATGGCAGATAAGCCGGTAACCATTGAAAAATCAGCACAGTATGGCAGGTTTGTATCTCTTATAGCACTGACAGACGACAATGAGGTAAGCCTTAAGGGCTTTAAGTATCCTGTTACTGATTATTCCTTTGACAGGTTTACATCGCTTGGCATATCCAATGAAATAGTCGATGATCATGCACTGATTGATATCCATAGAGGAAAATTTATCATTATTGAGTCAAAAGATTGACTTTTTAGGAGTTTTGGTCTACTATGGTTTTAGGATTATTTCGGAAAAGCCTGATTACAGGAGGATTGATATACACTGTGTCGGCTTTGGAACATGATGGGGTAATTAGATGATAGAGAAGTATTATAGCGGGGTAATCGAGCAGATTTACAATCGCATAGGAAAAGAGACTCGAAATATCGTAATGGCGAATTATAGCAATGATTTTTCGATTGAAAATCTTGAGGTTATAAGACGTTATCAAAGCAATGAGGATAACGTCTTTTTTGCATACAGTGAGTTCTCTTACAATACGCTGGTCGGAGCTTATGAGCCATTTTTGGACATCATATGCAATATGCACAGGCGCTTTATAGGCGGAAGCTTTGATGATTTCCAGAAGGAGTGCGGTGTGTACTATCTGCACAGACAGGTGTTAAACAGCTATTATGAGACAGGTGAGTGCTTCAGAGAGGAGACAGTGCTGTTAAATGAGGTGGCATATGAGCAGAGACGCATGACGATGGCCATAGCTGACATGCTCAAGAAGCTTTCTGAGGTGAAGCCTTTGATGATTGTGATAAACAGATTCCAGATGGCGTCTAAGAGTTCAATTGAGACCATCAAGTATCTGATTGACAATCCATGCGCCAATATCGGTATCGTGTTAGGTGTCAATGCCATAGTCAAGGGTACTGACAGTACTGTTGAGGTGTGGGATCGTATAGTTGAGTCGCTTGAGGACAGGAGCGCCATATACTATATAGGCAGTGCCGGACCGCTTAAAAATAACGTAAAAACTACAAATGATGATGAGCTGTATATCACTATGAACTTTGAGCAGAGCATCCAGGAAGCATCAAATATCATGGAGTTTCTGGATTTTGAGCAGGCAAGGAGAGGCTGCCGCATTATAGAGCATAAGCTTAAGTTTGAGGATGCATGGATTGATGAGAAAAGCCTGCGCCGCTTTTATATGGTCTATGCAAGGACGTCTGTTTTACTTGGAGAGATGTCCAAAGCGATTGAGCTCATGAATGAATACAAGGCGCTGATACCGGAAAATGACAGTGAGCATTATCTTTCGCTGTATTATTTCATGAAGGGCACCTGCTATATGTATCAGGGCAAGCTTGAGAAGGCCGGAAACAGTGCAAAGAGTGCCTATGACTATGCAGTTTTGGCAGAGGATGACACACTGATATTTAAGGCAGAGCTTTTGTCAGTCATGATAAAGATGTCAGGCTGGTACAATATATTCTTCTGTGTACAGGATATACCTGTCAGTGATGAAATTATAGAAAAGCTCATAAAGCACGGCTACAGGAATCATTTGGCACATATATATATTTACGCATACGACAATAGCCGGGATGTGGTGAAGCAGTCCTTTTATGATGAATCATTACTAAAGCATTTTACGAAGGGGCTTGAGCTTGCGAAGGAGATAGGAAATGAGCAGCTTGTGTATGATGCATATCAGAAGACTATTATGCTTGCCAGCACAAGCGGTCTCAATGAGATAGCCTTTTTATATGTTATCCGTACATACGAGTTCATGAAGGGGCACGGCAATATATATGTTGCGAGAGTGCTTACGTCTATAGGCTACAATTTAAGTGCCATGGGTAAAAATGAGCTGGTTGACAATTATTACAATGCTGCAATCAATATGTTATATTACCTGAAGATGCCGGAGGATATAGCTGAGGTGTATTATAACAAGTCTCTTAACTATATCATGCAGGGCAATTATAAGGAGGCTGTCCATGCACTTTTAGTTGCCATGAAGACTATTATAAAGCTTCATCTAAACAGCTTAAGAGTGTGCAACACGAGTAAGGTATATGCGCTTCTTGCGCTTGCATCTATATTTTCGGGTGACAGATTCAGCTGTGAGCGCTATCTGCTCAGCTGCAAGCAGTTTCTTAATTATGTCATCTACAGAGTAATTGACACCACAAGAACTGAGGCAGTCCATGACTATTCCAGATGCGATGATGAGATGTTCCTTTACTCCTTTGCATCAGCCATGCTCTTGTGGCACGATGGTGAAAAGGAAGAAGCCTTTTTACGTTTTGAGGATGCGGAGAGATATCTCGTTAATGCGGAGGGAAACGAATTTTTTGCATATTCGATATACAGGGAAAGCAGGATGAAGCTGTTTGAGCTGCTCGGCAAAAATGAGCTTATAGAGCATGAGAGAATACTTTTAGAGGCACACAATAAAAGGATGCATGAAATAGCAGAGGCAGCTCCGCTTGACATGTTAAAAAATATCAACCTAGAGTCACTGAGTGATGGCCATATCAATGAGCGGCAGATTAATATGCTTGTAAAGCAGCATGGGCTCGAAAAGGATTATCAGGGCTCAAAGCGTCAGATGGAGTTTATTTCCATATGGCAGACCATTATCGATGTCAATGACCAGAAGAAGGACACCATGATTGAAAATGCCATGAGCAATTTCATCAATCATTTCAGTCTTGACTGTGCGCTGATCATAGATCTGCACGCGAAGGAGCCACAGGTGCTTTATAATGATACGGGCTGTGATATGACAGATGAGGTTATAAAGGGCATATGTGATATCATGATAGACTATCCGGAGGGCATTGCCACATCAAAGATTGCAGAGGGCTTCTACGAGTATGAAAATGTCATCTCGTATTTCGGCGTGGATGATGTATGCTCATTTGTCGCAGTGCCTTTTATCAAGAATGATGCACTTTCAAGTGTACTCATAGCATATGTGCGCATGAAGGACAACTGGCATGGCTCAATCGAGCGATACATGCTCAATGAGGATGATCTGAGCATTTTCAAGCTGTTATTCAGAGAGCTTGAGTATTCCATTGCCCGTATTGAGGCAAATGAGAAGGCCAATGAGATGAACAAGAGGCTGAAGCAGGCAGCTGTCACTGACATGCTTACCGGTATCTATAACAGAGCAGGTATGTATCAGGAGATTGAAAAGCTTGAAAAGCGCATAAGTGTTACATCCGGTGGAATGGATGTGGGGCTTATGTTTATTGACCTGGACAACTTCAAGCATTATAATGATACGTATGGTCATGATGTGGGAGATTTGATACTTAAGGAGATGGCCTTTGTGTTCAGGGAAGTAGCTAAGGACAGAGGCTTTGTGAGCAGATATGGCGGTGATGAGTTCATCATAGTCATTGAGTCATGCGCCAGATACGAGCTTGAGAATATTGCAAAGGATATCTATGCGAGGATTGCAGAGGCGGATGGCTTCAGCAGCCAGATAAAGAAATATCTCAACCATGACGTTGAGTTTAATGAGGAGAAGAATATCACCTGCTCCATCGGCATTTCATATGAGAGAAATGTTACCAGTGAGAGTCAGATTACCGAGCTCATTAAAAAGGCGGACGATCTGATGTATACAGTAAAGACAGGCGAGAAAGGACACTATGCATTCTTTTAAATCAGATGAATTTAAGATAAGAGTACTGACAAAGGATGATGCGGAGGAGTACAATGCACTGCTTCGTTATGCTTTTCAGGTGACAGAGGCAGACCTTGCCGAGACAGGCTGGAAGGATGACGAAATCAAGCAGTCGAAGTTTCCGGTGCTTGAGAGAGCTGATGTGCTCGGCTGCTTCAATATCATTGACAAAAGAGAAGAGCTTGTGGCTCAGTTTGCGGTATATCCGCTCGATATGAATATATACGGCGAGCGCTACGAGGTGGGCTTTGTCACAAGTGTTTGCACGTATCCTGAGTATACCGGTCATGGCCTCATGAAAAAGCTCATGAGAAAGAGTCTTACGAGAATGCGCGACAGCAACAAGTCGTTTGCTCTTTTGTACCCATACTCCATACCTCTTTACAGAGGGCTTGGCTGGGAGATTATCTCAAACAAGATGACATATGTGATAAAGGACAGACAGATTCCCACAAAGCTTAAGGAGCCGGGCTATGTGCGCCGTGTGCAGTGGGATGACGAGCAGTTTAAGAAGCTTCATACTCACTTTGCCGCAAAGACGCATGGCTGTCTGTACAGAAACAATCTGGCTTGGGAGGAGTACTTCCGCTGGGATGAGGATGATACGATGGTCGCCATCTACTACAACGAGGATGATGAACCGTGCGGCTATATGGTATATCTTATCAGCTCCGATGTCATGCACATCAAGGAGCTCATCTACTTAAACCGTGAGGCGCAGCTTGGCCTGTGGGAATACATTCATGCGCATGATTCCATGATAGATGAGGTCAGAGGCAACAACTATTACAGCGAGCCTATTGCCTTTGAGCTCGACGACAGTGATATAAAGGAGACAATCAGACCATACGCCATGGGCAGAATCATCGACGTGGCGCAGTTTATTTCACAGTACAACTGTGACCCTGATGGTCCAAGCGGCTGCTTTAGCTTCGAGATAGCAGATGACCTTCTTCCGTGGAACAATGGCACATTTGTCATTGATTTTGAGAAAGGACACTGTGCTCTCACCGACAAAAATCCACAGTATCACCTAAGCATGTCTATTGGCACGTTTACCACACTGCTTTTAGGCTACAAGAGTGCTGAGAAGCTTTTGCAGATGGGAAAAATACAGACTACGTATGATGCTGTTGCAAAGCTTGACGATATTTTATATCATGAGATACCATATGTATCTGACTACATATAATGATAAAAGGTCAAAAGGTAAAGGAAAATAATATGTCAAATTATGTGATTAGCTGCTGTTCAACAGCAGATCTTACCAGGGAGCATATGCTCGAGAGGAATATTAAGTACGCGTGCTTTCACTATGAGCTCGACGGCAAAGAGTATATGGATGATCTGGGACAGTCCATGCCACTGCCGGATTTCTACAAGGCAATGGAAGCCGGTGCCATGACAAAGACCTCGCAGATCAATCAGGAGGAGTACATGGAGTACTTCAGGCAGTTCCTGGATGAGGGATATGATGTGCTTCACTGCGCACTAAGCTCCGGTATATCAGGTACAGTTAACTCGGCAAGGCTTGCAAAGGAGGCTTTGGAGGAGGAGTACCCTGACAGGAAGATATATGTGATTGATTCTCTGGCAGCATCGTCTGGCTTTGGACTTTTGATGGATAAGCTTGCTGACCTTAGGGATAGTGGCATGGATATTGATACACTGGCTAATTGGACCATGGAGCACAGACTTGAGGTGAATCACTGGTTCTTCTCATCAGACCTTACATTTTTTATCAGGGGAGGCCGTATCTCAAAGACCGCGGGCTTCGTGGGAAATGTGCTGAATATCTGCCCTTTCATGAATGTGAGCAATGAGGGAAAGCTTATTGTGCGTGAGAAAATCCGCACCAAAAAGAAGGCAATAAAGGAGATGCTTGTGAAGATGCAGGCACTCTGCAAGGATGGTGCCGATTATTCGGATAAGGTCTATATATCAAATTCTGCATGCTATGAGGATGCTAAAGCCGTAGCTGATCTGATAGAGGCTGCCTTTCCTAAGATGAAGGGTAAAGTAGAGATAAATGATATCGGTACGACAATAGGAAGCCACACCGGTCCCGGAACAGTTGCATTGTTTTTCTGGGGTAATAAGAGAGAGGATTAGCCGGATATTTTAGCCTAAATATCTGATTAGAATAATCAAAATCAATAAAGTTGATTATATTTTTATAA
>ENA-UADO01000537-UADO01000537.1-human-gut-metagenome-genome-assembly--contig:-NODE-537-length-12357-cov-12.670054_pt1 | contig 12357 bp, 10 predicted proteins | sample MGYA00244266_ERZ654262 | MGnify/ENA primary metagenome ERZ654262 (study PRJEB26926, sample SAMN06165164) | human gut metagenome | biome: ENVO:00009003; feature: ENVO:2100002; material: ENVO:00002003... | reverse complement strand
ACGAGATACGCTTTATGAAGGGATGGAAACTGAAAGAGCTGGAGAAAATAATGCCCGCATGGCAGCGACGGCAGTGCGAGGAGATAAAACGGGAACGGTGGAGAGGATTTTAATGGCTAGCGGTTAATGAGGAATGACCAGTAATCAGTAAAGCCTGCCGGCAACATGATCTACTTGTAAGCAACTTTTAAAGGGGGTATGTCAAAATAAAATGACTACTCCGAGAAGTTACAGACTGTAACTACAAGACCTAAAAGGCGAGTGTCAAAACTCAGTTTTTGAAAACATGAACTTACAATCTGAAATTTGAGCATCCTAAAAGACTAAAGAAAGGGTCGTATCATTACTCCATACAGAGCTTGATACGATCCTTTCACGTGTTATAATTACTATCTGTAACTTTTCGGGGTTGTCCTTTTTGTTTTGACATCTCCCTTCTCCTATCCCCAAGTTATTCAGGAACAGCAACATTCAACTACTTCATTCCCCCTCATTAAACCCCAGGCCCTGCTGTTCGGGCTTCAGCTTCTCTGTCAGGAAATTGGTATGCTCCCACTTCGGTTCGGGCGGATTATGATCCAAGGTCCTCTCCTCGGTAGGCGTGTAGCGTCCGTTGTAAGTGCTGAAGGCGAAAAAAGCATCTCCCGGTCCGCCCAGATGGTCGAAACGTACCTTGGCCACACGCACCAGCACCTGCCCCAGCTCATCGTTACGGTCTACCACCATTCCATAATCCGTCTTGTTGAAAAAGGCTGCCGAGCCGTTGATATCATACAGCGTGGGCACAGGCCAGCGTTTGCTTCCCGGTTCGCGGCGCAACTTGGTGGGGTGCGCCACCAGAATGAGCAACACCTTGTGCTTCACGGCAAAATTGGAGAACTCGTCGAAGATGCGGCTGATGTACTGCGTTTCCGTTTCCCAGTCGGGAATCTGATGCTCGAAGCGGTTGAAGGGGTCCACCACCAGCACCTTCACTCCTTTCCGGCTCACCAGTTGGGCGGCAATGCGAAGCACGCTCTCTACCGAGAAGTCCTCTTTCGGCATAATGGAGAAGACACTCTGTGCCAGGTAACGGATGGCCTGTCCGGCTTCCGGCAACGGCATCCCCTTGTGTTCGAAACGCTTGCCCACCACGCGGCGTATCAGCTTGCGGTAGTGATAGGCCAGCGGGGTATTCTCCGGACTGAAATAGCCCACCTTCCAATCGTGGCGCAGGAGCAGGCGCATGGCAATTTCGTCCACAAACTCGCTTTTTCCGCTGCCGGGAACGCCTGTGACCGTGAGCACAAAACCACGCTCGAACTTGATCAGCCGGTCCAGATTCTCCAGTCCCGTATCGGCTCCCTCCGGCATTCCGTTGTAATAAATATCCATCAGCGTATCCCATTCGTCCATGGGGCAGAAGACTCCTTCCAACGGGATTTCCGCCGCCTGCTCCACCTGCTGGCGGAGCCTCGGAAGATCGTACTTCAACAGATACTCGTTGGCATCCTTGCAGCCTTCCCCCCAGGCCACCACCTTGCAGCGGTCCATGCCCAGGCGACGCACCAGTTCGTCGCGCAACTCCACTCCGCGCCTGTCGGTATCCATGGCCAGGATGATTTCCGTCTTGTCATCGAAGTGCGACTCCACGAAGCGGTCCAGCCACTGAAGGTTCGCGCCTCCGGCTCCGTTGGGTACGGACACCACCTCTTCCAGTCCTGCGGCTATCAGGCTGAGGGCATCTATCTCGCCTTCGGTGATGTAGCACTTTTCCTTCCCTTTTATGGCGTCTATGTTCCAAGGAATCAGCTCGGCTCCTTTCACCATCTTGAAATGCTTTGCGGCATCCCGGAATTTCATGTTTTTCATTACTCCGTCCTCCAGGTAAGGGAAGCAGATGCAGGCTTCTTCCTTGCCGGTCTGCGGCAGGAATTCCAAGCGTTCCTCTATCTTCATCCTTGTCAGGACGTCCATCGGAATACCTCGTCTGCCGACCATGTATTCCATCATTTTTCCATTCATAATTTGTTTGTTTTTATTGATTACCGGGCATACGTAATGTACAGGCGGTTGCAGGGGGATGTGCGGCTTGCGTTGCGACGTGTTATGGTGCTGCGATGCTGCATCGTGGTACTGCGACGTGTTACGGTGCTGCGGTGCTGCATCGTGGTGCTGCGACGTGTTATGGTGCTGCGGTGCTGCATCATGGTGCTGCGACGTGTTGCGGTGCTGCGATGCTGCATCGTGGTGCTGCGACGTGTTATGGTGCTGCGGTGCTGCATCGTGATGCTGCGACGTGTTACGGTGCTGCGATGCTGTATCGTGATGCTGCGACGTGTTATGGTGCTGCGGTGCATCCTTCTGCTGTTTCTGCCGTTCCCGGTCTTGTTGTTTCTGTTCTCTTTTCCACATCTCGTCCTCGTTCCACGCTATGGCGAAATCACAATGAAAGCATTTCGCCCATCCCCCTTCACGGGTGATATGCACACTGAACGAAGGATCTTTGGGATTGCTTCGCGTTGCGGAACATTCGGGACAAGGCATACGGAAATGGTCCTTTCTGCGCGGCAGGCTTTTCAGCCACCGCACATAATCTGCATGTTCTTCGCGCGTCATATCCAGCTCTGTTTCAGATTATCCCAGGTGGCACGTCCGTTGGGGCGCGGGGGTGCATCGGCAGGAAGAGGAACTCCGCAATACGAACGTTCGCCGGTCAGCGGATTGTACGTTTCGTAGGGCGAGAGCGATGTCGATTCATTCTGCATCCGGCTTCTTTCTTTCAGCTTTTCTTCCAGAAAAAGACGGGTGGGCCTTTCTCGGCGGATGTAGTTGGCGAAATAAGCTTCGGCTTCGGACACGGAAGTGATTCCTCCTGTGTTTCCTTGTGCCACGACATGTTTCTTGAACAGATCACGAATAAAAGAAAGATTGTTCAAAAAGAGTTCTTTCAAACCTGACATCATCCCCACAGCCTCCAGCCAACTCTGAGTAATGAAAGCTTCATTGATGCATTGTTCCCATCGGGGCATCGTTTCGGACAATTCGGAAAATCGGGGAAGTTTATCAACAGCAGCAACAGCAATTATTTCTTTTTCTTTGTTATTGTTGTTTTTCTTCTCTCCTCTATTCTTTTCTTCTCTTATAAAGCTTTGCTTAAAGCTTGCTTGCAAGTTCTTTACATAGCACTCATTATCAACACTTTGAATCACATTTTTGACTGAATTTTCATTTGTATTTTTTGCAGTCGTATTTTTCATACTTTCCGCACTACTTTTCACGTTGCTTTCCGTGCTGTTTTCCTTGTAGATTTCCTTATTATAATCCGAATGGATTGGCTTGCTGCTCTCCATGCAGACAGTCTTGTTACTATCTACATTGCTGCTTTCCATATAAATTCTCTCCTTGCTATCCATCCTAGGTGCACCACTGCTTTTCAGGTAGACTTCCTTGTTATTATCCATGCAAGGTACACCACCACTTTCCATGTAGGCTTCCCCGTTATTATCCACGCAGAACGCATCACCGTTTTTCATGTAGGCTTCCCCGTTATTATACACGCAGGGCGCATCATTACTTTTCAGGTAGGCTTCCCCGTTATCATACACGCAGGGCGCATCATTACTTTTCGTGTAGATTTCCTCGTTATTATCCATGCAGGGTACACCACCACTTTTCAGGTAGACTTCCCCGTTACAATCCACGCAAGGTGTATCATTACTTTTCGTATAGATTTCCCCGTTATTATCCATGCAAGACGTATCACCGTTTTTCCCTTCATTGATTCTGCCCCTTCCTATTGTAGACGCAGTTGCTTTTGCAGATGCTTTCACCGTACTTTTCTTACTGCTTCTCCCTCCCTTACTGCCGGCAGCGGCACGTTGCTCGGAAAGTTTGCTCTGATATCCCATCACCTCGTCCAGATACAGACATCGGAAATACCCGTCCTCTGTAATGAGAAACAAATCGAAGTCCTTAATAAGATGTTGCAGATTTTCCACGGTAGCTCCCCACTGATCGGCCAGCAAATCCAGTTCGTTAAAATCATGTTTGTATTCCTGCTGTTTTCGCAGAAACAATATCGTTTCAAGATACAACCCCAGCCCCATGCATTTCATGTCGGCATTCAGCTTCATCATTTTGTAATCCGACATCAAGCTGCAATTCAGCCGGATAAACTGCTCTGTATAATCCATTTCTTTTGTGTGTTAGTATAAATATAACGCAAAGGAACGCAAAATATAAATAGGGCGTTGCTCACAAAAACAGGCAATTGTTAATAAATATTTCCTATCTTTGCCGAGACATTTTGTAAGTAGCTATGATTATGCTATTTACAAATTATTATTTAACAATTTAATTTTTAGTAACATGAAAAAAATTTGAGATCATCAGCACTTGCATCAGTAATGCCGTGCGAAGAAGCGATTTAAACCCCAACAACTTGAACGACAAAGGTGCGATAGGCCGATCCACCGCCACCAAAATTCGAGACGGAAAGATTGTGACTCCAAATTCTTACTTCAAACTGATGAAATGGATGGAAAAGGAGAAACCGGAGGTTTACAAAGAAGCCATGGAGCACATCCTGAAAGAACTGGGCAAGCTCAAAATGGAAGAGTAACCTCCCGGCTTCCCGGAAACGGGAATTTTTCCCGGTAAACGAAGGGAAACGGGAAACCGCCATAGAGCGCCTCTGTATGGAGACTGCCTCTATGGCGGTTTTTTACACCCAGGATGCATGGAGTTATAGTTATTTTATTTCCAACTATAAATCCTCCTTTTTACTCAAAAATTATTTTTCTTGTGACAGATAAATACAGAATTGCTGAATATTTACAACATTCACTTTGGGAAAATCTATATCTTTCAGCACATCATAATGATGGTCGTTAGTAACAATGTAGTGCGCATTGGCCGAAATGGCACAATCCACAAACTTATTGTCATCAGGATCAACTGTAATCAGATTAAAGTGATAGAATGGAGTTATCAATTCAACAAACGGACTGTTCAATATGGTTTTCACCACATATTCCGCCGTTTCATTGTCGGTAAGTCTTTGCAGAATTTCTATATATTCCTCCAATATTTCATTGGATACACAGAGCTTGTTCTTTCCGTCCACAAAGGATTGCCACAAGACATGGTAACGACTCCTTTGAGGAATGCTTTGAATAAGACAATTCATATCAAGAACCAACTTAGCCATTGACGTTATTTTAATGAATGAATATCCATTTCAGCTATTTCATCCAGCTTTTTCTGGTCAAGAATTCCCTTATCCCAAAGTTCATCCAACTTTGTATTCATCCGTTTGGAATAATATTGAAAGAGCACCTCTTTCAATTCTTCCAGACCTTCCTGAGATTTATCGTAAGAAAACATTTCCAACAAATGCCTCTGTATGGGGTTGAATACTGTAGTTTCCATAATTATATCGGTTATAAATTCTATGCGAATATAGAATTTATAATGATAATATCCAAAATGTTTCTCATTAATTAACGCCTATGAAATATGACTCGATAAATCTTGCAACAATATCTCCCTTACATCCGATGTTCAAAGTGTTGTAGAGTAAAATCTATTCCGAAGATCCTAATCGGATAATCTTTTTTATCATTTCAGATGGATTTTGAAGTAAATGCCACCGGAGAAATATTTCCCGTTATTCAGTTCGGCAATCAGGTTGATGTGATCTTTCCAAAGCTGGTAGTGTGCCCCGATGTTCACTGTGCGGGCGTCATATTCGGCCATCAGATCCAAGCCGTTCAAAGCTTTCACTGCCAAGTTGTCTTCTGGCAATAGGTTGAATTTGAAATTCACCCCCGCGGCAGGCCTTCTATAATGAGGAAACCAGCAGGCACGGTAATCCACGTATGCAGCGTGAACACCCAGCGTCCCTACCCCGGCGAAACTGAAATGCTTGGTTGCCGCCAGATAATATCGTGTAAAATGATTGTTCTGCATACCGTCCTCATCGAACTTGATGGCTCCACCACCGTATGCTTCATGCGAGGTGGGATCGTCCAAACCAAGGACTATCTGCGGAGTCCAGGGCTTCCACCAGCCTTCTTTCCACAACCGCAGGCGAGCATTGAAGGCACGGTCCTGATTGGTGTACTTTCCCCAAGACTGTTCCGGAAAATAAGTGGAACCATGCTCTGCATAATTGATGGTACAGGTATATCCTACTTCAAGCCAAGGAAAGATGGTTATGTTCAGATAATAATTGAATGTGTATTTTATCTCATTGCTATTGAAATACTGCAATGGAACAAGATGTAACACATTCCCTCCCGCCATAAATGTCTTGTCTTTTTGCATCTCGGCAGTGGGGGCATGAAGAAGTCCCGTTGTACCGTATAGTGCCTGTGCCTGACTCTGTAACGAACTAATCGCAATAAGGCATACTAAAATTAATCGTATTTTTCTACACATTATTATGAGAATTCCATCTATCTTTGCTTCCATGAAACGTTTGCAAGCAATAATGTTATTAGTATTGAATGGGATGGTCTGGCTGGTGTCTTTCATTCTGCTCCTACCCATTGTTTCCTTACATAGTTTATGGAAACTATGCAAAAGGATCTTTGTAAAGCCCCAATAATTGTTTGGCAAAATAATAAAAGAACTGAATATCATCTATAAAATAGCGCCTGAATAGTCGCTTGGGTTCTTTCAGGAAGCGATAGAACCATTCCATCGCCAAGATTTGGAATATTCTGGGAGCACGCTTTATGTTGCCGGCTTCGAAGTCGATGGTAGCGCCAAGAGCCATCCATATATCTACTTCAGGCATTTTATCTTTATGGGTAAATATCCATTTTTCTTGTTTGGGACAACCTACGCCTACCAACACAACATTGGCACCACTTTCATTTATCATTTTATAAATTTCCTCGTTCTCATTCTGTTCCTTCTCAAAGCCATAAGAAGGAGAATAAGCTCCCACTACAATTTTTCTCCCTACTTTTTGATTAATATTCTCCATTGCCTTAACGGCCACACCTTCCATAGCACCAAGTAAGAATATCCTACAATCCATATCATCCTTATGATACATATAAAACTTCGGGAAAAAACTACTACCAGGAATCACGTCCCTTAATGAACACTGTAATAATCTGGAAAATAAATAAATAACTTTGCTATCACATACAATCCATTCCGCTTTACTATACAAATTATATAGTTCTTTGTTTTTCTGCAATTTCACCAAATGATCTATATTTGGAGTCACAAGTACACCTTGTTTCAAACTCCTCAACAATTCGAGAGAAGAAACATTATCAATGCCTATATTTAATATTTTGATTTTTTGCATAAGCTATTTTACTAATAGTATCTATGCTTATATCTTTTTACATAAATCCATAGCCATTCTCATAGCAATATCCATATTATAATATTCCCAATCCGCAAAACGTCCTGTAAAATAGAATCCTACAGGAAAAAGATCGGCTTTTAACCTTTTAATCATATCACGAGTATGAACATTCTGAATAGGGTAAGTATAAGGATTATACTTATGAGCCAAATATTTAGGATGAAGCGAAATACGGGAAAGATTATCTATAATATCTTCTTTAGATATTTCATCAGTAAATTCTATAGTAGCCGTTATGCGTCCCTCTGGAACACAATTACCATTGTTTGATTTTGCAAAATTACCAGTACAAATAATGCGATGACTTTCATGCTGTTTGCTTGGCTGATAAATCCATGAATATGGATTCTTATCAATTTCGCAAAACACAGCTGTAGTACCATGATATTCCAATTTTACAATTTCGTCTTCATATTCCCGAATATCAAAGCCTTCAACTATTTTAACCATATCTTTAATATTCCCACAGAATATCACTTTATCAAAATATTCCTCTTCTATTAACCATTTATTATGAACATACTTAATATTTTTAATATCAGTATCATAACAAATATGAAGTTCTTCAGCCAACTTATCAGCAATATATTGAGAGCCATTCATATTTTCATACCAAAAAGTTGAATGAACAAATGACTTTTCCTTCACATGATTAATATTATTATAAACCATTTCTTCCACTGTTGGCATAGGCAATTTACCTTCCAACCATGAAAGTGGTACTTGTTTTAAATCACGCCTCCATACTTTTTCATTATAAGGCTGAAAATATATTTTATAAAGAGTATCTCCAAATCGTGACTTTAAAAACTCCTCAAAATTATGAGCCTTATCGCCCTCTTTTCTTACTATTTCAACAAGATCTTTAATAACCCTCTTTTGAATATCAGAGTTCAAAAGATATACGTGGTTTTCAATTGGATAAGGAATTTCGTCCCCCTCCTCCATAAAAATGGCTGAATTACGATCTGTTTTTGAGAATTCTTTATTACGATCAAATTTTGTCCAAAACCAGTCTAACACATCTGAATGTTTTGAATTAAAGACATGCCCACCACAAGTATGAAAAAGGCTTCCGTTAATACGGCAACATTTAATAAGACCTCCAGGAGTCTTTTCTTTCTCAAAAACAGTAACATTATAACGGTCTTTAAGAAAATGAGCAGCACTCATACCAGACACACCCGCTCCTATAATCGCTATTTTTTGCATATTAATTTATTATTATCAAACAAAAAAATCACCAATCAATTTCATTTAAAATTACCTGCAACTCCTCTACTCTTTTTGAGGTATAATGTTTTTTAAGATAAGACGAGTAAAAAGTCATATCAGGCCCTTTTATCCTACATTTATCCATTTCTTTCTCAAACTCTTCATAAGTATTGATACTTTGACAAAATTTCTCCAGTTCATAATAATCAGTGTCAGCATTAGTCTTATATCTTGCAATGATATTACACCCTGACGCTACCATTTCCAAGAAACGTGGTGTAACTTGTGAAAAGCCATTAGTACGTTTTTCTCCTCCATCAATCCCAGGAGTTGCATATAATGCTATTCTACTTTTTTTCATTGAGTCCAAATATCCATCTCTTGAAGCAAGTTCCTGCTTTGAAGGAATAAATATTGTCAAATCCGGATGCGTCTTTTTATATTGATCCAAAAAATCTTTTAGTACAGGATTTTGCCTTCCTATTAATATGACATCATATTTTTTCTCATAACAAGTATTAGAAGTGATTTTATATCTATCGGATAAAGACAAAGCTAAATGTCTTATATTCAACCGTGTATTTTTAGCCAGCAAATATTCATAAACTTCTTTACTAGAAACCAATATAAGCTTATGTCTCTTATACAGCCAATTATACCACCATTGATTATTAGGATTCACATACCAATCAATAATCCAAGGAATCAAATAATTCAAATTTTTCCACAAATGAAACGCATTAGCTTTCATTTCAAAAAATAAAACAGGCTTTCCTCCATTTTTTAACATCAACATAAAATGATAAACCAATGGAAGGAATTCATAATATCTGTTTTTAAAGATTGTTGGTTCATATATTAATTTACAATTTAAAAGTTCTTTTATCTCATCCTCCCATTCATATACCAAATCAAACCATGGTCTTTTTTCATGTTTTCTGCTAGTAAGAATATCTATTTTTAAATCCATAATTAGACTTTTTTTCAACTATCTTTACTTTCTATTTCTATTCTGCCAACACTCAATATCTTTCAAAAATAAAGGCACTCTATTTTCCAAAACATTAAATGGTATTTTAAAATCTCGATCAACTAAAGGAATGGAACCATCCATAAGAGAAGATATACATGAGCTTTCAGCATCTAAAGGAAGAAATAAAGCATGATTATTAAACGTTTCTCTAAAAATAGGAATATCACTAAGAATAATTCTTTGACAACCACACGCAACAGCTTCAAAAGGAGTACGCCCAAACCCTTCGTATATTGAAAGTAAAGCAAAAGCGTGAGCATAATGATAAAGAGATACTAAACACTCATGAGTGACATATTCTGTGAATACGATTATGTCACTCATATCATTGATTAAACATAACAATTCTTTATCTTTCCCCCATCCTTTCCTACCCACAAGTACCAATTTCATATTTTTTTCTCTCAAAATGGGCTTTATAACTTTAAGCAAATATTTAAAATTCTTTCTTGGTTCAAGAGTGGATACGGAAATTATATATTTACTACGTTCAAGGTCAAACTTCTTTAAATATTCAACCGAGACATTATTCAAACATTCTGCAAATTCTGAAGAAATATTTTCACCACAATTAAAAACGGGAAGTGTTGTAACTTCAAATAATTCCTTCTTCACTGTTTCGGATATGGTTATTATTGCATCTGAATGTTTCAACGAAACATAGGTTTTGGGGGTATAATAATATTTTGCCGCAAAATTCTGCGTAGCTCTGAACTTCTTAAAAGTCAGATCATGAATGACAGGAACTATTTTCGCCCGTCCACCATATATATCTAAAGGAGGAGGAAATATGGGGAAAATTACCATATCAGCATCCACTCGTTTTATAAACTTAGTCAGCCTTGTGTTTTCCAATAATAAACGAAAAGTTCTCTCTATTATCACAGCATCCGGATTACTATCTATCTCATTCTCTACATGAAATATTGGTACAATTTTATGCCCTGTGCTTAACAATGCTTTGTACAGATCTATTGCATACATCTCCACTCCTGTACGTTTTCGCCCGTAGAGTGAAGTAAGGTCTATTGCGATTTTCATTTTGTATATTTAATGACTACCTCTTTTTTTATAAATCAAATAGCTGAAAAGTTTTGGCGAAATATTAAAGATATACAAAAGTATTTTTCGCTTACCATGCATTCCTATTTTAATCTTATTAAACTCCCTTTTTACATAATCACCATGCTCTGCCATAAACTCATCATATTCCTTCTTCCCAAGAAAAGGATAGATACGTAAGAATATCTCATAAAAATAATCATACATTAAGTTCAAGAACCACGGCTCTTCTTCGGGAGCTATATTGACTTTTTTAAATTCCACTATATGCTTGTAACTTTCTACTAACGAATAACAACTCTTTATACATGGAGTCGTTGTTATAGACCCCTCTCGAATCCGATATATGTAAGTCGGTTCAGGCAGTACTGCTATGTTTTTTGCAAGCCCCATAAGCATATGAGTAAACGGTATATCCTCGTGTAATACTCCTTTAATAAATTGCAATTTACATTTCCTATACATAGATAATTTCACAATATACTTGACTGATGGCATTACCGCATATCCTTTTAATACATAATCCGAGTTTGACAGAACTACCATCGTTGAACTAACTACACTGTTATGTAAACTGTATTTCCCATCTTGCCATAATAATATTTGGGTTGATAACATATCAGCCTGCGGAAACGTCAAAATACATTCTCTTATATTTTGTAATGCATTTTTGGTTATTAAATCATCACTATCAACAAACCAAACATAATCACCTATTGCAGCCTCCATTCCACAATTTCTCGCATCACTTAACCCTCCATTCTTTTTATGAATCACTTTGACCCGCAAATCCTTTTTAGCCCATTCATCACATATCCGAGGCGATTCGTCAGGGCTACCATCATCCACCAATATCAATTCAAAATCAGTCATTTCTTGACACAATATAGATTTCACACAATCGTCAAGATATCTTTGCACATTATAAACTGGAACAATAATAGATAATAACATTCTCTTTTCGTTTTATAATTGCCATTATATATCCCATAGAAATTTTGTCATACCTATAGGAGGAGCAAATAAATATTTTGCATAATCATAGAAAAGGAAAAACATAAATAGATAAGCTACCCTCTCTATACCTTTAAGTTTATAAAATGAGTTGTATATCATAACCATAGCAAATGGAAATATCCACATTCGTTGAAACATTCCAGACATCCTATTAAGTAGTTCTAAATAGAGAAAAGCCTGTCTTGCAATGTCTCCCATTATATAGATATTAGTCATGGTTAACATCAACTGCCTATTTACTAAATCGCGCCTCTTTAATGTCTTATATGCAAAATAAAACAGTGAAGAATGAGCTATAAAATCAAGTACCTTTATTATTGGATTTCTCTCATTATCTAATTGTAACGCACTATCTCCAAACCATGCCTCTGCTGCACCTCCCTCAATGTAGTGACTAAATTTTGCGTTCGTACCACTTAATAAATTAAGTATTGGCTGCAAGAGAGAAATATCATAATAATCTGCAAAAAAATATGAAGCAAAAAATAATATAGGTACTGCAATTTTCCAAGATATTATACTTTTACAAGTATAATATATACCTAAGAAACAAATAATAAAAAAAATATTAGCTGAATGAAGACTAAAGGTCAATAGAACCCAAACACCACACCATATAATCTGTCTCTTATACACATCTCCGAGCCCACGAGACCGT
>ENA-UADO01000536-UADO01000536.1-human-gut-metagenome-genome-assembly--contig:-NODE-536-length-12419-cov-3.881592_pt1 | contig 12419 bp, 8 predicted proteins | sample MGYA00244266_ERZ654262 | MGnify/ENA primary metagenome ERZ654262 (study PRJEB26926, sample SAMN06165164) | human gut metagenome | biome: ENVO:00009003; feature: ENVO:2100002; material: ENVO:00002003... | reverse complement strand
AATAAAATAATGAAACAACAAGAATTGCAGAAGCCTGTTCAGTGGCTTCGTAGAGCTATTAGCCAAGATAAAACGATAAAATCAGATGGACAAAGGAATACATTGGCTATTTATTTGGGACATTTAAAGGTATTTGAAGAATTTCTAAAAGCAACCGATAGAGATGATATAACGTTTACTGACATAAATTTGGCTCTAATCAAAGATTTTGAAACTTATCTGTTTAATAAACAGGTCGGTAAGGGTAAGACTACTAAAACAAGTACTGTTGGTAATAAAGTAACTGCTTTAATTTCAATTATAAAGAGAGCAGAACCATACGGCTTAATAGACACTTCAGCAGCGAAGTTGAACCTGTATAAGAAGCCCAAAAGTAGGGAAGGTGATGATAATGAAATATATTTGTCAGAAGAAGAAGTAAACAAAATGTATTCTTTAGAACTCAAAGGCTTAGAAGAAAAGGCTAGAGATGTTTTTGTATTACAATGTTGGACAGGGCAGAGGTTCAGTGATATGCAATTGTTAAATGGTGGTACTGTTAAAGACTTCAATAATGGGAAGATATTGGAAATTGTGCAAAAGAAAAGAACACATAAAGTTTCAATACCATTGTTTCCTGTTGCTTTAGAGATACTGGAAAAGTATAATTTTCAAGTACCCAAAGTACGTGAGAATACTATGTTGAAATACATAAAGGAAGCAGGACAAAAGGCAGGTATAATAGGCAAACATATTGTAACAGAAGATAGAGGTTCAAAAATAACTAATACTACTTATTGTAGATATGAATTGATAGGTACACATACAGGAAGACGTTCATTCATTAGTAATATGCTGAAACGTGGTTATGATAGTCATATACTTATGAGAATAACAGGGCATACTACAGAAATGGCATTTAAGAAATATGCTAAAATAAGTTCAGAAGATGCAGCTAACTTGATGCTAGAAACAGAAGCTAGCAAGATTAATCAAGCTAATAAAGTCAAACAATCCAATGACATTATACCTTCTAGTAATGAGAATATAGCAGAAGCAATAAGTAAAGGTATTGAAGCTGGTTTGAAACATAAGAATGATATAGCTTATGACTTGTTATTTAATAGTCAGGAAAGTAATATTGAATCTTACGGAATAGATAGAGATGTGGATATAAGCCAATTCGATTTAAATAAGGATGAACTAGACTTTCTTAATAAAACGAGTGATGAGTTTGGAGTTGGAACATCATCTTTAAAGGTAAGGAAAATACTGAATAGATTGCTGAAGCTGGGAATAATAGTACGGCTTAAATAAATATTTATATGAAAAAAGCCCACTTAGACTTAAAATCTAAATGGGCTTATATCTCAAATATGGATTTATGATGAAAATAGGTATATAGTAAGCCCATTAGTTATAGGCTTACTAATACTTTCGAAGGCACTGTCCACGATTTTGTGTAAATAGAAAACTACGGGATTCGGGTTTTATACTTGAATCCCGTAGTTTTCTATTTACACAATATTATGGAGAGTCCCCCTTTAAAGATCGAATCTATTAGAGGTTGAGGTGTTACTATATCTTTTCTTAATTCATAAAAAGTTGCACTATCAATGTTTAAAACGCCTGAATCTTTTAAAGTTCGTAAAAATTCATCTGGATATTTCATTTTTAAGACAATGTCATTTGATCTTAATACCATACGATAAATAGAATCTTGGTATTTTACACTTAGAGCTTTATAAGGCTCATTACCATTTTCTTTTGCATGTTGTTCTTTGGATTTCCTATTTATATACATACATGCAGTAAGAATAAAGGCAATTCCAGTAATTAGAATAATTTTACTCCAATAGTATTTTAGGCACTTCTCTTCTTCCATATTTGGTTCTTTTAGGATCTCCTGTTTTCATTCTTATTTTATTTTCTGTATTGATTGCACGTACTTCAATCAACAAGACACCATTCTCTGTTATTTCCCTAGTCATTGTTCCTTGATCTGCATCATAAGAATGTTGCAACTCATGACTTAGTCCTACCCTCGGAGTTCTTTTCTCTCCGCTAGGTTCTATTTGAGTATAGGGATCGTATCTAACAGTAGTGCCTTGTGAAATTCCCTTGGCAGCTTTCTCTTTATCAACTTCTGTTAAGTTACCTTTTCTTCTATCCTCCACCATTGTAATTTGATGAATATTTTCACTGTCCTCTAATTTTAAAATTATTTGAGCAACAATTTTATCATCTTTCTTCAATTGTGCTAAATCAGCTTTTACAGTTTTTTGGAACTTTGTATCGTAACCGAATCTTGATTTTATATGATCAATTAATCCATTGGGATTGGGGCTAATGACTATACTATCTCCATTCACATCAATATTACCAACTGGATTATTTCCTCCATACTGATACGATGACATCGAATAATATTTCTCTGCAAATCTATCCATCGTCGTAAACCTTCCTATTGCCGTATCATAATGTCTTGCCCCATAATCATACCAGTTCAATCCCTTCTTTGTATCAAGCTCCTTGTCCGTCCCAGCGGATTTGTAATCCGCTGATTTTAGAATGCTAATATACAAGAAATAAAGCGTATTCGACGTAATAGCTGAGATTAAAAATCCTTCTATACTAAAGAACAGCGGATAACATATCTGCTAGGACTGGGAATAGATAAGGAAGCTCCCGGATGACCTTAACGCTGTAAAAACAGAATACCACAATCCCTGCCTCTACTCATATTTCAGAGTAAAAGACAGGGGATATCATACCAACAAAACCATTATTGAATCCTATAAATGAAATCAATTTGCATCCCATTCATTATAGCTACCGTCTAAATCTTTCAGACTCTGCTTTATCCCCCTTCTATAAAGCCAATCTACAATATAAGAGCCATCTCTTATACTAACTCTTATACTAAAAAGGCCAAAAAAGTCACTATACGGAATGGAACACCTTGTATATGTTCCTTTTTCATTACAAAAGTAAAAAGTCGAGTCACGAAACAAATCGTATAATTTATCCCAAGGATTCTTTGTCAGCGATCTAAAGAAAGCAACATTATTCGCACTCTCAAAATAAAGATGTTGTGTTATCGTATCTACAATATTTAGTTTAAGTGTATCTTTTCCATTTAATACTGCAAAAAAGTCCTTACGTATACTATCTTTGTTTTCTTTAAAATACTCATCTAAAACATTAGTATAGTATATTTCTCCATCAATGCGTTGAATATGATTAAACAATGTTCCTTTGGGTATGTATGAACTATCCACAACTAAAGAATATGAAGACAATATAAAGCGTGGTAAATGGGTCGAATCATAATCTTCGAATGTATATTCCAAGAGTTGAGGAAAAGAATAATAACGATAAGTGAGGTAAGACTTATATGTTGTAGAGACCAAGGTATGTTTCTTCCCATTTTTAGACACCCCTATATACCATATTTCATCATATACAGGACCTGTTGTTGTATCATTCGGATAATCCGTTATCTCAATCAATTTTTCTTTAGGCATATCAATTGACTCCATAGGATTCATTAAGCAGATATACCTATCCTTGTACTTTATCACTTTTTCCGGTCTTTCCAAACTCCCTTCCACCAATGGAGAGTTAGCCGGTGTTATCATATAGATAGAACCGATGTCATTCGATGGTTCCTCATACATAATGATATACTTCGCAGGAAAAGAATCTTGATCAATCATACGCTTAACTTCCCGTAAAGCAGTAGAACGAGCAGGAGATTCTTTGCCGGGTTGACAACCCGGCAAAGAAATAAGTAATAATATTAATAATACCTTTCGCATACAAACTATTTTTTAAGTCTATCTTGTATATACTTCTGCAAATCTTCGACCGTATTTATATGAATAGTTGTTATATTGCTTTTCTTAGAATTATAATCATGCAACGTTCGGTTCCTCTTTAAATAAACTGCATTATTTCTGCTATTAATATATTTCATATCAGAAGCAGAAGCTCCCTGACTTTCATCACCAGGATGAGAATGAATATCTATTTTTTTGTGACCATTCACAGCCGTCCTTTTTTTGCATTATTTCCTCTTTCCACAGAGCCTTCTTTATGATCTGTAATAATAATAGCTGTTGGCCCATCATTTTCATTCTCATATACGTCCAATTTCCATTCAACAATACTATTATCCGCTGCAAACTTAAAGAGATTTGCAGCATCATGAATGTTACTGGTTTGTCCATAAGTAGAATATCCATCCAGAGGCTTTTGACTTTCAACCATACCAGGCATTAATTCATTATCCATTATAGTTATCGGTTTTCCGCTTACCTGCTTCGGTTTATGTTCTCCATCAAAATAATAAACTCGATCTCCCTTATCTTCATATTTTGTATTTTTCCAAAAAAGCACATAACCATTCTTATTCACTACATAGTCATCTTTCCCATCAATATCGATCCTGAGAATTGGATTATTCTTACAATACGTGTAAGGGCTCACTCCATAATATTTTTCACTAGAAGGATCCATCACATGCCATCTTCCCAGCACCGCATCATACTCTCTCGCCCCATAATCATACCAGTTCAGTCCCTTCTTTGTATCCAGTTCCTTCCCGTTATACTTATAAGCCTGAACATCATTCCCGTTACTTAAGAAGACACCTCCGAAAGGATAATAGTAGTTGGCTTCCTCCATCCCACCGGCCTGATCAGTTACCACCCGATTATTTCCCTGATGATCTTTCAGGTAATAGTGATATTTCTTATCAGACAGAGAGACATATCCTTCTTCGGTCAGCAATTGTTTAGCCGTACCATTTTCATAGATCACATTGTCGCAGTAATCGGTAGTGGTAGTAACACCTCCTATTTTATGCACCGTGCGAAGCTTTACTCCATCCGCACCATAAGTATAAGTGATGGTACTTCCATCCGAGAACTTGACCTGACTTGGCAAATTTAATAAATTATATTGAATTTCGATTCCCTTATTCAAATCTTTTATTAAGCTGCCATTGGCATCATACATATATTCTGTAGCAAGCTTGGCACCATCCTTGAATTCGAAGCCGTTAGAAGCCGTAGCCGTAGCGTCATCATTGACGGCTTTAAGCTGGTTACCATTTAATGTAAAAGACAAATTATCAATGATTCCAGTGCCGGATAATCCGGTTTGTCCGCCACGCCGCAAATGCAATAAATTCCCATTCTTGTCATAACTATAGTTGGTCGCGTAGCCCAGAGTTATTATGCCACCAATCAGACTTTGTGCCGAGGTGAGGCGTGACAAATTATCATAAGCGAAGTTATATCCATAAGTTTTGTTATCCCCCGGACATCGGCACACCATACGGGATACATTTCCATTATAGCCATAATACAATGATATATTGAATAATCCACCTGATGATATCGATTCTATCCAGTTACGTATATTATATGCATACGCCAACTTATTACTTGCCGAACCATGCAATGACTTGCCCGACAATCGCCCCAGTTCATCATAAGTATTGGCAGCAAGCGTAACCTTCACTCCATTCAACGAATGTTCAACCTTCGTCAGTCGTTCCGCATGGTCATAAGTATAGGTATTTATCTCCATCTGCGTAGTCTTTCCGGCCGCCATGTGTACATGCTTCACGCTTGCAGGTTTACCGGTAAAAGTATATATCGTAGTTGTTGTTTCATAGCCACTCAACAGATTGCTTGAAACAGTCTTTGTTACCCGCCCTTTCTTATCATAATAGTTGGCTGAATATAACTTCGTATCACTTCCTAAAACAGTAATGACACTCCCCGACAAGTAACCTTTAGCACTCACTGTTTCAGCAGAAAAAAAGCTGTTATTAAAACCCGGCAATGTACGGAAATCATAGTTATCATAATAGTTCACCAAATACACAACCGGAGCAGTTAAAGCAAAATCGGATGAATATCCGCTGTTTCCTAAACCCGTAGCCGTATTGACGCGAGTACAGGCAACAGAACGAGCGGACGCTGTAGAAGTATTCGTATTAGCACATTCCCCTTGCACAACCAGGCGGCTTAAGTCATCATACAAATAGAACATCCATTTTCCCCGACTTTTCTGATTTCCGTCCTGGGAAAAAACAAGACGATCATTCAAATCATAAACGTATGACACAGCATCCGCACCGGGCAACTTCTTCCAAACACAACGATTGCGCCTGTCATATTTATACTGGTAGGCATAAAGATTTAGACTGGTCGTAGAAATATTACCATCCATTGCAGGTGGCAGCACATAACAAAGATTACCATAGTCATCGTACACATAATAGGTATCATGACGTACAGTTCCATTCAACTGACTAACCAATACGGTATGTCCTTGCTTATCCGTAAATTGAGAGGCCGTGTTGCCGTCTTCATCCTGTGTACGGACAACATACAATTCACCGGTGGCATAACTTCCCCCATTCACTAAAGTGCTACCATTTACCGAATAGTGCACACAGCTTAATGCCTCAGAGGAGCCATTCAGCATATAATCAGTGGTCATCGGTTTGTCACTCCACTTCGATCCCGGGCCATATTGCGCCACAAGCCGATCGGACGGAGAAGCCTCGTACACCGACTGATTGAAAGGACGGGCCGTTGAGCCATAATTACCGGAAGCAGTCGAGGAAAAAGCAGACGCAGACAAATAAGCAGAGGATGAATATACGGGCAGCCAGTCTTTAACGTCCCGCCCCGATTCATCATACTCCGAAAGATCCAGCAGATTATTTTTCTGTGGAGTCACCTGATTATGCACGGTTTGGCACAAACGTCCCAAACCATCATAATATTTCACTACATCTAAGTAAGAACTACTGCTTTCATTCAGCATAGTACGCGTAACCACATAATTCTGGTTACTATTTTGCGCTGTAGCTGCACCTATCAGGCAAAGAAATGAAATCAAAATATATAATCGTTTCATAATACTATTTTTATATGATCATACTGCATTTATGGCCGGAAATGATATTGATATTCCTCCATTGTCTTTCCTTCCGTATCCTTTATGCGAATCAACTGACTATCGCTGTTATATTCGAAAGTCGTTTTGGCTTTATTGGGAGAAATTATGCCACTTATCCCAATCAAGGGATGGTAAGTATAGGAGGTAATCAGGGCAGAAGGCAAAGCTTTATACAAATTATCTATCATATCCAGATACAGAGGTATAGAAGGAAGTATGCACGACGACATGGAAGCTGGATCCATCTTTAGCGCTTTTTTAACTTCTTCATAAGTTGCCCCCTTGATTTCAGCCAGCAGGTATTGCCCCTTGTATCCCCACAAATATACAACCTTCTCAGCACCATCCTTATTGATATATACAGGGTTACCATAAATATCATATTTATTATAACTGATTCGTTTTTCGTACTTATCCGTACCTTTACAGTAATACTGATCTTCCACCACCATCCCGGAAGACAAGCTACTGCTATATCCTCTCAATACACTGTATAGCCGTTTATCCTTTTTCTCCATAGTCTGCTGTACAGGCGTGGTCAGATAATTTCGCGAAGTCAATAGCTGAATGGCACTTCGCTGGGATGTTGTCAGAGATTCTTTATCCGGTATAGTGTTATTACTGTAATAGGTTCTCTCCACCTGCTCTGCACCTCCGCTACACAAAGATGATTTACTTATTATATTGTACGGACGCTCCGTATCATAGGCAAAAACAGACTTCTCAACAATACTGTCACTCGATTGATAAGTGGTTTTACAAGTGGACTTCAAGCGATGATAGCCTGTAGCTATATAATACGGAAAAGATTTTACCGGAGATCCATATACATCACAATAATTATAACTAGGGCAAGCTATCAGCTTTTCCATAAACTGACAGCTCGAGTAGCCATTCAGTCCGAATTGATAAGGGGTTACTATAGCTGCCGGCATTTTCATCTCAGACTTCTCATACATATTGGTCAACGATTGCACTTTCTCATAAATATTTCCCGATTTCCTATAGAAGTTTTCTGATAATAACCAAGGAATCGGATATAACATTCTATTCATTGCAGAAAGCAAACACTCATTATTCAATGAATAATCAGGGGATAAATCATCAAAAATAACATTATCATATTCATCCGGTCGAAAATCATATTGATAGACTTTTTTCCAATCGGAGGCAACTTCAGTAATCTTGCCATACCATACAGGATTTGTATTTCCCCGAACATTTGGAAAACCGGAAAATACAGAAAGCGTACGTTGGCGTACTCTGCAACCACCATCATCAAGAGGACATATATATCTGGTAGTTATCAGACTTTTCTCATCAGGATAATCCGTACCTATAAAATGCGCATCTTCATAAGTATAGTTTTTTACGATTGTCTTACCTGACACCGGATCATACAACTCAGTAGATTTCACACGTAACCCTCCACCTATTTCCTCTTTTCTTTTTACCGTAAAGCGGTGTGGTTCATAACTAATTTTCAATTTTCCCTTTGTCGGACTGAGCATCTCTGTCAATGAATATGTGTCCATATACGCAGCATTAGGCTTCCTGTTGGCACGATTACCGATAGTTCGGTTGACAGGAACATTCAACGAACCCGTGGTCTTCCGTATTTCAAGATTTATATTGGGAAGGTCAGCATCCCCGAAATCCGCTTCATTATAAAAACCCCACCAATCGAAACCGGAACGCAAATAACTAAAAGAACTTTCATTTTTGTAGGTAAACAGATAATTGCCCTCACCGTTGATATTCACTTTCTTCAGCAGGTTACCCGTTGTTGTATCATAAGTAAACTGTACATTTCTCACTTGTATGCCTGACGATTGTTTCACGTTCAAAGAAGCCAACTTACCTGCTGAATAGTTTAAATCAATCAAACCGTTTGGAATAGTAATACTATCAGGAACCAACGACCTGTTTATATAAGAATAAGGGGAGTCTCTTCCTTCATTTATCTGGTATCCATCACCTCCAAGTATACGCCAAAAAGAACTGTCAGATCCAGTGGAACTATCTATCATATCGTTATGAAAACAGCCAGCCAGCCACATCGATTTCCCATTGTCTAATACCGATAAGGTATGATTGAAAGTTGGGACATCTTCTCTTACCGATTGGTATGTGAACGAGATTTTTTCATTACCGGGGAAAATGATTTCACGAAGCATCCAACCGCAAAAGCAAGAACCATAAGGCTGATATTCAACATATTTTTGTGGACTAGATAAACCATGTACAGGATTCTTCTCCCCGAAGGCATACCGTATACCTTTGTCATCCAGAATTTCAAAACCATAGAGTCGTGTACTGATAAAGTTGGTAGAATTATCCAACTTAGGAGTTATCTTTAAAGGAGTATCCGATATCTGTTTCACTACATCCACCCCGTTTACACGTTGTAATATGAACGAAGCGTTCATACCAGGCATATTTATTTGAAAGACATCATACTGGCCGTCCATACACGGATAAATATGTCCGCGCTCATTCCAACAATCACAATCATTTGAATAAGGAGAAGACATATAGATATAGTCATCGCGTGTCAGATTTCCGCTGACATCTGCCACCGGATACACCTCATCCGGCTTGCCCATAATCGTCCGTGATATCTTAAATCCCGGAAACAAAGCCCAGTTACGTCCCACCACACCGACAGGATCCTGCACTCTTACTCCCGAAGAATGATACTTCAAAGTCAAGGGGAGAGACAAGCCGTAAGCTTCCACAGTATATAGAGGGATACTAATGTCAATGGTTCCCGTCGCATGAGAAATGGGATAGCCCAGAAACTTCTGAAATACTCGGGAAGTAGGTGAAGGCGGTGTCACATCAGGCATCGCAGCATAATAATTGCCTTGTGCACATACCGGCAATACACCGGTGCATAGTATAATAATAAGTATAATTCGATATATATTTTTCATATCCATTATTGTTTGTAGTTTAATATCGTTTTCTGCAAACCAGCATCCGGATTGCCGGTTTACAGAAAATTAGAAGTCATTATCAGAGCGCATTACAAGGTCATCGCATTTACGCCCAGCACACCCGCTATCGCCGTTACCACCGCGACAGCTACTTTCAAGATCATACTCCATACGGATTTCTTGATTGCCATAATTCCACACCTCCTTTCGTAAGGGCACAATCCGCCCGGGTGGCGCTACAACGCACCACAATTAAGTTGATACTTTTCATGTTGAGTGAATGAATAGTTTAGTCAGAAAGGAAAGAGCTGTTTAGCCCAACGGGTTTTCGTCCAATCCTCCGTCGCCACCGTCACTGTTTCCACCGCCGCTACCATTGCCGGAACCGGTCGGTTCCGGATTATAGAGGACACATTTCACGCCGGTTACCAATGACCGGGTGGCTACGGTGCGGTCCGAATTACGGGTGGAGGCTGGGGTGAAATGTATCTGCAACGAGGCCTGCGAGGCAGATACTTCCTCCTTATTCTTCACACCTTTACCCCTTGATTTCATGACAACCCGGAATGTGCCGAAGCCGTCCAGCGTCACCACTTCGGATGATTGCAGATGTCTGGTCAGTACGGTAACCAGGTTGTCGATAGAATTCTTCACGTCACCGGTAGAAAGGGAGGAATACTCCGCAATTTCCCGGGCGATCTTTTCGGTGTTTACAGAACCCACATAAATGGTGCGGGGATGGAATAGTTTGTTTCCGTCTTTGTTCTTCATTGTTGACTGAATAGTCTTGTAAAGTACTGGCATAATAATAAAGTTTTTGAGTGTTGATAATTTATTGTTTGTGTATTAAGCTTAACCACATTGCAAAGATACGGATGTTTTTATGATGGAAAGAATGATTTTTGCAAAAGCGTTCAAGAAAATGTTTATTGATGGAAAATAACATGAAACTATTGGTTTTGTTTTGTGTATATCAGTCGGTTGTCTCACGCTATTCCGCTACATCTGCCATTCTTTCCCCCCAAAAAACATCCCAATCCTTTTTTCTCATTCCCGACACAAACTCAGCAGATAACGTCCCGGCAAACGAATTTTTCCATGGCAGTTGCGCAGATCATAAAAGCCCTGCCACACCGGATGTCCGATGGCGCCAAAGTTGCTTTTGCAGACGATAGCGTACTGTTCGGCAGGCGGAATGGGATAGAGGCGAAGGTTGTAGATAAGGCCGTCAAAGTTGCGCTGTACCTTGTCCTGAGGTGGTTGCAGGCAGCCTACTTCCTCGGTAGTCCACTCCTTTCGCTTACCGCTTCGGCTGGTGGCTTTTGTATCGTTAGCCGCAACTCTTTCTCTGGAAAAATTTTCCTCCTTCTTTCCCTCCGCGGACTTCTGGTCCGCGTCTCCCTGAGTTCCCACTTCGGGGGAACTATTGAGGAGGGGATATTCTTTTGTATGCTGTGCTATGCTATTCTGTGCTATGCTATGTGTACCGGATGCAACATTTTCGGGGATTAATGTTACATTTTGGGAAGTACCCATTGCGCTTTCGGGAAGCGTAGTGGAGACTTCGGGAAGTGCAGCGGAAACTTCCGTTTCGCTCCCTGAAGTTTCGGGAAATAGCCCGGCAGCCTCTTCCTGTTTCCCGGCGTCATCATCTTCCTGTTCGTCGGTGATGAGATTGAAGCGATTGTCTATCGCGGAACTTTTGCGGCGTTTGGTACTGAAGAGATACTGCCTCTGTATCCCGGCACTGGTCAGCACACCGCACTCTCTGAAGAGCGTGACATCAAAAATGCCGTATTCAGCGGCAAGTGTAAGAATACGCTTTACGTCCTCCGCGGTCTGGTGATAGAGGTTGGCGGAGATATCTTCGTAAAAGAACGCATCGGTGAGAACATAGTAGCCTTCACCACCATAGATGCAGGAGAATGCGCTCACCAAGGTGGCAAGCGCGCCGTCGCCTTCGCGTTTCATTATGCGGCGAACCAGGCGATTCTGTAGGAAATCTATATCAAGGGGAAAATAATCGAGACCCCGTTTTTTTATTCTGGACATGTTGTCTGGTTATTAATGTTTTTTGGTTCACCACAGATTACACAGATTGGCACAGATTAAGATTTTATATTTTGACTCTTACTAAATTAGGCCTGTGTGAACCCGTGCAATCCGCGGTAAAATTATGGGTTATTGCACAATTAAGATTACTCGCCGACTGTTTCCCACAGCCTTCTGCGCTTCCTCGCCACGCTTTCGTTCACCACCTGGCGGGCATGAAGAATCAGTTCCATGCGGAGCGTGCGGTCTTTGATATCGGTTATCAAGGGATACGTGCGTATGTCATTCACGGAGCGTGAATCCAGGTAGCGTTTCTTGCAGGCTGCGCTGCGACAGGCCTTACAGCAGTAGTCTGGAATCAGTGTCTTCCGATTGACATAAAAAGCCTCTATGGGGAGTTCCCTCAGACAGGAGTGGCAAGTGCGGACGAAAGGAGTAAGTGTTTGTTTCATAATGATATAAATA
>ENA-UADO01000528-UADO01000528.1-human-gut-metagenome-genome-assembly--contig:-NODE-528-length-12557-cov-8.376740_pt1 | contig 12557 bp, 10 predicted proteins | sample MGYA00244266_ERZ654262 | MGnify/ENA primary metagenome ERZ654262 (study PRJEB26926, sample SAMN06165164) | human gut metagenome | biome: ENVO:00009003; feature: ENVO:2100002; material: ENVO:00002003... | reverse complement strand
TATTTTTAGATTACGAAAGGAGGCATTTTTATGCAGGACTACAACACTATTATTGAGTAAATCCTCAATAATCAGTACCTGTTCATCTTACCACATTTCTGAGATAATCGCTCTAACAATATTTCCAACTCGACTTCGTGCAATTCGTTCGATTCGTGTTACTTTATCCAGGAGGATCATCTCATGAATGCAAGACAAAAACTTCATCAGATCCATCTTCAGGAATGGGCCATCAGATTTACAGATCAGAAAGCCAGCGGGCTTACTGTCCGACAATGGTGTGAACAGAATCATCTTTCATTCCACACCTATAACTACTGGAAGCATCTTCTCAAAGAAGAAGTTGTCGACCAGGTCCTTCCAGATATTGTTCCACTCTCACTTCCTGTTTGCTCATACTCCGGCTCTTCGTTAGAAACAACAGCACCTGCATTTCCTTCCATTCGTGCGAATCGCCCAAATAACTCTAATGTAAAAATGGTGATAAATGGTGTTTCTATATGATAAGTGTGAACAGGCAGCCCACCAATCCTCCGACTATATCCATCCCCCTCTTTACCAAAAGCGCACTAGTATTTGCATAGTTCACGCTGGATGTAACTACTGTGTAGTCGCCTATCTTTTCTATCTGCTTGTAGCCACCCTGAGCTGTACCGTTTTTTGCTATTCCTGTATGCACCGCTATTCCCATCTCCAGGAATATATCTGCCATCTTCTCAGGATATTCATCCTCGCTGCACGGTGGGATGAGCACCTCATCCACCCACTCGTCACACGCATAGTCCACTATGCCATCGTGATTTGCAACTATCGGTATGTTGCATATAGTCTTGCCCTTTTGGTCTGAGTCCAATGATGCTGCTACTACCTTTGTATAGCCTATACAGCTTTTCTCCACCGTACGCAGTGTATCACGAAGCATAGCATCAGGTGCTATGACAAACAGTGATTTTCTTGATGCTCCAAAGCCCTTTTTCTTAAGAATGCTCTTGAGCGCCAGTCTTGCTACATATGTTATTGTCACATAGATCGGAAACATGATATAAAATGATAATCGCGAGTATATATCAGCCATCTGCGTGGTGAACAGAAATAGTGCTGTCACCAGAAAAACAAGCATTGCATGCTTACAGGTCGATATAAATTCATCCAGATATCCGCGTTTTAGGACGTTCTTGAATGAATCTGCCATTATCTCCACAAAGAAATCTATCAGAAGAAATGCTACCCCCAGTATACGGTAGTCCTTGTCCACATATGGGTTATTAAAGCCGAAGCGTATCACATATGAAATAAAAAACGCAATAACAATGCATGCGATGTCTATAAGCATAAAATCTATATGCTTTGTCCATCCTCTGCCTTTCTTTCTGTACATTCTTTCCAAATTCTCCTTGTGGTATCTTTTATTTTCCTTTATACCTGTTCTAGGGGAGGTACCTTTGTACCCCCCCCCGAATATTTTTAGCCTGTTTTGTTTTTTGTATGTTTTATTCGGTTATTTGTATCTTTTTCTGTATCTAATCAGGGTTTTTCAATAATATATTTTCACCTTTTTTTTATTCTTTGTCAATGAATATTAGGTTTTCTTTACAATTTTCGACACATTCGCTAATCGCTATGGTATTGTAGCGCGCATTATTATACATTATTATATGCCATACTGCTTATTTTTCCTCAAACAGCCTCTGCTTCCTCTCTATCATCTCATCAATCCTTGCGATATACTGCCCTACATCCTTGACATTCTCGCATCTGTCAATGCGGTGTGTGCCATCCGGATTTGGTATAGGCCAGACGCGCTTGGTGCTTGCTCCGGCTCCGCACGCCACGATGGTCTGCTTTTCCTCCATAATCAGTATGTTGTATACGCCGGCCTTGCCCTTTGCCGCATAGCCCACGTTTTCCATGTTGCCTGCCATGCCCTTCTGCCTGTAGAGGTAGTATGGCTCAAGCCCCATCTGCTTGCAGTAGGTTGCGCAGAGGTCCATATGCTCCTGAGTGTTGACCATCTGCATATCCTGATAGCGGTCCTTGAAGATTGTAAGCCTTGCAGCGCGCTTTACTGCGAGCGAGTGGATGGTGACATTGTCAGGCGCCAGCTCCTTTACGAGCTCCATCGTGTGCCTTACATCATCAAGTGTTTCCTCGGGAAGTCCCATAATGAGGTCCATATTTATGTTGTCAAATCCCAGCTCACGCGCAAGCTTGAAGCTCTGTATCGTATCGTCTACCGTATGGTGTCTTCCTATTATATCGAGTGTCTGCTGCTTCATGGTCTGTGGATTGACAGATATACGGCTGATGCCGTTTTTCTTTAGTGCCATAAGCTTTTCTCTCGTGATGGAGTCCGGTCTGCCTGCCTCCACGGTAAATTCCAGGCAGTCCTTTAAATCAAAGCTGCATTTAATTTTTCTGATAAGCCTGTCAAGCTGCGCAGGGCTTAGTGTGGTCGGTGTGCCACCTCCTATGTAGATGGAGTTTAGCTTCTTGTGATAGAATTTCTGCGCCGTGTAGTCTATCTCCTTCTCGAGTGCGTCAAGGTAATCGTCCACGCGATTTTTCCACACACCAAGCGGGTATGACGTAAACGAGCAGTACGCACAGGTGCTCGGGCAGAAAGGTATGCCTATGTACAGGCTGTAGCCGTTGTCATAATCCACCCTATCGAGCAGTGCCTTCTCGCGCTTTGCTATGCCTATTGAGAGGTCGATTTTCTCATCGCTTGCGAGGTAGGTTTCCTTCAGATAGTCGTAGGTTTCCTTATCGCTCATGCCGTCCTCTATGCACTTCATGGCTATCTTGGTCGGTCTGATACCTGAGAGTGTGCCCCACGGAAGGCTCTTTCCTGTGCCCTTTTCTATCATGGAATACAGGGCGAGCTTAAGGCGGTTTTTGGTTTCCTTGCGTCCTGTGCCGGTCACGGATATTTTTGTGCTGATACTTTCGCTAACCTTATTTGCCGTCCACTCCACCACAATCTCATCACCCACATAGTCTATCTTAAATACCTGTGAGGCATCCGCAAATTCTTTTATGCCATCGTCTGTCATCTCGTGGTGTGTGCAGGCCAGGTTTTTTCCCTCCACCTCATCAGGTGAGCAGCTATAGTACATCTGCACATCCTCCTGTAGGAAGAACTCCTTGAGCAGTGAGTGTACATCATATTCAAAATCCGGTTTATTAAATACTACTACTATCATAAGTAAGGGTTATACATCCTCTCGTTTTCTATGGTTGTTGTGTCGTTGTGGCCCGGGTACACCTCTGTATGCTCAGGCAGTGTCATGATTTTTTCCTTCACTGTGCGCACGAGGTCTGACATGCTGCCGCCCTTGAAATCCGTACGTCCGATTGAGCCGCAAAACAGTGAATCGCCTGTAAAGATCACGTCCTCATACGGGAAATAATAGCAGCAACCGCCCGGTGTATGCCCCGGTGTGTGAAGCACTACTATGTGAAAGCCCGCAATATCAATTTCCTGCTTATCCTTCAAAAATACATCTGCATAAAAGGTCTTTGACTGGCCCATCATGTAGCTGACATTGAGCTGCGGGTCATCGAGTGTGGCTTTGTCTGCCTCATGGATATATATCTTAATGCCGTAGCGGTCTGCGAGCGGCTTTGCATCAGTGGCATGGTCAAAGTGTCCGTGTGTGAGTAGTATTGCTACTGGCTTTGCGCCTGATTCGTCCACTTTTTTGGCGAGTTGTTTAGCACACGCGCCCGGGTCTATTATTATCATTTCCTTTGTCTTTATATTGGTGACAAAATAGCAGTTGGTCTGCACCGGTCCCACTACGAAGTGGTCTATCTTCATATTTACCATATGAGTGTACTCCTTGTCTGTTATATGTTATGCTTCACGCAAGAACCACCGGGATTTAGCCGGTGGTCCTCTCTACGTCTATTACACTTTCTATCTGTCTGAGCTTCTCCACGAGAACCTTTATCTGGTCCCTGCCTCTGATATTGAAAAATACCTCGATTGTAGCGATGCCCTGCTTACTGGTCTTGGACTGGATACCACTGATATTGATTTCCTTCTCGGTAAATATCTTTGTGATATCTACGAGCAGTCCCGGCCTGTCATGACAGAATATCTTTAGGTCTGCCTGATACTCGGCACCGTTGTCCATGAGGGCTGTATCCTGCCACTCTGCTTCTATGAGCCTGTCCTTTTCTATCTTTGACAGATTGATGATATTCACGCAGTCTGTCCTGTGGATGGAGATGCCTCGGCCTCTTGTAACAAAGCCCACGATTTCATCTCCCGGAACAGGATTGCAGCACTTCGAGAAGTGCACAGCCACGTCATAGAGTCCGTGTACCACAATGCCGCTCTTTGACTTGTGCTCCGGCTGTGTGCCTGCTGCCGCCTGCTGCTTTTCTGCGATGCTGCCAAGCACATCTGCATCTGTCACCGGCACCACATGATCCTTCTTGTACTCGTCGTACATTCTGTTGACTATCTGGCTCTCCTTGAGTCCGCCGTGGCCGACAGTTGCAAGGCATGAGTTCCAGTCGTGGAAGCCGTATTTGCGACGTATTTTTTCCTGATACTCAGGCTTGTTTATCTCAGCAAAGTTGATACCCTTTGCCTTGGCATAGGCTGCTATCAAATCCTTGCCGTGCTGTATATTCTCCTCCTTGAGCTCACTTCTGAACCACTGGTTGATCTTGTTCTTGGCCTGTGTGCTCTTTACGACCTTGAGCCAGTCACGGCTTGGTCCCTTGGAGTTCTGTGAGGTGATTATCTCTATCTGGTCACCGTTTTTGATGACATAGTCTATCGGCACCAGCTTACCATTTACCTTGGCACCGACCATCTTGTTGCCGACCGCAGAGTGTATGCTGTAGGCAAAGTCTATAGGTGTGGAGCCCTTTGGCAGGTTCTTTACATCGCCGGACGGTGTGAATGCAAATACATTGTCGGAGAATAAATTTAAATCACTCTTTAATAAAGTCATAAACTCCTTATTATCCGACATATCCTGCTGCCACTCGAGTATCTGGCGCAGCCAGCTGAGCTTCTCCTCCTCTGTGACAGTGGTGGTAGTGGCATTACCGTTGTTTGCTTCCTTATACTTCCAGTGCGCTGCGATACCGTACTCAGCTGTACGATGCATCTCATAGGTACGTATCTGTATCTCAAACGGCTGTCCGCTCGGACCTATGAGTGTCGTGTGAAGCGACTGGTACATGTTCTGCTTCGGCATGGCGATATAGTCCTTGAAACGGCCCGGTATAGGCTTATACTTCTCATGTATGATACCAAGCACTGCGTAGCAGTCCGGTATAGTATCCACCAGAATTCTGATGGCAAAGAGGTCATATATCTGGTCTATCGTCTTGTCCTGATTGACCATCTTCTTATATATACTGAAGAAATGCTTTGCCCTGCCGTATATCTCAGCCTTGATGCCGGCATCTGTAACATACTTCTTGACATCGTTTACCAGGCCCTGGATGTAAGTGTCGCGCTCTGCCTTTCTGAGGGCTACCTTCTCTACCAGATCGTAGTAGGCATCCGGATAGAGGTACTTCATACAAAGGTCCTCGAGCTCTATCTTTATCTTGCTGATACCAAGTCGCTGCGCGATAGGACAGTAGATATCCTGTGTCTCTCTGGCGATACGCTGCTGTGCCTCCTTTGACTGGTACTTGAGTGTACGCATATTGTGCAGTCTGTCTGCCAGCTTTATGAGGATGACCCTGATATCCTTTGCCATGGCGAGAAACATCTTGCGCAGATTCTCAGCCTGCATCTCAAGCCTGTCCGCATTCTTGTCCTTCGGATCCTTGGTGCTGTCTGTCAGGTGCAGGTGCTTTAACTTCGTGACACCATCCACCAGATGTGCGACATCGTCTCCAAACTCTGCACGCATCTCATCCATGGTCATGATGGTGTCTTCCAGCACATCATGGAGCAGTCCTGCTGCAATGGTTTCCTTATCCAGCTCGAGCTCGGCGAGTATTATGGCAACACAAAGCGGATGTATGATATAAGGCTCTCCTGACTTACGCGCCTGACCCTTATGAGCATCATAAGCTACCCTGTAGGCTTTGTCCACAAGGCTCGTGTCATCCGACGGATGATACTTTTTGATTTCCTTTTTAAGCTCATCGTAAAGCTCCTCTGGGCTCGTAAAATCCTTTGTTCCCCTTATACCGCTGGTATCTGAGCGAAATTTGTCCGCTATTTTTTCTAATTCTTCTGTTGAGTAATCTGCCAATAGTCTCACCTCGATTGTAGTGTATCTTTAGTAGCCATTATATTTTATTTCTTTAAAAATTGCAATCTTATGTTGTTAGCCGATAACCATCTTTACTCCGCCATACATGCCGGCTGAGTTGCCGAGTGTGGCAAGCTTTATCTCTGTCTCACGGCTTGCATGGAAAGCATACTCTTTATAGTACTTTGCTGCTGTATCGATGATGATGCTGCCTGCCTTTGAAAGGCCTCCGCCTACAACAAATACCTCAGGGTCCATAACGCATGCTACTGCTGCCATTGCCTTGCCGAGAAGCTTCATAGACTGCTCTACTGCCGCAATGCCCGCTGCATCTCCTGCCTTTGCCGCATCGCATACATCCTTGGCTGTGAAGCCTGCATTTAAATCAAGCTTTGTTGCCACATCCCTGTGTGCTGCAATGTATCTCTCTGCCACTCTTACGAGACCGTTTGCTGATGCATACTGCTCTAAGCAGCCCTTCTTGCCGCAGCCACAGCACTCTGACTCATCATCTACCATAGGCATATGTCCTATCTCTCCGCCTGCTCCGTTTACTCCGGCTACGATTCTGCCCTCGCGGATGATTCCTCCGCCTACGCCTGTGCCGAGTGTGATCATGACTACATCCTGATGACCCTTTCCGCCACCCTGCCACATCTCACCGAGTGCAGCTACGTTGGCATCGTTTCCGGCCTTTACCTTGATGCCGCCGCACAGCACTGAGAGTGACTGTGCCACGTTGAACACGCCCCAGCCGAGGTTGACACACTTCAATACTGTTCCGTCATCCTTTATAGGTCCCGGCACTCCCATGCCTACGCCCTCGATGTCACCCATCTCGATGCCGTGCTTCTCGTTATTTTCCTTGATGGATGCTGCGATATCAGGCAGGATGAGCTCGCCTGAATTCTCTGTGCGTGTAGGAATCTCCCATGTATCGACAAGCTTTCCTGTGGTCTCAAAAAAGCCTATCTTTACAGTTGTTCCACCTATATCTACTCCATATGCGTATTGTTTCATTTTTTCGTCCTCCAAATCGTTAAACTATGTTTATATTTTATTGCCTAATTGCATATTTTTCAATGTTTTTCATTGTTTTTTATGTTTTTTCTATATATAGAAGCGTTTATATCATCATCCATATGCCCGCTATTTGTAAATCCAAGCTTTTTGGCAAGGCGAACCGATGCTTCATTTCTCTCATCTATCCGGCAGTAAAGCTCTTCAAAGTCTGTGTTTTCGCGCGCGTAGTCTATTATGAAGCGGCACACCTCCGTGGCATAGCCTTGGTTCTGAAATTCCGGTGCTATCATATAACCCATTTCATCGTGCTCAAGCCCTGCCCGTCCTATCAGCTTACCTGTTTCCCTGGAAAATACAAGCCACATGCCATACTCGTAAAAGCCATACATGTTCTCTATGTATGCTTTCTGGTATTCAAGCTCTGTCTCGTAGTCGTAAAGCGGTTCCACAAAGTCTGTCATACCGGGCTTGTCATAGAGCTCATAGAGCGCAGGAAGGTCTGACAGGGACAGCTCACGTATCAGACACCTGTCTGTCTCGCCGATGTCCCACGGGATGTGATTATACCGCCTGCGCACTCGCTCCAGATACTCAATATCAAGCTCTGCAAGGCTCTCGACTGCATAGCGCGTGCCGCACTGCGGTTCTCCTACTGATGCTATGCCGAGTGAGTCAGCTATTTGCTTCTGCTTCCGGTTTGAGACTATCCAGATGCAGTCTGCGGGAGCTTTCGGTATTATTAGATTTCCCGTATTAGCTTTCGCGGTGTTATCTGCATATTCTTGTATCGTTGTTTTTGTGAAGTCATTAATTGATTCAGCTGCTAAGAGCGCAACATACAGTTTTTCCCGCAGCTCATCAGGTAGTTTTTCTTGCAGTTTTTCCTGAAATTCATCTTGCAGCTCATCTAGCAGTTTCTTCTGCAACTCATCCAGCAACTTTCCCGGTAGTGCACCATACAGTTTTTCTTGCAGCTCTTCTGACATAGATGCCTTGCCTGCCACACTTCTCCACTGCAGCTTAAATATCTCGTCATGATAGTAAAAAGAGGCAAGTTTTTCGCTTGCCTCATCGATAATTATTATCATTAAACTGTCTCCGGCTCCGGATAGTCCACTCCGAAGGTCTCAACTGTAACTGTCTTCATGACCTGGGCCTCAAGTGGTTTGTCCATGTAGTCTGTGCGCACCTCCGCGATCTTGTTTACCACATCCATGCCCTCGATTACCTTGCCGAATGCCGCATACTCGCCGTCGAGATGTGGTGCATCCTGATGCATGATGAAGAACTGGCTGCCTGCTGAATCAGGTATCATGGTACGTGCCATTGAAAGTACACCGGCTGTGTGCTTTAAATCATTTTTGAAGCCGTTGTGTGTGAACTCACCCTTGATTTCATAGCCTGGGCCGCCTGTACCGTTTCCGTCAGGATCTCCGCCCTGGAGCATGAAGCCCTTGATTACACGGTGGAAGCATACTCCGTCATAGAAGTTATGATTGATTAAGCTGATAAAGTTGTTTACTGTGTTTGGTGCGATTTCCGGATAAAGCTCCGCCTTGATTACATCGCCATTTTCCATTGTGATTGTTACGATTGGATTCTGTGCCATTATTTTTCTCTCTTTCTTTTATAATATTATGAGGCTTGGAGAATATCCACTCCTCGCAATAATTAAATATTGAATTAATTTCTACCCGATTGATTTTACCTGATTTTACTTACTCAGTGCCTCGACCACCTTAGGAAACTCCATGAAGTGCGATGCCTTCACCAGTATGGTGTCGCCCTCCTTCACATATGAAAGAAGCTCCTGTGTCATGGTCTCCCTATCCTCGAAATAGTGGATGTCTACATCGGATGATTTCTCCGCTGCCCCGGCTGCATATTCCTTTGCAAGCTCTCCTGCGGCAAAAAGAGTGTGGATATGATTCTCTCCAACTGCTTCGCCTACCTCATGGTGCAACTTTTTCTCATCGCTTCCCAGCTCGCCCATGTCGCCAAGCACTGCTATTGTCCTGCCCTTTGCATGTGAAAGCACCTCGATAGAGGATTTCATGGATACAGGGTTTGCATTATAGCAGTCATCTATCACTGTCATGCCGTGTGTTTTGATAAAATTGGTACGACCTGCGATTGTCTCTGCTTTCTCGATTCCTGCCTTTATCTCTGCTATTGTGAGGCCAAGCTGCAATCCGACAGCCGCTGCCGCCATGGCATTGTATACATTGTGCTCACCCGGGATATGGATTTGTGCATCAAACTCACCCTCCGGAGTGACAAAATGAGCCTTCATACCGTCAAAGCCCAGGTTTTCAATATTTGTGGTATATACTGATTTATGAACGCCTGAAGCTGATTCCTTGCCATAGTATATGGCAGGCTTTCCATTTACCGTCTGCACTGTGGCCAGCTTGTCGTCATCTGCATTCAGCACTGCGACCGCATCCGGCATCATATGCTCAAAGCACTCTGTCTTTGCTTTAAGCACACCATCTCTGTCGCCCAAAAACTCCAGATGGCAGTAGCCGATATTGGTGATGACCATGACATCCGGGCAAGACATGGTAGAAAGTCTGTGCATCTCGCCAAAATCAGATATGCCCATCTCAAGCACTGCTACCTGATGGCTTTCCCTGATTCCGAAAATGGTGAGTGGCAGGCCTATCTCATTGTTGAAATTGCCTGCGGTCTTGTGGACGCTGTATTTCTGCTCAAGAACTGATGATATCATCTCCTTGGTGCTGGTCTTACCGACACTTCCGGTGATGCCCACCACCTTGATATCAAGGCTTTTTCTGTAAAATGCCGCGAGCTTTTTCATGGCATCGGTGGTTGATTCAACAAGCACATATGGGCCTGCCGGATCCGTCAGCTCATGCTCAGAGAGCACAATTGCCGCCCCCTGCTCAAACACAGCCGGAATGAATTTGTGTCCGTCCACCCTTTCTCCCTTTATCGGGATAAAAAGATAGCCCTCCCTCACCTGTCTGCTGTCTATGACGGCGCCGGTGATTGTCGTATCAAGCAGTGTCTCATCGCCTATGTATCTGCCCTCACAGGCTTTAGCGATATTTGCAAATGTAAGATTCTTCATGTACTTATCTGACATGCTACACCTCATATTTTTTCAAAGATATGTCAATCAGATGCTCACAGAGCTGATTAAAACTCATACCGATAACCGCGGCCTCCTGTGGCAGAAGACTGGTCGGAGTCATGCCCGGCAGTGTGTTTGCCTCGAGGCAGAACATCTCATTTTTGTCATTGAGCAAAAAGTCTGAGCGCGAATATGTGTCAAGCCCGATAACACGCGCAACCTCCTCGGCATAGTGCTGCATATCCTTTGTCACCTGCTCAGGAAGCTCGGCCGGACATGTCTCTACTGTACTGCCCGCCTTGTATTTATTCTTATAATCGTAGAAGCCTTCCTTCGGTGCAATCTCTATAATAGGAAGAGCCTTTCCCTCGATAACGCCGACAGAGAACTCCCTGCCCTGTACAAATTCCTCGATAACCAGCTCATTTTCCCACTTGAAGGCATCGTCAAGTGCCGCCTTGAACTCTGCCGCATCCTTAACGATGGTGACACCGATGCTTGAACCACCGCAGCATGGCTTTACCACGCATGGAAGTGTCAGGTCAAGCTTTGTGATATCGTCCTGTCTGGTCGCTCTTGTCATGGAAATACCCTTTGGAGTAGGGATACCGTTTGCAAGGAAGAACTGCTTTGATGTCTCCTTGTTCATGGCGATGGCTGAGCTTAAATAATCGCTGCCTGTATATTTGACACCGAAGAGGTCAAATGCTGCCTGTATCTTTCCGTTCTCTCCGTTTTCTCCGTGGAGTGCCATGAAAACAATGTCTGCCATCTGACACATCTTGATGACATTTGGTCCGAAGAAGCAAGGTGACTGGTCCTTTCTGGAAGCCTTTACCTTTGCGAGGTCAGGTGCCTCTGTCGGAATATCGCTGACCTGCACGCTTATCTCGTCCGCGCGGTCAAATATACCTGTCAGGTCCTCCTCCCTGTCACTATATCCCATAAATACATCCAATAATATAACTTTGTGGCCGTTCTCTTTGAGCGCCTTAGCTACCATGCTTCCTGTCTTGAAGGAAACATCTCTCTCTGTGCTGAGCCCTCCGGCAAGTACTACGATGTTCATTTTTGTCCTCTTTTCTTTGATTGAATTATCATGCTTTGGTTTAATTAAACACAATGCAATACTTCTTTTTTAAAGCTATGAGTAATCAACATAATTTTTCCAAAATTATAACACCATTTGTGCAAAAAAGAAAGACCGGTTGCCCGGTCAAAAAAGAAATTCTCATTTTATTTTAAACTGTGTTGGCTTCCAGCAGCTGTATCATTCTCATAAATACCATCCGCCCGTGCAAATCATCCTGTGAAAGTGATTCTCCGTACTTCAATACTAATAATCGGCACTGATAAAAATTCAGCTCAGGATTGCCAAAAAGCAAAATCCGCAAGGCTGCATTTTCCAGGTAATTGTGTATATTTCCCACCTCAATAAATATATCTACGATATCATCGAGGTTAATAAGTCCTTTCTGTTCATAGTACATTGTTCTCAAATATTTGTTTCCCTCCATCAACTATATTTTTCATAGAACTTCTTTTTGTCTTTCTTTTGAAATTTTTCGTTTTTTACGAAATTTTTCTCTTTGTTTTTGTTGGTGGGTTCATTTTTCCATATAATATATCAATATTCTAGGCGCGTTACGCGCTTGTATTTTGAAGATTTCTATTAGAAGATTTAATATTGATAGGTGATTAGCAGTTTTCGACAAAATACAACATGGTTTTAGGTTTAATTTAGTTGGTTTTTGTTTAATATTGCTCTTTTTATATCAGAATTTTTGTAATGATAAATTTGTACTATTTTTGTGGTTTTTTCCTTGCTGGCTGCATCTGGTAGTCTTGATGCAATAAGGGCAATACAAGATAAATCCATAAAGACTTTTGCCCTTGCCATTTTTGCAACCCGGATGTTATCAAGGTTGTAATTATCTTTTAAATCTCCGAACGTACGCTCTACGCTGGTTCGTTGATTATATAGTTTTTCAAATGCTTTTGTTTCTCTGAATGGTGCTGTAATAAACCTTGAATTATCTTTGATTTTTCGACATAATCGTAACCAAGACTGCGTCTTAGAACCGGTAACCGGGTCAGATTTGAGACGCATAACCAATGCCTTTATATCTGATAATTGCTCTATTTGCATAGCATAATGTACAATAGCCATAGGTTGATAGCATAGTGGGCAGGTCTTGAGG
>ENA-UADO01000511-UADO01000511.1-human-gut-metagenome-genome-assembly--contig:-NODE-511-length-12736-cov-4.127750_pt1 | contig 12736 bp, 9 predicted proteins | sample MGYA00244266_ERZ654262 | MGnify/ENA primary metagenome ERZ654262 (study PRJEB26926, sample SAMN06165164) | human gut metagenome | biome: ENVO:00009003; feature: ENVO:2100002; material: ENVO:00002003... | reverse complement strand
TCAATATTGGAGGAGTGAAAAGGGACAGTTTGGCATGCGCGGTTGCTTTGTGTATAACAAGACAACCGGGAAGAATCTCTTTTTTCCGGTTGGTGCTTCCGGTTATGGACATAGAAAGGATTTTCGAGGTGAATCGGCAGGAAATCAATATAAAGGAATTTTAAGATACGCTTCAAGTAGAAATACATATTTCCCGACAGATAGCACCGCTCTATATCCTCATGGTGTTAAAGACTGTCCATTGTTTTATGACATCTATATGCGTCCCGGTGCAATATACTGGTATGACAAGACCGGTCAGAATAAAATAAATAATACAATGACAGACAATGTAGCTTGGGACTTCAATTATTTTACATTTGATTTCTATCCTATGGGCAGTTGGGGTACAAGTGGAGGCAAGGATGCTTGCTTTGTTCGTTGTGTGGAAAAGTAATACCCATTTAAACCATATATTTAGCTTTGTGAGTAAAAAGAAAGTGTTTTTTCTTGTTTGCTATTTATAATTTTATCTATCTTTGTCACCGAATTCAATCCATTGCCTAAGGGGTATGGAAAAATGAGGGGTAAAAATACATGATCATTAAGAAAAATGACGATCGAAATCTTCTGCCAACAGATGTGATTGGCAGCAGCGTAGCGCACTCAAAACGTTGGTTGGTGGCAATCGTACGTATTTGTCACGAGAAAAAAACGGGTGAGCGGCTTACGAAAATGGGGATCGAAAATTTCCTTCCAATTCAACAAGAAGTTCATCAATGGAGCGACCGCCGTAAAATTGTCGACCGGGTACTGCTTCCGATGATGATTTTCGTTCACGTTGATCTGCAAGAACAAAAAGAAGTCCTGACTTTATCTTCTATCAGCCGTTACATGGTATTACGTGGGGAGAGTACTCCGGCTGTTATTCCTGATCAACAAATGTTGCGATTTAAGTTTATGCTCGACTACTCGGATGAGACGATTAGCATGAGTACATCGCCATTGGCTCCGGGAGAGAAAATACGGGTAATCAAGGGACCATTGGCAGGATTGGAAGGGGAATTAGTACATGTGAATGGGAAATCGAAAGTTGCTGTTCGATTGACAATGTTAGGGTGTGCATGTGTAGATATACCGGCTGGGTGTGTAGAGCCGGTATCTGAAAATGGGGATTTACGTGATTGAGTAATCAATCTATTTTATAGGGGTATGGGGATTTTACTGCAAAAATGTAATGAAAGTCTGTAAAATAGCAGGCAGTCTATCTGACATCGGTAACCAAACAGTGGATATATTTATCGATGACCTCTCTCAAAAATAAAAATCCATAAAGTATTATGAATTATATCTTTACAAAAGATATAGTGTAGAAATGTATGTCCGTATCGAAAGATGAAGGGATTCTCTGTTGGGCTACACCAACATGGAAATCGTAGTCATAGTCCTTGTACTGATCATAATCAATCAGATAAATCAAATTTCGAAATATTATTTTATTCATTTATACTATAATGGAAAAAACATTGAAGGGCATAGTGCAATATGCCCGCAAAAATTATTTCAGTTATTGGGTTATTTTAGGTATTGACACGGCAATTTCTGTATTATGTTCGTTGGTCGCTTATGCGGTAATTCATTATATGGCGCATGTTCCAATGACCGACTGGATGCTTTGTAAGTTTGCTTGCGTTTCTTTGGTGGCAAGTGTTGCGGGCTCTTTATTATTCCATACTTATCGTAATACAATTCGTTTCTCACAGGCACGTGAACTTTGGCGTATCATGTGTGCCGTTTTATTTAAAATTACCTGTTTGGTCATTATTTCTTTTGGAGTTATATATGAGACCCAATTGCCATATAATTATAAAATATCCTATCTTCTATTTGATGGTTTATTGACTTTAGTGATCTTGACAACCTTCCGTGTATCATTGATAATCGTCTATGATTTTTTATTGGATTGGGTGAATAAAAAGAACACACGTATTCTTATTTATGGTACTAATGAAGAGAGTGTAGCCTTGAAGTTACGTCTTAGGGATAGTGCACATTATAAAGTAACCGGTTTTTATGTATATGGTAAAAATAACAGCCGACGCCGATTGGCAGATCTTCCCGTTTATTACTTTGAAAATGAATCGGATGTTGATTATATCATGCGGAAGCGCGGAATAAAGGGGATTCTGTTTGCCCGTTATGAAGATACCCGCCTGGAAGAAAAACGACTTTTGGAATATTGTAAAAACAATGAACTTAAAACATTAATAGCTCCTACTATCAGTGAAGCGGACTCTGACGGAAACTTTCATCAGTGGGTACGTCCTATTAAGATTGAGGATTTGTTGGGTCGTGCCGAAATTAATATCAACCTTCGTCAGGTTGCAGAAGAATTCAGGGGAAAAGTGGTGTTGGTGACTGGTGCGGCAGGCAGTATTGGCAGTGAACTTTGCCGTCAATTAGTGCAGATGGGAATTCTGAAACTTATCATGTTCGACTCTGCAGAAACACCTTTGCATAATGTCCGTCTTGAGTTTGAGAAAAAATATCCGAATATAGATTTTGTTCCGGTGATTGGTGATGTGCGTGTGAAGGAACGCGTTCGTATGGTATTCGAATTGTATCATCCTCAAATTGTTTTTCATGCTGCTGCTTATAAACATGTGCCTTTGATGGAAGAAAATCCTTGTGAAGCTGTACTTGTCAATGTGACCGGTTCTCGTCAGGTGGCTGATATGGCTGTGGAATATGGTGCTGAAAAGATGATTATGGTGTCTACGGATAAAGCTGTAAATCCTACTAATGTAATGGGCTGTTCCAAGCGTTTAGCTGAAATCTATGTTCAAAGTCTGGGATGTGCTATCCGTGAAGGAAAAGTGAAAGGTCATACCAAATTTATCACCACCCGCTTTGGTAATGTATTGGGTAGTAACGGTTCTGTCATTCCTCGTTTTAAAGAACAGATAGAGAATGGTGGGCCGGTAACTGTTACTCACCCCGATATTATTCGTTTCTTCATGACCATTCCCGAAGCTTGCCGTTTGGTAATGGAGGCCGCCACAATGGGTGAGGGCAATGAGATCTTTGTTTTTGAGATGGGAAAAGCTGTCAAGATCGTTGATTTAGCGACTCGTATGATTGAATTGGCTGGCTATCGTCCGGGTGAAGATATCAAAATAGAATTCACGGGATTACGTCCGGGTGAAAAATTGTATGAAGAGGTGTTGAGCGATAAAGAAAATACGATTCCGACAGAGAATAAGAAAATCATGATAGCTAAAGTTCGTCGGTATGAATATGCTGATATTCTTGATACTTATGCAGAGTTTGAGAAGTTGTCGCGTGCGGTAAAGATCATGGATACTGTGCGGTTGATGAAGAAAATAGTTCCGGAGTTCAAATCAAAAAATTCTCCGCGATTTGAAGTTTTAGATAAAGAATAATAAACTAGAAGATTTTATGAATAAACCATTTTACATGTATATGAATGTACAAGGCATGGGACGTAATGTGTTTACCTGCCTGATTACGATATTTCTACTTGCGTCTTGTCAGTCATACAAAAAGGTGCCTTACTTGCAGGATGTGGAAGTTGTGGAACAGACAGCTCAACAGGAAAATTTGTATGACGCCAAAATAATGCCTAAAGACTTGCTTACTATCGTGGTATCATGTACCAGTCCCGAGTTGGCTGTCCCATTCAATTTGACTGTAGCGAGTCCTGTCAGTGTGGCTACCGGAAATACACAGTTGACAACTCAGCCCGTTCTACAGCCCTATTTGGTGGATAATGAAGGAAAGATCAATTTTCCGGTATTAGGCGAATTAAAAGTGGGCGGTTTGACAAAGAAAGAGGCAGAACAATTAATTATAGAAAAGTTGAAACCTTATATCAAGGAGACTCCGATAGTAACTGTCCGCATGGTTAATTACAAAATTTCCGTATTGGGTGAGGTTGCACGTCCCGGTACTTTTACCATCAATAATGAGAAGGTGAATCTGTTGGAAGCCTTGGCCATGGCGGGTGATATGACCGTCTGGGGGCTTCGTGACAATGTAAAACTGATTCGTGAAGGTGCTGACGGCAAACAGCAGATTATAACATTGGATCTTAACAGTGCGGAAACCATTCTTTCCCCTTATTATTGGTTGCAGCAGAATGATATTGTTTATGTGACTCCGAACAAGGCGAAAGCTCGTAACTCTGATATCGGTAACAGTACAAGCCTTTGGTTCTCTGCTACCTCTATTTTGGTGTCATTGGCAAGTTTATTAGTAACAATCTTCAAATAGTAGTATCATATGATTGAGGAAAAAAGAGAAAAACGAGGTGAGCAATCAGAAGAGCAGGTGAATATTCAGGAGATTCTTTTTCGTTATCTGATTTATTGGCCTTGGTTCGTGGTTTCAGTAATTGTATGTATCGCTTGTGCATGGGGGTACTTGAGACTAGCAACACCGGTTTATAATACTTCTGCCACTGTTTTGATTAAGGATGACAAGAAGGGTAGTGGGCCAAGTATGTCCTCTGAACTGGAAAGAATGGGACTGGATGGTTTTGTCTCTTCGTCAAATAATGTAGATAATGAAATAGAAGTCTTACGTTCTAAGTCATTAGCAAGAGAGGTGGTCAATCATTTAGGTTTGTTTGTAACTTATAAGGATGAAGATGAGTTTCCTAGTAGGGAACTTTACCGTACCTCGCCCGTAGTGGTGAGCTTGACTCCGCAGGAGGCGGATAAACTTCCACATCCGATGGAAGTGAGTATGACTTTGCAGCCTACGGGTGCGATGGATGTACAGATTACAATAGGGGAAAAGGAATATCGGAAACAATTTGAAAAATTACCTGCCGTATTTCCGACGGATGAGGGTACAATCGCCTTTTTTGCAAATAATGATACACTGTCATCTTTTCGCCCGGAAAACGTGACGAAAGAACGTCATATTACGGCTTTCATTAACAGGCCTTTCTCTGTAGCAAAAGGATATGCCAATTCCTTGTCGATAACCCCCACTTCGAAGATGACTTCTGTTGTGGTTATATCATTGAAAAATTCAAATACTCGGCGTGGTAAGGATTTCATAAATAAGTTGCTTGAGATGTATAATGTCAATGCCAATAATGACAAGAATGAGGTAGCCCAAAAAACTGCAGAATTTATTAATGAACGTATTGGAATTATTTCAAAGGAACTTGGAAGTACAGAACAAGACTTGGAGAACTTCAAGCGTAGCGTTGGAATTACAGATTTGAGCAGTGAGGCGCAAATAGCCTTAACTGGTAATGCAGAATATGAAAAGAAGCGTGTGGAAAACCAGACCCAAATCAATCTGGTTATGGATTTGCAACGCTATATGAAGGGTAATGAATATGAAGTATTGCCAAGTAATATTGGGTTACAAGATGCAGCATCAGCAGGTGCAATAGACAGATATAATGAAATGTTGGTTGAAAGGAAACGCTTGCTTCGTACATCAACCGAGAATAACCCAACAATCATAAATTTGGATACCAGTATCCGTGCGATGCGGAGTAATGTACAAGCTACGTTGGATGCTACATTAAAAGGATTGCAGATTACTAAAGAAGATTTAGCCCGTGAGGCTAGTCGTTATTCTCGTCGTATTAACGATGCGCCGACTCAAGAGCGTCAGTTTGTGAGTATCGCTCGTCAACAGGAAATCAAGGCAGGACTATATTTGATGTTACTTCAAAAACGTGAGGAGAATGCTATCACTTTAGCAGCTACTGCAAATAATGCCAAGATTATTGATGAAGCGTTAGCAGATAGTAATCCGGTTTCTCCTAAAAAAATGATGGTCTATTTTGCCGCCTTGCTGCTGGGGGTAGGTCTTCCGGTAGGTATCATTTATTTGATTGGATTGACTAAATTCAAAATAGAGGGACGTGCTGATGTTGAAAAGTTAACCTCGCTTCCTGTCATTGGTGATATTCCGTTAGCAGATGAAAAGTCCGGTTCTATAGCTGTATTTGAGAATCAGAATAATCTGATGAGTGAGACTTTCCGAAATGTTCGTACTAACCTTCAGTTTATGTTTGAAAATGGCAAGAATGTGATTTTGGTGACTTCTACCATCAGTGGTGAAGGTAAGTCTTTTGTATCATCTAATTTGGCTATTAGTCTTTCTTTGTTAGGGAAAAAGGTTGTGATAGTAGGTCTTGACATTCGCAAACCAGGATTGAATAAAGTATTCAATCTTTCCAGAAAAGAACATGGTATTACTCAATTTTTGACTAATCCAACTGTTAATCTGATGGATTTGGTACAGCCTTCTGATATCAACAGGAATCTTTTTATTCTTCCTGGTGGAGCAGTTCCTCCCAATCCGACGGAGTTATTGGCCCGTGACGGATTGGAGAAGGCTATTGAAACATTGAAGACTAACTTTGATTATGTGATTCTGGACACCGCTCCTGTTGGGATGGTAACCGATACTTTGTTGATAGGTCGTACCGCTGATTTATCGGTATACGTATGCCGTGCCGATTATACCCGTAAGGCAGAGTTTACTTTGGTTAATGAGCTTTCTGAAAACAAAAAGTTACCTAACCTCTGTGTCGCCATTAACGGTTTGGATCTTCAGAGAAAGAAGTACGGCTATTATTATGGCTATGGTAAATACGGCAAGTATTATGGCTATGGCAAGCGTTATGGTTATGGCTACGGCTATGGAGAAAAACATACTGGTCAGGAATAAACTACTATTGATAAATCCAAATCAAACATAATATGCGTGACTTCAAAGAGATTCGGGTCGCAGTAGCCGGAACCGGCTATGTGGGACTGAGCATAGCGACGCTGCTATCACAACATCATCATGTAACCGCTGTGGATGTAATCCCGGAAAAAGTGGAGAAACTGAACAATAAGGTTTCTCCTATCCAGGATGATTATATCGAGAAGTATCTGGCTGAAAAGCCGCTTAACCTTGTAGCCACTTTGGACGGGAGGTCAGCCTACGCTGACGCTGACTTTGTGGTAATAGCCGCTCCCACAAACTATGACCCGGTGAAGAATTATTTCGATACGAGTCGTGTGGAGGAGGTTATCGACCTCGTGCTTGAGGTGAATCCGGATGCCGTAATGGTCATCAAGTCAACGATTCCTGTGGGTTATACCCGTAACCTTTATGTAAAGTACGCCCAAAAAGGAGTAAATAAGTTCAACCTGCTGTTCTCACCGGAGTTCCTTCGTGAAAGCAAGGCTCTTTATGACAACCTTTATCCGAGCCGTATCATCGTAGGTTATCCGAAGATCATCGACCGTCCGGAGTTTGCGGAAGAAAATGAGGCGATCCGCTCCGTCACGGATGTCACTATGTTGGAGGAAGCAGCTAAAATATTTGCCGCCCTCTTGCAGGAAGGGGCTGTCAAAGAAAACATCGACACGCTCTTTATGGGCATGAAAGAGGCTGAAGCAGTCAAGCTCTTCGCCAACACCTACCTGGCTCTCCGTGTCAGCTATTTCAATGAACTTGACACATACGCTGAAATGAAAGGATTGGACAGTAAAGCCATCATTGAGGGCGTAGGTCTTGACCCACGTATCGGGACACATTATAACAATCCCTCATTTGGTTATGGCGGTTACTGCCTGCCGAAAGATACCAAGCAACTCCTTGCCAACTATCAAGATGTTCCCCAGAATATGATGTCCGCTATCGTGGAGTCAAATAAGACCCGTAAGGACTATATTGCAGACGCAGTACTCAGTATGGCGGGCTATTATACAGGGAACGGACAATGGGATGTATCCAAAGAGCATGCCTGTGTCATCGGTGTATACCGTTTGACCATGAAATCGAACTCTGACAATTTCCGCCAGTCCGCCATTCAAGGTATAATGAAACGCATCAAGGCGAAGGGTGCGGAAGTGATTATCTATGAACCCACGCTTGAGGACGGGACTACATTTTTTGGCAGCAGGGTCGTTAACGATCTTACCGGATTTAAGGCGCAGAGCAAGGCTATCATAGCCAACCGCTTTGACAACAATCTGGAAGATGTGGCGGACAAGGTTTATACACGTGATATTTTTAGAAGGGACTGACCATGTTGCCATATAATGTAGAGCTGGATGGAAAGACGGTGCTTGTAACTGGTGTTGCCGGTTTTATAGGGAGTAACCTTGTCAGGCGTCTTTTCCATGATTTCCGAAATATCAAGCTAATAGGTATTGATTCCATCACCGATTATTACGATATCAATATCAAGTACGAACGTCTCAAGGAGGTCAAGTTGTTAAACCGTGACTGGACTTTTGTCCGTGCTTCGATTGCCGACAAGGATGTGATAAAGAAAATTTTCTCTGAAAACAAAATCTCTGTTGTCGTAAATCTTGCCGCCCAGGCGGGTGTCCGTTACAGTATCACCAATCCCGATGCCTATATCCAAAGTAATATTATCGGTTTCTATAATATCCTTGAAGCCTGCCGTCATCATGAGGTGGAACATTTGGTTTATGCTTCTTCATCATCAGTCTATGGCAGTAACAAGAAAATTCCGTATTCAACTGATGACAAGGTTGACAACCCGGTTAGCCTTTATGCGGCAACAAAGAAGAGTAATGAGTTAATGGCTCACGCATACTCAAAACTCTACAATATTCCATCCACAGGCTTGCGTTTCTTTACGGTTTATGGTCCTGCAGGTCGTCCGGATATGGCGTATTTCGGGTTTACCGACAAGCTTGTAAAAGGCGAAACTATCAAGATTTTCAATTATGGTAATTGCAAGCGTGATTTTACCTACATTGATGACATTGTTGAGGGGGTAGTACGTGTTATGCAACACGCACCAGAGAAGCAGAATGGTGAGGATGGTTTGCCAATTCCTCCATATAAAGTATATAACATTGGCAATAACTCGCCAGAGAATCTGCTCGATTTTGTGACTATCCTTCAAGAAGAACTAATTACCGCTAAAGTTCTCCCTGCTGATTATGATTTTGAGGCTCATAAGGAACTTGTTCCGATGCAACTAGGCGATGTTCCTGTTACATTCGCCGATACCATACCTCTTGAGCGAGATTTTGATTTCAGACCGTCAACACCACTTCGAGATGGTTTGAGAGCGTTCGCAGAGTGGTATGCAAAATGCTATAGTACTAATGATTAAGAATGAAATGTGGGCAACTAGATCGATATAAATCATCGAATCGGTTGCCCGCTTGAAATAACAGAAATAGAATATATAACATACATTTATGGAACTCAGAATAGACTATTCAAACGTCAGTTTCCAGAATAATGGCAAACTAAAACTGCTGATTATTGTCGGTACACGTCCAGAGATTATCCGTCTTGCTGCCGTCATTAACAAGGCGCGTCGGTATTTTGACGTTATCCTTGCTCACACTGGTCAGAACTATGACTATAACCTCAATGGCGTGTTCTTCAAGGACCTAAAACTCAAAGATCCTGAAGTTTATATGAATGTCGTAGGCGATGATCTCGGAGCAACTTGTGGAAATATTATTAATGCCAGCTATAAGCTTATGGTAGCTACTAGGCCTGATGCAGTTCTCGTTTTGGGTGATACAAACAGTTGTTTGAGCGTCATCGGAGCAAAGCGACTTCATATCCCTATTTTCCACATGGAGGCAGGTAATCGTTGTAAAGACGAATGCCTCCCAGAAGAGACCAACCGTCGCATAGTAGACATTATCTCAGATGTCAACCTTGCATATTCAGAACACGCACGTCGCTACCTTGCGGAGTGCGGACTTCCACGCGAGCGCACTTATGTCACAGGTTCGCCAATGGCAGAGGTTCTTCATCAGAATTTAGCAGAGATTGAAGCTTCAGATGTTCATCAGCGCCTTGGACTGAAGAAGAGAAAGTACATCCTTCTCTCAGCTCATAGAGAAGAGAATATCGACACCGAGAAGAACTTCCTCTCTCTCTTCAATGCTATCAATGCTATGGCTGAGAAATACGACATGCCTATCCTCTACAGTTGCCACCCTCGTTCACGTAACCGTCTCGTAGCTTCTAGCTTCCAACTCGATCCTCGCGTACAGGTACAGCAGCCTCTCGGTTTCCACGATTACAACTGTCTCCAGATGAAGGCTTATGCCGTGGTATCTGACTCCGGTACACTTCCAGAAGAGAGTAGTTTCTTCACCAGCGTAGGTTATCCATTCCCTGCTGTTTGCATTCGTACTTCTACCGAAAGACCAGAATCGCTCGACAAGGCTGGTTTCATCCTTTCTGGAATTGATACCAATGGCCTTCTCCAGTCAGTTGATACTGCAGTTGAACTTGTCAAGAACGGTGATTATGGAACTCCAGTACCAAACTATACTGATGAGAATGTCAGCACCAAGGTGGTTAAGATTATTCAGTCATACGTAGGTGTAGTCAACAAAATGGTTTGGCGTAAATTCTAATTCTCAGATTTATGAAAGTATTAGTAACAGGAGCTAAGGGTTTTGTGGGCAAAAATCTTTGTGCACAACTCAATAACATCAAGACTGGCAAGACAAAGTGTTATGAAGACCTTGTCATTGGTGAGGTTTATGAGTACGACATCGACTCTACTTTTGAGCAACTTGACGCATGGTGTAAAGATTGTGATTTTGTCTTCAATCTTGCTGGTGTCAACCGTCCACAAGATCCAAAGGAGTTTATGAAAGGCAATTTCGGCTTTGCTACCGTCCTTTTGAACACCCTCAAGAAGCATAAGAACAGTTGTCCAGTGATGATTAGTAGCTCTATCCAAGCCACCCTCGCAGGCCGTTTCGGCACCAGCGAGTATGGTAAGAGCAAGAAGGCTGGAGAGGAACTCATGTTCCAGTATGGCGAAGAGACTGGAGCAAAAGTATTGGTTTATCGTTTCCCTAATCTTTATGGCAAGTGGTGTCGACCAAACTACAATAGTGCTATAGCTACGTTCTGTAATAATATAGCTAATGATCTACCAATCACAGTAAATGATCCTAACGTAGATATGGAGCTCCTCTACATTGATGACTTGGTAGAGGAAATGATCTGTACTTTGAAGGGAGAAGAGCATCATTGCGAGTTTGATGGAGTTAAAGCAGTCTTCACTCGGGAAGGTCGCTATTGTGCCGTACCAATCACTCATCATGTCAAGCTCGGAGAGATTGTCGACCTTCTTCACAAGTTTGCAGAGATGCCTAAAACTCTGATGATTCCTGAGATACCTGCCCACTCATTCGCAAAACGACTCTATAGCACTTTCCTCAGTTATCTCCCAAAGGAAAAGGCAATCTTCGATTTGAAGATGAACGTTGATAACAGAGGTAGTTTCACGGAACTTGTTCATACCTTAAATTGCGGTCAGGTCAGTATCAATATCTCCAAACCAGGAATTACCAAGGGAGAACATTGGCATCATACCAAATGGGAGCAGTTTATCGTAGTTAGTGGTCATGGACTTATTCAGCTTCGTAATGAGAATGATCCAAATGGAGAGATTCTCGAATATGAAGTGTCAGGTGACAAAATCCAGAGCGTCATCATGCTTCCTGGCTATACCCACAACATCATCAACCTCTCTAATACGCAAAACCTTGTTACTGTCATGTATTGCAACGAGATTTTCAATCCAGAGAGACCAGATACATTTTTTGATAAGGTAGTAAAAGAATAACAAATAATAACATCATACAAATATGTCAATTTTTGCAGGTAAAACCCTTATGATTACCGGTGGCACGGGGTCGTTTGGTAATGCAGTGTTAAATCGTTTCTTGAAAACTGACATTGCAGAGATTCGTATCTTTTCGCGCGACGAGAAGAAGCAAGATGATATGCGTCACGAATATCAGGCAAGATTTCCTGAATACGCAAGTAAGATTAAATTCTTCATTGGTGACGTTCGTAATCTCCAGTCGTGCAAGAACGCCATGCCAGGTGTTGACTACATCTTCCATGCAGCTGCCCTCAAGCAGGTACCTTCTTGCGAGTTCTTCCCTATGGAGGCTGTTAAGACCAACGTCATCGGTACTGACAACGTGTTGACTGCAGCTATTGAGGCTGGTGTTAAGGCTGTTATCTGCCTTTCTACCGACAAGGCTGCATATCCTATCAATGCTATGGGTATCACCAAGGCTATTGAGGAGAAGATCGCAGTGGCTAAGTCTCGTTATTCTGGCGATACCAAAATCTGCTGTACCCGCTATGGTAATGTGATGTGTTCTCGTGGTTCCGTTATTCCTTTGTGGATTGACCAGATTCGTAATGATAATCCTATCACTCTTACAGAACCTAAGATGACCCGCTTCATCATGTCGCTTGAAGAAGCAGTTGATCTCGTTCTCTTCGCTTTCGAACATGGTCAGAATGGTGATATCCTTGTTCAGAAAGCACCGGCCTGCACCATCCAGACTCAGGCTGAAGCCGTATGTGAACTTTTCGGTGGCAAGAAGGAAGACATCAAGGTCATCGGTATCCGCCACGGAGAGAAGATGTGCGAGACCCTCCTCACCAATGAGGAATGTGCCAAGGCAGAGGATATGGGCGACTTCTATCGTGTACCAGCCGACAACCGTTCGCTCAATTACGACCAGTTCTTCACCGAAGGCGACAGCAAGCGTTGCACCCTCACCGAGTTTAATTCAGACAACACCCGTCGCCTGAAACTCGAAGAGACCAAGGCTAAAATTGCAAGTCTTGAGTACATTCAGAATGAGTTAAATGGCATTTTGAATATTGTAAAATAGTCATGAATAATTATGTTTGTTACACTGAATACAAATCGTAAGAT
>ENA-UADO01000504-UADO01000504.1-human-gut-metagenome-genome-assembly--contig:-NODE-504-length-12926-cov-7.370367_pt1 | contig 12926 bp, 10 predicted proteins | sample MGYA00244266_ERZ654262 | MGnify/ENA primary metagenome ERZ654262 (study PRJEB26926, sample SAMN06165164) | human gut metagenome | biome: ENVO:00009003; feature: ENVO:2100002; material: ENVO:00002003... | reverse complement strand
GTCTTGCTGCATATGCCATTGCAAGGTCCGGTGCATGCACCAGAGGAAGTCTGGCTGTTATTGCCATTATTACATGCGCTCTGGCAGGCTGTGCTGTTAGTATTAAGAGTGTCGGTGCAGTCATTCATGCAAGGCTTCTTGCAGTCTTTTTTTAAGTTACCTTCGCATGAAGGTGGACTTAAATCGAGAGGCTTGATGGCTCTGTCTAAGAGGTTTCCGCAAACAAACTTGATGCAGTCAGATTCTTCACCGGAAACAATGCTTCCCTTAGGCGTTGAGATTCTGCCGGCACTTGTTACGCGGTATCCACAGAAGTAAAGGCTCTGTAAGATGAGAGTGAGACCTACAGTAACCTCGTCATCTGTAGTATCAAGACCTAAAAGCTTAGGTATTGCATAAAGGTTGAGTCCCTGGGTTACAACATTGGCAGATGACAAGAAACCTATACTGTTAAGTGCAGGCGTATAAACAGGTGGAGTTGCGTTATTCGAGTTGTAGGAAACTCCGTAAGGAGCGAATATTTCAAGGGTGACAGATGTCGGATTGGTATCTTCATCATAAGTTGCAGCAGTAGTTGAGTTAGGAAGGTAGACTGCCGTTGGGGTAAGAGTTGCTAATGCTCTGCATGACTCATCATAAAGCGTTATTGCAAATGTTACAGTAAGGTTGGCAAGTTTCACAGAGTAGCAGTTAGGCCTTCCGGCTATCTGGGTGATTTCAACATTTTCATCACCATAAGTGTAGGCTATATCTATAACACTGACTGATGCGTTGGTAGCTGTTGGATAAGTCGTTGAAATATCTGTGCCGACAGCGAATGTGGTACACAGATTAATACCTATCTCATCATAGATAAGAGGGGCAAGAATACTGAGTTCATCGGGGGAACCGCATATCGGGTTCGTGCATACATCAAAGCAGCCATTAGGCATGTTCTGCACGATATTGCTTACAATGCGGGTAGAACCACATTTGCTGCATTTACATTTAGCCATTATCTTTTCCTTCTTCGTTTCTTTACTACATTATATGTTCTATCTACATTCGCGTGACCATATAATAGTATAAAAACGGGAGTGTCCTTTTATGGCAAATGTATACACGGCAGGCAGTGACAGACGGCTTATAATTTATAGCATATCACGATATATATTTTTGAGAACGGCGTACATAGACGGTATAGAACGCCCGATAATGCTTGTGTCAGACTTTTTGGACGGACTTTCAGATGTAGTGTTGGGAGACACAATATATTATGCATATCAGAACCAGAACGGAGATATTCTTGTTAAAAATGTGATGAACAATGAAGCACTTTTTCGTGTGAAAAGCAGCGAGAACCCAGATATGCACTGTCCACAGCTTGTAGTAAATAAAGACAGGTTAATGCTGTTTTATATGGTGACAAACCCGCTTACGGACAGACTGTCGCTGCGAGCTGTCTACCCACTGGAAGAAGGTGACAGTCTTAATATTCCTGTTGATTGTGAAAATGTTGATATGTATGAAGTGTTTGGAATGCAGGGAAAAGCATTTTTGTATGTAGACAGTTTCTACGAAATAACATCAGATGGAAAATTCATTAAATGTCAGGATACAGACATGCTGATGCAGAGTGAACAGAAAATATCAGAGTACGAAAACCAGCTTAATACATATATGCAGGAAAACAGACAGGCAATACAGACAATAAGCCAGCTTGAGGCAACAATAGAAAGTGTAAAGGCACAGTATAATGAGCTTATGGAGACAGCGATTGCGTATAGGGATGAGGCAATTAAGTGGCGCAGCAAGTTCATATAGACACAAACTTTATATTATTAAGCCACCCGCCGCCACTCACCCCTCAGGCACGCACTGGTCCACAGGGGTCTGGAACACGTTAAGAATTGCTAATTTAGCAAGTGGTGCTTTTGGCTTTTTCTATTGTTTGTGTTCATTCGACATCTGTACACTTCCGTCATTATGTCCGCCTGTGACCTACGCCCGATATATTGCGAACTGTGTGGGAGTTAATGCCGCTATATACATAAGGGCGGTGTGCTAAAGCACGTTCAAGCGGAGCGCGTTTGATTTAGCACACCGTAATAAGCTTTGTAGATAGCGGCATTTACTCCCACTAAGTGCAGCAATCCTTGAGGGCGTATGCCACAGGCGGACATAATGCCAGAAATGTTCATCTGCGAATGGACACAAACATTAAGCCAAAAGCACCACCTGATAAATTAACGCAATTCTAACGAATCGTTCCAATCCCTGTGGACCAGTGCGTGCCTGAGGGGTGAGTGGCGGCGGGTGACAATAAAATATGAAGTTTGCGCAAATATTTATTGAAATCTTCCTCCATAATTGCGATAATAATACAAATGGAGGAATTATGGATAACAGGAAGTTAATCAGAAGGAATTTTTTACTATTATTATTTGTTGTGGCGGCATGTATTATGGGTGGCCGCTCTATATTTGGGTTCTTTGCACTGCTTACAGGATATGAGACTGCGACAACAGAAGTGTCTGCATTTGCAGCTTCTGAGATGTATATGATGTTTCTTTTATTTCTTGTATGTATAATTGGAGGCATTGTTATGAGCTGTCTTAGTAAAGCTAAGGTGAGCAGGACATTTTTTCTGATACGCAATACGGTGCTGATTGTGGCACTTGTGCTTGGTAATATGTCTTTTCCTAATATAACAATCATGAGTACGGTTGTTATGTCTAAATATATAGGTGATACGGGAATGTATGATTTTGCAGTCAGCTCACCGCTTCTTGTGTCAGCGTTAAGACAGCCATATCTGTTCTATACATACATGGCAGCAGAGGGGCTTATGATTATTCTTGCGTGTGTCACAGTGTATAAGTATATTGTAGACAAGAAAAAGAACAGTAATTATAATAATATGTACATGTAAATGTGTCTGCTGCACTAATAAGGTGTGGCAGACAATTTTTGCGTAGTTAACAGATGCACTTAACATGCCGGTTTATATGCGGGAGATAATAAAATGAAGGTAATGACACCACATTATTATAAGGATTTCAGATGCATTGCGGGAGCCTGTACAGATACATGCTGTGCCGGGTGGGATGTCGATGTTGATAAGGATTCTTACAAATATTATAAAACAGTTAAAGGTGCTTTTGGAAAGCGCCTGAAGAGTGTAATGGTACCATCCCAGGACGGAGAATGTACATTTACACTGAAAGAAGGAGGACGATGTCCTTTTCTTAATGATGATAATCTGTGCGATTTATATATAGAACTTGGAGAGGATAAGCTGTGTGAAACATGTGCAGAGTTTCCAAGATTTATTAACGATTATGGCAATATAAGAGAAATTGGCATAGCCCCCTCGTGTAAGACGGCTGGTGAGCTGATGTTTTCATATAAAGATGAACTTACATTTGATACGGTTGAGGATAACAGTCTTACGCTGGAGCCTAATGATATAGATGCATATACATATATGCATCTTCGGCAGGCAAGAATAGTGGCTTTTGGAATAATATCAGACAGGGATATAAGTATATTTGAGAGACTGATGCTCTATCTTGATTATGCAAAGCGTATCCAGAAGCATCTTGATGCCGAAAAGGACGAGCTTATAGCTGGTGTTGCAAAGCGGTTCTGTGGAGCTGATTACAGAGAGGAGCTGCTTGACAAGCTGAAAAGCCGGGATGAGAAGCTGCATGGCAAAAGGCTGATAAAGGGATTGAGACATTTCTTTGATGACTTTAAAGGAATGGAGGTAATCAATCCTGACTGGAATATTCATGTGGCGAGAGTAAGACAGTTCCTAGACGGGCTGGCGGATGATTCTGGGCTTGCAGCGGTAATGAAAACTTACCATGCGGGAAGTGAAGCATTTGCACATGAATATGAGCAGCTTGCAATGTACTATGTGTATAGATACATGCTTGATGCAGTGAATGATTACGATATCCTGCTTAAAGCAAAGAATGCGGTTATAGGCATACTTGCAGTGGACATTATGGCAGCAGCTAATCAGGCGTCCGGCTGTATGCCAGATTTTACAATGCGCGTTGATATAGCACATTTGTATTCAAGACAGTTTGAACATTCATATTACAATTATGAAGTTTATAGAGAGTACTTTGGCATGAAGAGATGTTATTCATATAAGTTTCTTATGGACGCTTTAGTGTCACTGAATTAATGGAGGAAGTTTTCTTATGAAAATGATTATGAGATTCCTTAAGGATTACAAAAAGGAATGTGTTCTGGCACCGCTTTTTAAGATGCTTGAGGCGATATTTGAGCTGTTTGTGCCGCTGGTAGTATCATCAGTTATCGATAAGGGTATTGTTAATGCAGACAAGGGATACATTATGCAGATGTGTCTTATGCTTATACTTCTTGCAATCATAGGACTTGTATGTGCTATCACAGCACAGTATTTCAGTGCCAAGGCTGCAGTTGGTGCAGCAACAGGAATGAGACACAGTTTATTTGCACATATCCAGACATTCTCATTCACAGAGATGGATACACTTGGTACATCGACACTTGTAACAAGAATGACAAGTGATATTAATCAGGTACAGAATGGTATCAACATGGTACTGCGACTGTTCCTTCGTTCACCATTTATTGTATTTGGTGCGATGATTATGGCATTTACTATTGATGTGAAGGCAGCACTTGTATTTGTTGCGGCAATCCCGGTACTTGCACTTATCGTATTCGGTATCATGCTTGCAACAAGACCTATGTATAAAAATGTACAGTCAGGACTTGATAAGATTCTTGGAATAACAAGAGAGAACCTTACCGGTGTGAGAGTTATCAGAGCATTCAATAAGGAACAGGATGAGATTAAGCGTTTCAAAAACGATAACGAAAGCCTTAACAGATTACAGAAATTTGTTGGTAAGATATCAGGACTTATGAATCCGCTTACTTATGTTGTTGTAAATGTATCAATAATTGCACTTATATGGATTGGTGGAGTAAGAGTTAACGCCGGTGCGCTTACACAGGGACAGGTCGTTGCACTTTACAATTATATGTCACAGATATTAGTTGAACTTATCAAGCTTGCCAATCTTATCATTACAATAACTAAGGCACTTGCATGTGCAGGAAGAATTGAGTCTGTATTCGATGTAACATCTGGAATGGCAGATGGCAGCGTTAAGGAAGCTGTAGCTAAGGAAGAACAGCCAGGTGTTGAATTTAAGAATGTTTCACTTACATACAGTGGTTCAGGTGCACCTTCAGTTGAAGGAATTAATTTCAAGGCTATGAAAGGCCAGACAATCGGTGTTATAGGTGGTACAGGTTCAGGTAAATCCAGTCTTGTTAATCTTATCCCGAGACTGTATGACGCTACACAGGGTGAAGTACTTGTTGATGGTGTAAATGTTAAAGATTATGATATTGAGGCTTTAAGAAATAAGGTCGGTATCGTCATGCAGAAAGCAGTACTTTTTAAAGGTACTATAAGAGAGAATATGTGGATGGGAAAGAAGGGTGCTACTGATGAGCAGATAGATGAAGCACTTGAGATTTCACAGTCTAAGGAATTCGTAGATTCTAAGCAGGGACGTCTGGATTATGTTATAGAGCAGGGAGGTAAGAACCTTTCAGGTGGCCAGAGACAGAGACTTACTATTGCAAGAGCAATCGTAAGAAAGCCGGATGTGCTTATTCTTGATGACAGTGCATCAGCTCTTGATTTTGCAACTGATGCAGCACTTCGAAAAGCTATAAGGGGAATGAACAATTCTCCTACTGTGTTCATAGTTTCACAGAGAGCGGCATCACTTATGTATGCTGATCTCATTATCGTATTAGATGACGGACAGGTTGCAGGAATGGGAACACATGACGAGCTTCTTGCAAATTGTGAGGTTTATAAAGAGATATATGAATCACAGTTTAAGAAAGCAGATTCAGAAGGGGGTGTAGCATAATGAAGAAGAATAAATCAACATTTGTAAAACTCCTTAAAAGAATTAAGAAGCACAGCTTTTTTATAATACTATCGCTTATTATGGCAGCAGTAACTGTTGCAACTACACTTTATGTACCAATTCTTGTAGGCCGTGGAATTGACTGCATTATCGGTGTGGATAATGTAGATTTTGCAAAGATTGTGAATATACTTATAAGAATTGGTATATTTGTTGGAATTACAGCACTTTCACAGTGGCTTATGAACATATGTAACAACAGAATCACATATGAAGTAACAAGAGATATAAGAAATGAGGCTATAGAAAAAATTCAGGTGCTTCCACTCAAGTACATTGACGGACATTCATATGGTGAGATTGTGAGCCGTGTAATAGCTGACGTTGACCAGTTTGCAGATGGTCTGCTTATGGGATTCACACAGTTCTTTACAGGTGTCATGACTATACTTGGAACACTTATATTTATGATTACAATCAATGCTAAGATTACACTTGCTGTTGTTGTTATCACGCCACTTTCGTTTTTAGTTGCAAGCTTTATTGCCAAGAAGACCTTCAGCATGTTCAAACTCCAGTCTGAGACAAGAGGTGAGCAGACAGCACTTATTGATGAAATGATTGGCGGACAGAAGGTAGTTAAGGCTTACGGATATGAAGATGAGGCGGTAAGAAAATTTGATGAGATTAATGAAAGACTTCAGAAGTATTCCTTAAAGGCAATCTTCTTCTCATCTATAACTAATCCTTCAACAAGATTCGTAAACAGTCTTGTATATGCGAGTGTTGCGATTGTTGGTGCATTTTCGGCTATCAATGGCGGTATAACAGTCGGTCAGTTATCAAGCTTCTTAAGCTATGCCAACCAGTATACTAAGCCTTTTAATGAGATATCAGGCGTTGTTACTGAACTTCAGAATGCTCTTGCATGTGCAGCCAGAATATTTGAACTTATTGAAGAAGACCCTGAGATTCCTGACGCCCCAGACGCTAAGGTTGTTGATGAGGTTGATGGAACAGTTGACCTTAATGATGTGTGCTTCTCTTATGTGCCAGATAAGAAGCTTATTGAGGGCTTCAATCTTCATGTTAAGAAGGGACAGAGAATTGCGATTGTAGGACCTACAGGCTGTGGTAAAACAACAGTTATTAATCTTCTTATGAGATTCTATGATGTTAACAGTGGAAGCATTGATGTATCAGGAACTGATATAAGACAGATGACCAGAAAGTCTTTAAGACAGGGTTTTGGTATGGTTCTTCAGGAGACATGGCTCAAGTCAGGAACTATAAGAGAGAATATCGTAATGGGTAAGCCTGATGCTACAGAGGAAGAGATTATTGCAGCAGCCAAGGCAGCACATTCATATGGATTCATCAAGAGAATGTCTAACGGATTCGACACAGTTATAGGCGAGGATGGTGGAAGCCTTTCACAGGGACAGAAGCAGCTTTTATGTATAACAAGAATTATGCTTGCAAAGCCGCCAATGCTTATTCTTGATGAGGCTACATCTTCTATTGATACAAGAACAGAGATAAAGATACAGAATGCATTTGCAAAGCTGATGGAGGGAAGAACAAGCTTTATTGTAGCCCACAGACTTTCAACTATCCAGTCTGCGGATGTTATTCTTGTTATGAAAGACGGACATATTATAGAGCAGGGTAATCATGAAGAATTACTGGCTAAGAACGGATTCTATCACAAGCTGTATTACAGCCAGTTTGATACAGCAGCCCAGAATTAATGTGGAGATATATGTATGTTTATAGAGGTGGAAAATATTAGAAAATCATATGGCAGGAAAACGATAGTGCTTAACGGCGCTTCGTTTCATGCTGCCAGCGGAGAGTATATTGCCATAGTCGGTGCCAACGGCTGTGGCAAATCTACTCTTCTGGAGATACTGGCAGGAAGTCTTAAGGCAGATGGAGGAAGTCTTAAGATAGATGGCATTGACGCATTTGCAGATGCGAAGATGTTTCAGAAATATATTGGTTTTGTGCCGCAGGAGAATCCACTTATGGAGAAGCTGTCGGCAAGGGATAATCTTAAATTCTGGTACTGTGATACAGGAAGAAACATGGACGCAGACTTACAGGGCGGTGTTCCTGCAGTGTTAGGAGTGTCAGAATATCTTGACAAACGTGTTGATAAGCTGTCAGGAGGCATGAAGAAGCGCTTAAGCATATGCTGTGCACTGGCTAAGAATCCACCCGTACTTATATTAGATGAGCCGGGAGCTTCATTAGATATTGTGTGTAAACAGGATATTATGAATTATCTGTCTGCTTACACGAAAAGCGGAGGTACAGTCATCATAACAAGCCACGAAGAAGGTGAATTAAAGTTTGCTGACAGAATGTATCTTTTAAAGAATGGTAAGCTTAATGAACTTGACCATCCGGTTACCGGTAATGAGCTTTTAGAGATTATTCACAGATAGATTTAATTGGGGGATTAGATGAGAAGGAAACTGGAATTATTAAAATTGCAGATTAAATCCGCATTTTTATCTATACCGAAGATAATTCTGGGTACGATAGTGACGGCAGTGCTTGTTATTGCAATAAGTACATGCATAGGCATTGCAACGGCACAGGACAGCGACATGAGGATGAAGGTTGCTGTTGTGTATCCTGATTATGATGATACAGAAAACTCTGATTCGGCAGATAATAATAAGGAGTTTCGATATATTAAGATGGCATTCAATTATGTCAGCGAGATAGACACAATTAAGAATGTCTGTACATTTGAATATACTGACAGACAGCAGGCTATAGATGGATTAAGAAATAATTATTATGTTATGGCTATTATTGTGCCAGAGAATATGATAAGTGATATTATGTCGGGCGAGAATACACCTGTTGAGGTTGTGTGTCAGTCAGAGGGTGTTAATAATACTTCGATGATATTCCGTGAGATGGTGAGGGCAGGAGGCTCTGACCTTGCAACTGCAGAGGCGGGGATATATACATTTGACGATTTGTTCAATGGTGTGCTTAAGAATTACAGGGGCTTGCGGGGTACACATGAGAATAAGCTTAATGACATATATCTTTCGTATGCACTTAACAGAAGCATATACTTTAAGACAAGAGATATATCGGTTAAAGAAGGCTTGAGTACAGTACAGTTCTATGTATGCACAGCAATTGTGATGCTGCTTTTACTTAGCACAATAACATGTGCCGGCAATATGAAGGGTGAGAGCAGGTCACTTGCAAAGAGCCTTAAAAGCGCGGGAATATCAGCATTTGATACCGGAATTGCAAGAACTACCGGAGTTGGCATTGTGTATATAATGATATTTGAAGTGCTTTTTATTATAATTAATGTAATGAGGCTGGGGGTGCCTGCAATATCAGGAGTTCTGGCAGTTTCGACAGTTGGAGAATTCATTGCTTCCATACTGGGGATTGTGGTGCTTGTGTATGCGGCAGTTTCATTTATAAACTGTATATTCTCAGTAGTTGACGACACGGTGTATTCAGTTATTATGGTGTGTATCCTTGGAATGGCGTGCATGTATGCATCCGGATGTATTGTTTCATCAGCATTTCTTGCACCGGGTGTGAGGGTTATTGGCATGTATCTTCCGACTAACGGCTTATTCACACTTGCATGTCAGATAATCAAGGGAACTGTGGATATCAGTACCATTATGACAAATGTTATGTGGATAATTATATTTCAGGCAGCAGGGGCATTGGCGGTTAAGATAAGGAGAGACAGATAATGAAGAGATTGTTATACTGGCTGTATCTGCTTGTTAAAAGGCAGTTAAAGAATCCTGTGATTGTCGTGGTGCTTATTGCAATGCCTGTTGCAGCGTTAATAATTACGAATACAGCGTCTTTTAAGGAGAAGGAGCCTGTAAGGGTTGGGATAGTGCTTGAAGATGACGATAAGATTGGCATAATGACAAGAGATTATCTTGTAAATGGCGAGTATTCAGTTCAATTCTACGAAGCAGAATCGCAGGAAAAGCTTGAGCAGGATATAATGAATAAATACACAGAGTGTGGCTATGTAGTTGGTACCGGGCTTAAGGATAAGCTTGACAGTGGCAGCTACAGAGACATTATAGAGCTTATTATATGCAGGTCAGATTTTGTCAGCTCAATGACTGATGAGATATTCTTTTCTGCTATGTTTAAGGCATATTCGCCTGAGGTTGCAGTTAATTATGTTAATTCTGTAGACATATTTAAAAAGCATTCAGAAAAGGCAGAGGAAGAGATAAGAAAAGGGTACGAGGAATACATATCCGGAGATGACACATTCAGAATTGATTTTAAGGTGCTAGATGGTGTACAGGATAATGGGACACAGCTTGAAGATAAGACAGGAGAGTTTCCGTTAAGGGCATTACTTATAATTCTTGTATATATAGGCGGACTTTTTGGAATCGTGGAATATTATCTTGATAAGAATTCCGGAACATTTATAACACTGCCTCGTATGTACCGTGTGGCAGGAAAGCCGTTGTATGCATTCATATCATGTGTACTTTTTGCAGTATCAGCAATGTTAACACTTGCGGTGGCAGGACAACTTAAGGGGGCAGCAGATATACTTCATATGGTTGTGTATGTAATAGCGGTTACTTTATTTGCATGGCTTGTGGCAATACCTGTAAGGAGAGCCAATGCAATGATTTCAATAATACCGGTGCTTCTTATATCGTGTCTTATATTATGTCCGGTATTCATTAACATAACGGCATATGTGCCATTTGCAAAATATATAAGAGCATTGCTGCTTCCGTGGTATATGCTTAAGTAGGAGGATGGGATACGGTGAATAATAAGAAAAAACGTATATTTGACATTATCCAGATTGGATATGCGGGCGATGTTGCAAGCCGTACATTTGATATTGCGATAACTGCTGCAATTATAATCAACCTGTTCATTGCGATATTTGATACATTTGAACAGTCAATTCCGTACCAGCCGGTGTTAGATGTTATAGAGTGGATTACAGTTATCGGCTTTACAATTGAATACATACTGCGTGTATGGACAGCAGAATATCTGTATCCTAATAAATGTACAGGTATTGCGAGAATAAAATACATCTTCTCAGGAAGCAGTATTGTTGACCTTTTATCGTTCCTGCCAAATTATCTGCCTGTATTCTTCCCGGCAGGAGCAGTTGCTTTCCGTATGTTCAGGGTTATAAGAATCCTAAGGATATTCCGTGTCAACTCATATTATGATGCGTTAAATGTTATAACAGAGGTAATAAGGCGAAAAAGGGACCAGATATTATCCTCTGTATTCATCATTGTGATGCTTATCATAGCATCATCACTGTGCATGTACAGTTTAGAGCATGAGGCACAGCCGGAAGTGTTTAAGAATGCATTTTCAGGAATATGGTGGTCGGTATCAACACTTCTTACAGTAGGTTACGGCGATATCTATCCTGTGACAGTGCTTGGAAAAATGTTCAGTATTATCATTACATTTCTTGGCGTCGGAATGGTCGCTATTCCAACAGGTATCTTATCTGCAGGTTTCGTTGAGCAGTACAGCCTTATTAAGAAGTCTACAGATTACCTTATGGAGAAGGAACTTAAGTTTATTAAGCTTATTATAACTAAGGACCACAACTGGAATGAAAAGAAGGTATGCGAGCTTAGTCTTCCGAGAGGACTTATTCTTGCAGCAGTGTTAAGAAATGGTGAGACATTGATTAAATCAGGTGATATAGTATTCGTGTTCTCAAAGCGTTATATGGCAGATGCACAGACAATAAGTGTATAGATGGTGAATGATTATGATGATATTTGTGACAACGACAGATGCATTAACTGATGAAAAGTTATATGAAAAGGCCTATTCGCTTATTCCGGAATACAGGAAAACTAAGGCTGATAAGATGAAAATGTATGAAAATAAGCTGCAAACCGTGACGGCAGGCCTACTTCTTAATTATGCGGTAGGAAAATGGTCTATAAAAACAGGAGAAAGAGATTATAAAACAGATGAAAATCTATATGAGAAGGTGGATATTATTTCTGTGATTGAAGCGAATAATCAGTACTTTGATTATGAAATAGCATATAATTCGCAAGGAAAACCTTATTTTTTGTCAAATCGTGAAATTTTTTTCAATATCTCACATTCGTCTAATTATGTAGCATGCGTGATAGGCGACAGACCGGTAGGAATTGATATTGAAAAAGCCCGCAAAGGTAGACAGAATCTGGCAAAACGCTTCTTTGACATATCTGAAGCAGAATGGATTAAAGAGTGCGATAGTGATCAAAGATTCTTCAGAATATGGACATTAAAAGAGGCTTATGGCAAGGCTACAGGTCAAGGTGTGCTTGACATTTTGGACAAAATAGTTTATAGATTAGAGAAAGGGAAAATGAAAGCATATATGTGCGGACTTCCCCAGAATTTCACTATTGTAGAAAAGGAAGTTGATGGATTCAGTTTATCGGTAATACAATTGTGAAATCCATATCCGACTATTCATTATACAGTTGAAAAATATTAATAATGGCAGTATAATATAGAATATGTATATCTATGGAAGAGCCTAAGGAGGGTTTATGAGCAGAAATCATTTTAATGAATTAAGTCCATGTGAAGCATTAATTATGAAGCTTATATGGGAAGCACCACAGGATATTCCTGTACAGGAACTTATTGATCAGTTAAGAGACGATTATGGTAAGGATTACGCAAGAACAACAGTTGTTACTTTCGTAGGTAAGTTGAAGGACAAGAGATTTGTTGATACATACCGTAAAGGAAAGGCAGCTTTCATTCATCCACTTCGTTCAGAAGAAGAATATAGAAGACAGCTTTTAAAGGAAGAAGCTGATTTCTGGTTCAACGGAAAGGCTGTTGATATGGTTGCTTCTATTTGTGAATCACAGAAGTTAGAAGACGATGAAGTTAAGAGAATCTGTCTCTTATACACATCTCCGAGCCCACGAGACCGTACTAGATCTCGTA
>ENA-UADO01000497-UADO01000497.1-human-gut-metagenome-genome-assembly--contig:-NODE-497-length-13030-cov-3.792832_pt1 | contig 13030 bp, 9 predicted proteins | sample MGYA00244266_ERZ654262 | MGnify/ENA primary metagenome ERZ654262 (study PRJEB26926, sample SAMN06165164) | human gut metagenome | biome: ENVO:00009003; feature: ENVO:2100002; material: ENVO:00002003... | reverse complement strand
TTGCGCATTTTTATTAAGGAGGAAAATCCTCTCCTCGTCAGAGGACTCGGATTTTCCTTCGGAAAACTAGGAGGATTTCTTATGAAGATGAAAAAGTTTTTAGCTCTTTCCACAGCATCAGTCATGGCACTGTCTATGGCAGCATGTGGAAGCACAGACAACGGCGGCGCCGCTGAGAGTTCTGTAGCAAGCACCACTCCCGCAACTGCAGAAGCTTCCAGCGAGGCTGCAGCACCTGCAGAGGTTACCAGCCTGAATTACGCAGAGCTTACTTTGGGTGAGGATTACACCGACATTACCACGACCATTAAGGTCCTGACTAACCGTACCGACCTGTTAGAGGACGGCGCAGCAGTTCCTTTCCAGACTTACATTGATGCATTCAACGAGATGTATCCCAACATCACTGTTGATATTGAAGGTATCACCGACTATGCAAGTGATACGCTGCTTCGTCTGCAGGGTGGTGACTGGGGCGATGTTATGTTTATCCCCGCAGTTGACAAGGCTGACTTAAGCACATACTTCCTTCCTCTTGGAACTACTACCGAGATGGACGGACAGCTGAACTACTACAACCAGATGTACGAAGGCACTGTATACGGTGTTCCTTACACCGCAGGTGTTAGCGGTGGTATCGTATATAACAAGGCAGTATTCGAAGCAGCAGGAATCACTGAGATGCCTAAGACTCCCGAAGATTTCATCGCAGCATTAAAGCAGATCAAAGAGTATGACAGCTCCATCATTCCTCTGTACACCAACTACGCAGCTGGCTGGGCAATGGGCGGCCAGTGGGATCCCGCTATCAGCGGCAGTGCTACCGGAGACAGCACTTATATGAACCAGAAGTTACTGCACACAGCCAATCCTTTTGCTGATCCCGGCGACGGAACAGGCGCTTACAACGTATACAAAGTAATGTACGATGCAGTTGCTGAAGGCCTTACCGAGGAAGACTACTCCACCACGGACTGGGAAGGTTGTAAGGGTATGATCAACAATGGTCAGATCGCTTGCATGGTTCTTGGCTCCTGGGCAGTTCCTCAGATGAAGGAAGCCGGTGACAACGCTGACGACATCGCTTATATGCCTTTCCCTATTACCCTGACCAGCGGTAAGCAGGCAGCATCTGTAGGCCCTGACTACAGCTTTGGTATCAATGCAAACACCACCGAAGACAATCAGGCAGCAGCTCTGTGCTTCGTTAAGTTCATGACAGAAGAATCCGGATTCTCCTATGACTGTGGCGGACTTCCCGTTGCTATCAAGGATACCAGATTACCGGATTTCTATGCAGCATTCAAGGGTATCGACTTCGTAGTGGATGAGCCTGCGATCGAAGGCGAAGAGGATCTGTTAAACGAGCTGAACGCTGAAAGTGGTCTTAACATCAACAACAACGGTGAGACCAAGCTGCAGGAGCTGGTAGAGTGTGCAGCAGATGGTTCCAAGACTTATGATGAGATCATCGACGAGTGGAACGAAGAGTGGACTTCCGCACAGGAGAGCTGTGGTGTAGAGATCCAGTAATTAATAGGTAACTAATTTAATCTTCTGAAGTGAGAGGGAACCATTTATCCGGTTCCCTCTTATCTAAGAGAGAAGGGTATGGAGGTATTTCGATGAGTGCAGAGACAATGAAGAAAACAAAAAAACCCTTCAGCATGAAAAAATGGGTAAAGAGCAGGAACGGACAACAGACCATCGTCATACTGTCCTTCATGATCATTCCCCTGCTTTTGCTGTTCGTGTTCACCTATCTTCCTTTTGGAGAGATGGTAAAATTCAGTTTTTATAAAATGAAATATGCTACCCCGGTAGACAAAAGACAGTTTGTAGGATTTCGGAACTACATCGACGTATTTAAGAAAGATGAATGCTTCAGTGCTTTGAAGCTGAGCCTTTATTACATGGCAGGCGCAATGGTGCAGCTGGTACTTGCGTTGTACCTGGCAACGATCCTTAGCTTTAAGACCAAGTTTGGCAATATGTTCAAGGGATTCATGTTCTTCCCTTATCTGATCAGTGGTATTGCCATTGGATTTATCTTCAAATTCTTCTACACCAGAGGATTTGTATTCGATACGGTATTACAGTGGTGTGGATTTAACTTAGAAAGTCTTCCGTTCTGGCTGAAGGACAAGAGCGTTAACAATATCTCTTTGGTGGCTTCCTCGGTATGGCGTTATTACGGCAACAACATGGTACTCTTCATCGGTGCCATCATGTCCGTGGATTCCGAGATGTACGAGGCAGCAGAGCTGGACGGTGCCAATAAATTTCAACAGTTTATACATATTATCTTACCCAGCATTAAGACCATCGTTACGCTGAACGTGATCCTGTCTATCACAGGTTCCCTAAGTGCTTTCGATCCTCCCTACGTTATCACCAAGGGTGGCGGCGGAACCGCAACCTACTTCGTATTGATGGACAAGATCGCACATACCAACCAGCAGGTAGGTCTGGCGTCTGCTATGGCGGTGGTACTGTTACTGATCATTTTTGCAGCAACAATTTTACAAAAGCTTTTCTTCAAACTGGTATTTAGAAGCTCCGATGCGGATAATGAAGAATATACCAGAAGAAAACGGCTCAGAAGAGAGAGAAGATGGAAGAAGGAGGCAGTGTAAAATGGCAAAGATGAAAACTAACCACAAACATTACAGCGCAGGCGCTGTCATCTGGATCATCATTAAATATTTCAGCCTGGTATTTTTCTCCTTCGTGGCACTTTTGCCTATTGTATCCTGTGTCATCACAGCATTCAAGACCGATGCAGAATATCAGAGCACCAATGTTATGACCCTGCCGGAAAGCTGGCTGAACTTCCAGAACTTTATTGATGCATTTAACCGTGCCAATATGGGCAGAGCCTATCTGAATTCAGCGATCATCCTGGTATTTGTACTGTTAGGCTCCGTCCTGGTGGGAACACAGCTCGCTTATGTACTGAACCGGTTCAAGTTTCCCGGCAACGGACTGATCCGCAGCCTGTTCCTGTTCGCAACCCTCCTTCCCGGAATTGCCATGCAGGTATCTGTGTACCAGATCATGAGTAACCTTGGATTTATCAATCATCTGTATGGTTATATCATTATGAGTATGGGTACGGATGTTATCTCCATCTACATTTTCATCCAGTTCATGGAAAACATTTCGGTATCGTTGGATGAATCCGCATTTATCGACGGAGCCTCCTATTTTGCCATTTACTGGAAGATCATTCTTCCGCTTCTGAAGCCCGCTATCGTAACTTCGATGGTGCTTAAGGGAGTAGGCGTATATAACGAGTATTATTGCGCCAGTCTGTATCTGCAGGACAAGAGGACTCTCGGTGTGGTAGCAACCTCCCTGTATACCTTCACCGGACCTCTTGGCAGCAAATACAATCTGATCTGTGCAGGTGTACTGATGTCTCTGCTGCCTGCATTGATCGTATTCCTGCTCTGTCAGAAACAGATTTACAGTGGAATCACCTCCGGCGCTGTCAAGGGTTAATACAAAGGAGAGTGTGGAACATGAAAAATGCGGAAACAAAGAAAATGAGAGAAGAGATCAAAAAGCATCTGACCGAAGGAATCATTCCTTTCTGGAAAGGGATGCGGGATGACGAGTTCGGCGGTTATTACGGTTTTCTGGACTACGATCTGAATCTGGATAAAAAAGCAGAAAAAGGCTGTATCCTGAACAGCAGGATCACCTGGTTCTTCTCCAACGCATATACACTGTTAAAAGACGAGAGTCTGTTGGAGGAAGCAAAGCACGGCTACGATTTCCTGAAAGACCATTGTCTGGACAAAGAATACGGCGGTATCTACTGGTCCCTAAACTATGACGGAACCCCGAAGGATACCACAAAACATACTTACAATCAAGCGTTCTGCATCTACGCGCTGTCCTCTTACTATGAGGCCAGCGGGGATGCAGAAGCCCTGGAGCTGGCGAAAAAGCTGTTTACTCTGATTGAGACTACGTGTATGGATGAGGTGGGATATCTGGAAGCATTCACCAGAGACTTTAAACCGGAATCCAATGAGAAGCTGTCGGAGAACGGTGTCCTGGCAGACAAGACCATGAATACCCTGCTTCATGTTTTTGAAGCTTATACGGAGCTGTACCGGGTATCCGGGGATGAAAAAGTGCGCAGACGCCTTCTGTGGATCATGAATGTGTTCGCTGAGAAAGTTTATAATCCGAAGCTCCACAGACAGGAAGTATTTTTCGATAAGCATTATAATACCATTCTGAATCTGCATTCCTACGGCCACGACATCGAGACGGCATGGCTGATCGACAGAGGCTGCAAGGTTCTGGATGATCCGGAACTGACGCAGAAGATGTATGCCATCACCAGAGACCTTACCGCACAGATCTATAAGGTGGCATTCGACGGACACTCTCTGGCCAATGAATGTGACAGAGGTGTCGTGAATGTACACAGAGTCTGGTGGGTACAGGCGGAGACCGTGATCGGTTTCTTAAACGGCTATGAGAAAGAGCCGGAGAAAACGGAATATCTGGAAGCCGCAGAGAAGGAATGGGCATTTATCAGAGATCATGTGATCGATAAGAGACCCGGTTCCGAATGGTTCTGGGAAGTGGATCCGGAAGGCAATCCGTACCCCGGCCGTCCTATCGTGGAGCCTTGGAAGTGCCCTTACCATAACGGCAGAATGTGCATGGAGGTCCTGCAACGTATTCCTGGATAGGTCGTGTAACGAAGACCTCCAGGAGGTTATGAAGCGTATTCCAGAATAATTGATTTATTTTAAGAGAGGATACCTAATATGTTAGAGCGTTATTACATAGAAAAAGAGAAGCAGGAGAAGCTGCTTTCCCGTAAAAACATAAAGTCTGATTTCTACAACGGTATTTATGACCGTTATGAATATCCGGTTCTGACCAGAGAACATATTCCCCTGACCTGGAGATATGATCTCAATCCCAAGACCAACCCCTATTTCATGGAGCGCCTGGGAATCAATGCGGTCATGAATTCCGGTGCGATTGAATTAAACGGTAAGTATTATCTGGTAGCCCGTATCGAAGGCAACGACAGAAAGTCTTTCTTCGGTGTGGCAGAGAGTGACAACGGTGTCGATGGTTTCCGTTTCTGGGACTATCCCATCCTGTTGGACGATACTTGTCCGGAAGAGACCAATGTGTACGACATGCGTCTCACCAAGCATGAAGATGGTTACATCTACGGTGTGTTCTGTTCCGAGAGCAAGGATACCTCCGTAAATGATCTGTCCGCAGCAGTAGCAGCTGCCGGTATTGTAAGAACCAAAGACTTAAAGCACTGGGAGAGACTGGAGAATTTAAAGACCCTTCGTTCTCCCCAGCAGAGAAATGTAGTGCTGCATCCGGAATTCGTGGATGGCAAATATGCTTTCTACACCAGACCGATGGATGACTTCATCGAGACCGGAAGCGGCGGAGGAATCGGTTTCGGACTGTGCGACGACATTACCCATGCAGTCATCGACGAAGAGCGCATGACCAGCCTGCGGAAATATCACACCATCACCGAGGCCAAAAACGGTGCGGGAGCTACCCCCATCAAGACAGACAGAGGTTGGATACATATCGCACATGGAGTTCGTAATACCGCAGCCGGTTTACGTTACGTCATTTATGCTTTTGCCACGGACTTAAAAGACCCGGCAAAAGTGATCGCAGAGCCTTCGGGTCTGCTGATCGGTCCCAGAGGGGAAGAGAGAGTGGGAGATGTTTCAAACGTAGTATTTACCAATGGCGCAATCGCAAATGGGAAGGGGGAAGTCTTTATCTACTATGCATCCAGCGATACTCGCATGCATGTGGCAACGACTACTATAGATAAGCTTGTGGATTATGTATTCCACACCCCTTCCGATCCCGGAAGAAGCGTGGAGTGTGTGGCACAGAGATGTGAACTCATCCGCAGAAATGAAGAGTTCTTAAAACAGGAAGCAAGATAAATAACGCAGAAATGAGGTAACTCGAATGAGCAAAGTTAAGATGATCAGTCCTGCAGTACCTAATGTACCCTGGCAGGACAAACCCGAAGGCCATACCGGAGCGCCGGTATGGAGATATAGTGAAAACCCTATTATTGGCAGAAACCCGGTAGAAGGAGTAGCCAGAATCTTTAATAGTGCGGTAATGCCTTATGGCGATGAATTCATCGGCGTATTCCGCGGTGAACAGGTCAACGGTATTCCCTATATTTATTTAGGACGCAGCAAGGATGCTATTCACTGGGATTTTGATAAGAATAAGATCCAGTTCGTAGATGAAGAAGGCAAGCCTTTCATGCCGATTTATGCATATGATCCCAGACTGGTAAAGGTAGAAGATACCTACTATATCATCTGGTGTCAGGATTTCTACGGCGCAGCCATCGGTATTGCGAAAACCACGGATTTCAAGACATTCACCAGAATCGAGAATCCGTTCCTTCCCTTTAACCGTAACGCCGTACTGTTCCCCAGAAAAGTACACGGCAATTTCATGATGTTGTCCCGTCCTTCCGACAGCGGACATACACCTTTCGGAGATATCTTTGTCAGTGAGAGCCCGGATATGGTATACTGGGGCAAACACAGACATGTGATGGGAAAGTCTTCCGAATGGTGGGAGTCCTTGAAGATCGGTGGCGGTGCAGCTCCCATTGAGACTTCCGAAGGATGGCTTCTGTTCTATCATGGTGTGAGCGGAACCTGTAACGGTTATGTCTATTCCATCGGTGGAGCGATCCTGGATATTGACAACCCGTCCATCGTAAAATATCGTTGTGAGAACTTCCTGCTGACACCGGAAGAGTGGTATGAGGAGAGAGGATTCGTACCGAATGTATGCTTTCCCTGCGCTACCATTCATGATTCCGAGAGCGGCAAGATCGCCATTTACTATGGCGCAGCAGACAGCTATGTAGGACTGGCGTTTACGACCATCGATGAAGTGGTTGACTATATCAAAGAACACAGCGTGGTCACAACAAGCGATACAGAAGAAGGCAGAAGATAGAATCACGGGACCCGCGTAAAGCGGGTCCTTTTTGCTTATGGAGACAGCGTATGAAGGAAAATGAGGAATTATATGCCAGAATCGAAGAACTGGAAAAAGAACTGGCAGAAGAACGTATCAGGAGGAAGATTACAGAGGACAATTCCGACTGTGCGCTGTGGGAGTATGAAATTGCAACGAAAAAATATGTGCTTTCCAGAAAGCTCGGGAGGAAATGGAGCACAACCAATATGGTCATCGAAAATTATCAGGAGCAGATGCACAAATGGGGATTTGTACATCCGGATGACTGGTCGGTTTTTGATGCCTTCTGTGAGGCCATGGACCGCGGTGATGAGCATATTTCCTATGAAGTCAGACAAGTCAGTGATGAAGCGGTATTTGTCTGGTTCCGTTATGTCGGGATTCCGGTCTATGATAAGGATCATAAGCCATATAAGATCATGGGGAAGACGCTTGATATTACAGGAGAAAAAAAGAACCAGGAGCTGCTGGAGCAGAAGGCAGAGAGGGACTCCCTGACAGATCTGTATAATAAGGCAAAAATGCATAAACTGGTGGAAAAGCATATCCAGCAGGAGGATATGCAGGAGGGAGCATTCCTGATCATTGATATTGATGACTTTAAATCGATCAATGACACATATGGGCATTTATACGGTGATGAAGTATTGATCAAAATTGCCAATGCGATTTTGATCAGCGCCGGCATGGAGGATTATGCAGGTCGTATCGGTGGTGACGAATTCTGTGTATTCTGCCGTGGGGAAAATGCGGGTCAGCATGCCATGGAGACGGCGGAGAGGATATCCCGTATGGCAGACCGGATCCACATGTCCGGCAGACGCGTGACCTTAAGTATGGGAATCTCCTGTTATCCGGAGGATGCTTCCTCTTATGAGGAACTGTATCAAAAAGCGGATCAGGCGCTGTACCGGGTAAAACGAAGCGGCAAAAATGCATTCAGCGTGTACGACAAGAACTATAATTATGTTGATTATACCTCAGACAGGAAGGAAACAGACCGGGAGACCGGCATCTGGCAGGAATTGGAGAAATATTATAAAGGACGTCAGTGGACAGAAGCAGAAAGTGAGATTCTGTCTACTATGACGCGCATGATGGAAAGCTATCTAAACCGTGAAGAAGGAGCAGGAATTGTTCGGGAGCAGGAAAAGGATACAGAGAAGCCGGAACCGGTCATTGCAGGAACAGAGACTCCGGAAAGCTTTTCTGCAAAACTGGAACAGATACTGCCCTGGCAGGACGGACAATATGCGGAAGTGTTCCTGGGGATCCGGGATTATGATGTAATCTCTGAAAAAATGAGCGATGAAGAGAGAGCAAGTCTGATCTATCATCTGGGAACCCATATCCACAAGCACCTAAAAGGGCAGGAGATGGTATGCCATGTGAAGAAGGATGAATTCCTGCTGCTTCTGGACAATCATGTGGAAGCTGCGGCAGAGAAGATCGGGCATATCATGATCATGTTCGAAGCCATGATCGGGGACAAATATCCTGAGGTATCCATCAAATTATACAGTGGCATTTATTACCTGGAATCCAGAGGATACCGGCCGGAGGAGATCTTCCGGATCGGCAAGACACTGAAAAATAAAGCAAAACGGTATTACACTGTGGATAACAGTATATATGAAAACCGAAAAAGTGCGGGAAATGTTATTGATAAAGAGGCAGGTATACTGAACCGGGGGAATCTGACGCGGCTGAAGAACTTCCTGAACAGGGCAGCCAAAGGGGAGAGACTGACAGTGGGATTCATCGGTGGATCCATTACGCAGGGATTCGCAGCGACGGATCCGGATAAATGCTATGCTGCAAGAACCGTTGCATGGCTTCGGAAAGTGTTCCCCAATACGGAATTCGATTACGTGAATGCGGGAATCGGAGCTACCAATTCCCAGTTCGGAGCGGCGAGAGTGCAGGAGGACCTGTTATGCAGACTGCCGGATCTGGTCATGGTGGAATTCTCTGTGAATGATCACTGTACACCCCATGATATGGAGACGTATGAAGGACTCATACGGCAGATTTACGGCAGCAGAAGCTGTCCTGCAATGGTACTTTTGCACAGCGTTTATTATGATACCGGTAAAAGTGCGGCATATTATCATGCGCAGATCGGAAGACATTATGATCTGCCCTGCATCAGCATGCAGAACAGCATCTATCCCGCTGTGGCGGCAGGAAAACTGCCGGCAGAGAAGATTACGGCAGATTTCCTTCATCCCAATGATCTTGGTCATGAATTCATGGCATCTGTGATCACGAATTTCCTGGAAAAGGTGATCCATGATAAGACGGAAGAACAGCAGGAGATTTTCCCGGCACCACTGACAGAGAATGCCTATGAGCATTGCGCGAGACTGCAATATTTTAATTCCACACCGGAGAAGAGTGGCTTTGAAGAAGATATGACACCGCAGAGAGGCATCACGGATATTTTCCGTAACGGATGGAGCGCCGGAGAAAAAGGAGCTTATCTGGAGTTCACTTTCCGGGGAACCGGTGCCGCCGTGCAATACCGCCGAGTGAAGGACGGACCTGCACCCATTGCCACAGCAGTGGTGGATGAGAACCCTGAGACGGCGTGCGTGTTGGACGGAACCTTTGATGAGACCTGGGGAGATAAGATGGAACTGGCAACGATTGCGGAGCATCTGCCCTATGGGGAACACCGGGTGAGAATCGAGATCACGGAGACACACGAGAACGATAAGGCTGGATTTTATCTGGTGTCATTGATTGTATCCGGGGTAAGAACAGAAACAGAAGCGGAATAGGCATAGTACGGAAGTCAGGTAGACAGATCGGAAGAAATGTGTTACATATCAGATAGAATATTTTTCCAGAAACGGACGTTGCAAAGCTAAGTAGCGGAATAACGGGAAAGATGCCGTGCAATACATAGTAAGTATCATGGGAAAGGATAGATGATCATGAACAAAGATATTATTTTTTTAACACCGGTGTGTACCCACAATATCTGGGGCGGTACCCGGTTAAACAGAGAATTTGGGTACCCCATCGAGGGCGACGACATCGGTGAGTGCTGGGGTATCAGCGCCCATCCCAACGGAGACGGCACCGTGGCAAGCGGCGCTTATAAGGGAATGAAGCTGTCCGAGCTGTGGGAGAAGCACCCCGAGTTGTTCGGAGACACGGGAATGGATCGTTTCCCGTTGCTGATCAAGATCATTGATGCAAAGGACGACTTAAGCATCCAGGTGCATCCGGATGACGCTTATGCGAAGGTACATGAGAACGGATCCCTGGGCAAAACCGAGTGCTGGTTCATCTTAGACTGTAAGGAAAATGCTACGCTGGTGGTTGGACACAACGCGAAGAGCAGGGAAGAACTGGAGCAGATGATCCAGGAAGGAAAGTGGAAAGAGTTCATCCGTGAGATTCCTATTAAGCCCGGGGACTTCATCCAGATCGATCCCGGTACCGTACATGCCATTAAGGGCGGTACACTGCTTCTTGAGACCCAGCAGAGCAGCGATATTACCTACCGGGTGTATGATTATGACCGACTGAGTAACGGTAAGCCCAGACAGTTGCACATCACCCAGAGTATTGATGTCATTACCGTCCCTGCCAAATCCGCAGAGAACAGTGTGGTACACACGGAGAAAAAGGACGATGCGATCCAGCAGTTGATCTGCTGCCCTTACTACACCGTATACCGTATTGATGTGGAGCATCGTGTGGAGACCTGGCAGGATAAGCCCTTTGTTCTCATGAGCGTGGTAGAGGGCGAAGGCACCCTGAACGGTACTCCTTTAAAGAAGGGCGATCACCTGATCCTGCCCGACGGCTACGGTAAGGTAGAGTTACAGGGCAGGATGCAGATCATCGCATCTACGATCTGAGTTCACGACAGATCAAACTCCGGTCACTTGATTTATTTCCCAAGTACAACGGATAGCTTGATTTCTTTTTCTGTTTCGCTCAGGTCGAAATCACCGCCGTCGGAGACGGTCACGCGCAGTTCATAGAGCACGCCGTCTGTCAGCTCCGTCACATTTGCTCCGGTCTCGTCTGTGAGCGACCACAGTTCAGAGCCAACCTTTTCCAGCTTGCCGTCTGCACCATAGGCGTAGAGCGTCAGATCGGAGGCACTGCCGGACAGGTTGTTCATACGGAAGGCTACCATGGTGTTGGGATGCACGTTGCAGATGGTCGCGGTGTTGTGCCAGCTTGCAACCGTACCTTCACCGCCATCCTGCTCAAACTGATCCTGCGAAAGAACATTTCTTGCCGCCTGATCAAGATCAACCTCACGGTACGGAAGCTCGGGCAGGTACACAAAGCGATCCTGCAAACGCAGCAGTTCCAGATAGCCTGTCGGGCAGTAGAGCGTATTTCCGTTGCTGCCGGTGTACATGCCGATGGCCATATTATTGTAGCCGTATTTGTTGGACACATCCATCGTGAAGACGGTTTCGCCCGTTGCAAAGTCCAAAATAATGTACTGCCACATGCCGGTATCCAAATCCTGTACGTAACCGTAGATATAGCCTGTTGCAGTGGAGAGCTTCATGATCGCCGTGTCGCGCAAATCGTTCCGGCTCCAGACGCTCTTCATTTCATAGCCATCCGAGGTTTTTAAGGTGTCCACCCGCTCAACGCCCGGGGCGATCATAACATTACCCTTCATCAGCCAGTTCTGGTCATAAATGTTGGCGTAGCTCTGAATCGAAGAGTCATTGTCAGGGTCGGCAAGACCTGCGTTACCAGCGCCGAACCAGTTGCAGACGATCGTGCTGACGGTGCCTTCACCGTCGTCATAAACGATTGCAGAGTTTTCAACCGCCACCTGATACCCATCGGGCAGATCATCCAAAACAGGCATGCTGGCTACGACCTCTCCGGTCTTCATGTCGAGCGCAAGAAGCTTAACGGGGTCTGCGTTGTCGGTGAACAGTACAAGGTTTGGTGTCAGTGTGGGCGAGCAGCCGCCACCCCAGGCAAGGCCGCCGCCGGTAGTCTTATCGCCATCATGACTGACCTTCGCACCGACACTCTCATATGGCGTGCACCACACAACGTTCACACCTTCTTCCGCGCGCAACAGATAGCAGTTCTGGTTCGTCAGAATGACCGCACCGTCTTTGGAGGCAGCAATGCCGTTCTCTGCGCCCTCGCCAAGGGGCAGCCCGTAAACAAAGACAGCCTTTGAAAGATCGGTTTGTTCGCCATTCAGAATCGATTCTATCGCTGTGTGGGCAATGTAGCCGAGAACACCCTGCTGCTGCCGCTCGGGATAGATTCGGAAGCCGCCGGTGGCGAACCAAAGGTTTCCGTCGTAGTCAAAGACCACGGACAGAAGATTCTGTGTCAGCTCTTTGCCGAGCGCGGTCTCAGCAGCTGCCTTGATATCGATATCCAGAACCTTTTCAAATTCCGGAATGACGCTGCCATCTTCCTCTGTCGTACGCAGTATCAGTACATGGTTGTTGCTCGTCGGGCAGACGACACGGTTTTTAGAGTCAAGGAATGTGTAGGAACTCTGGATGACGTAACCGCCGCCATCATGCTGCATCGGTGAAAAATAGCCGAGCGTCTTCGTCTCTGTTGCATTCAGATCACGGATGGCGATGCCGCCGAGCAGTGGCACGACCGCGTGACCGTAGTTGTCAAAGTAAATCGCGGGTGAGGCGTTCGGGTTCGTTGTCTCAAAGGAAACATTGATTTCCGGATAGATGCCGAGCGGCAGAATTTCATCCGTTGAGTCGGTGTTGTAGCCGTCGTGATGGATGTTTGCATCACTTTTTGCCATATAAGGGTTTTCATCCACGTGTTTGGGTTGTAAAGCCTTCACGGGCAGTGCACCGGATAACGGTGCAGAAGATGTTGTTTCGTCCTCTGCCGGTGTGGGCGTTCCACCACAGGCCGCCATAGACAGGCACAGTGTTCCCGCCAGAAGAAAGCTAAATACAGAATAAATCTTTTTTCTCTTTTTCATCAATAATCCTCCTCATTG
>ENA-UADO01000464-UADO01000464.1-human-gut-metagenome-genome-assembly--contig:-NODE-464-length-13529-cov-4.121864_pt1 | contig 13529 bp, 9 predicted proteins | sample MGYA00244266_ERZ654262 | MGnify/ENA primary metagenome ERZ654262 (study PRJEB26926, sample SAMN06165164) | human gut metagenome | biome: ENVO:00009003; feature: ENVO:2100002; material: ENVO:00002003... | reverse complement strand
CCTATTAAGTCGTCGGCAGCGTCAGATGTGTATAAGAGACAGGCACAGATGATCGTCATTCCCGGCGGCTTCTCCGGCGGGAATGACGATCATCTGTGCGGTCCTGACGGCAGCGGCAAAGCGCTCGACGCTGTCTGCGACATCGGCGCTCGTGAGGTTGCGGACGATGAATTGCTCGGCGTCCGCGCCTGCCTCCGAAAGCGCGCGCTGCGTGTCGTACTCGCAGTTCGTGCCGGGGAAAACGGGGATGAGCGCCTTCGGACGCACCTGCTTGACGGCGGGGGCGACGCGCGTCTTCGTTTCATGGGAAAAGCTCTCGACCGTACCGCTGTCCCGCGTCTTTGTCGGGTAGACGGCTTCGAGCACGGCGTCGTTCAGCGCGGCAAGCTCTTCGATGGAGGCACTGTCCGCGCCGAGGGCAATGGCCTTTTCCGCTGTGGTGACGCCGATGCGCACGGCGTCGGAGACTTCATCGCTCAGCTCGGCGACAATCGCGCCTGGCATGGGGGCGAACCAGTCAAGCACCGTATTTTCCGCGGCGAAGCCGATCTCGTTGCCGAAGGACATCTTCATCACCGCCTCGGCAAGGCCGTTTTCGACCGCCCACGCACTCACGACCTTGCCCGCGCGCGCAAGCGCGGTGAAACGCTCCCACGCGGCGGTCTGCTGCTCGGGCGTTTTGCCTGCGAAGAGGTAGACGCCGTGGCCCACCGCCTTCAGGTCGGTCGTCAGCAGCTCGCTTTCGAGCAGCGGCGCGATGGCGAAGGAGATGAGCGTCGGCGGCACATCGCGGTCAAGAAAGCTGCCGGACATGGAGTCCTTGCCGCCGATGGCGGCGGCGCTCAGCTCCAACTGCGCGTCCAGCGCGCCGAGCAGCGCCGCGAAGGGCTTGCCCCAACGCGCGGGCTCATTGCGGAGCTTTTCAAAAAATTCTTGCAGGGAAAGATATGCCTTATGATAGTCTGCGCCTGCGGCGACGAGCTTGGCGACCGAGGTATAGACCGCGTCGTGCGCACCGCGATAGGGGTCGGCGCTCAGCGCGTCGGGGTCGCAGCCCCAGGCCATCACGCTGCCCTGCGCGGTCTTCTCGCCGGGGAGGACGGGCAGGAGCGCCGCCATCGCCTGCGCGGGGCTGCGCTGCGTCCTGCCGCCAAAGGGCATGAGGAGCGTCCCCGCGCCGACGGTGGAGTCGAAGCGCTCGACAAGGCCGCGGCGGGACGCGCTCTTGAGGCTGCCTGCCATGCCGCGCAGCGTTTGAGCTGCGGCGGGAGCGGCACATTCCCTCGCGGGGACGGCGACGGAAGCGTGCTTCGTCGCGCCGTTGGTGTCGAGGAAGGCGCGGGAGAGGTCGGCGATCGTCTGTCCGCGCCAGCGCATGACCATGCGGGGGCTTTCGGTCACGACCGCCACGCGGTAGGCCTCTAAGTTTTCCGCCGCAGCAGCGGCGATGAATTTCGCCTCGTTCTCCGGTGCGACGACAACCGCCATGCGCTCCTGCGATTCGGAGATCGCAAGTTCCGTGCCGTCGAGGCCCTCGTACTTCTTGCGCACGGCGTCGAGGTCGATGATGAGTCCGTCCGCCAGCTCGCTGACCGCGACGGACACGCCGCCCGCGCCGAAGTCGTTGCAGCGCTTGATGAGGCGCGTGACCGCGCCGTCGCGGAACAGACGCTGGATCTTGCGCTCCTCGGGCGCATTGCCCTTTTGCACCTCGCTCGCCATCGTGGAAAGCGATTTCATATCGTGGCTCTTGGAGGAGCCGGTCGCGCCGCCGATGCCGTCGCGCCCCGTGCGCCCGCCGAGCAGGATGACCACATCACCCGGCGCGGGACGCTCGCGCACAACGTTGTCCGCGGGCGCGGCGGCGACGACTGCGCCGCACTCAAGGCGCTTGGCGACATAGCCCTCGTGGTACAGCTCCGCGACATGACCGGTGGCAAGGCCGATCTGGTTGCCGTAGGAGGAGTAGCCCGCCGCGGCGGTCTGGGCGAGCTTGCGCTGCGGGAGCTTGCCTGAAAGCGTTTCGGCAAGCGCCTTTCTCGGGTCACCGCCGCCCGTCACACGCATTGCCTGATGGACATAGGCACGGCCGGAGAGCGGGTCGCGGATGCACCCGCCGATGCAGGTGGCCGCGCCGCCGAAGGGCTCGATCTCGGTGGGATGGTTGTGCGTCTCGTTCTTGAACATCAAAAGCCAGTCCTGCTCCTTGCCGTTCACCACGGCGGGCACATGAATGGAGCAGGCGTTGATCTCCTCGCTCTCGTCGAGCTCGGGGAGCAGACCGCGGACCTTGAGCGTCTTTGTGCCGATGGTCGCAATATCCATGAGCGTCTGCGGGCGCTTGGCAGCCCTCTCCGCGCCGTAGACCTCCTCGCGCGCAGCAAGATAGCGCGCGTAGGCGCCCTTGACGGCGTCATCGTCGATCGTGATCTCGTCAAGATGCGTGGAGAAGGTCGTGTGGCGGCAGTGGTCGGACCAGTAGGTGTCGACCACGCGCAGCTCGGTCACGGTGGGGTCGCGGCGCTCGGTCTCGCGGAAATAGTCTTGCAGCGCCTTGAGGTCGGCAATATCCATGGCAAGCCCCATAGAGGAGAGCAGTGCGGAGAGCGCGGCCTCGTCCATGGCGGTGAAGCCCTCGACGGACGAAACGCACTTCGGCTCGGCAAGCTCCTCGGCGAGCGTTTCGGGCTTTTTAAGGCTCGCCTCGCGGCTTTCGACGGGGTTGATGACATAACGCTTGACCGCCTCGACATCGGCATCCGTCAGCATCCCATAGAGCGCGTAGACCTTCGCCGTGCGGATGCGCGGGCGCTCGCCTTGGCTCAGAAGCTGGATGCACTGCGACGCGCTGTCCGCGCGCTGGTCGAACTGACCGGGCAGGGGCTCGACGGCAAAGACCGCGCAGGCGTCCTGCGTGTCCGCCGCGTCGGACACAAGGTCCAGCGGCGGCTCGGAGAACACGCTCCTGCAGGCATTTTCAAAGAGAGGGGCCTCGATCCCCTCTACATCATAGCGGTTCCAGATACGCGCGGCGCGCAGGCCCTGCACGCCGAGAAAATCGCGGCAGTCCGTCAGCAGCGCCTCGCACTCGGGCGCGAGACCTTGCCGCTTTTCCACATAGGTCCGAAATACCATTTTATCCTCGCTCCTCCCGCGCCGCGAGCGCGGCGCTGCCGATGTCGCTGCGGCAGTATTTGTTGGCAAAATCTACGCCCTCCGCCAGATGGTACGCGTCCTCGACAGCGGCCCTCAGTGTGGGGGCGACAGCGGTGACGCCGAGCACGCGTCCGCCTGCGGTCAGGAGCGTATCGCTGTCCTTTTTCGCGCCCGCGACATAGCAGTGCGCGGCGGCCTCTTCGCTCATTGTGATGGGGAAGCCGCTCTCATACTTTTGGGGGTAGCCCTCGGACGCGAGCACGACACAGCAGGCAGAATCAGTCGAAAATTCCACGCTCACATCCGCGAGCGTACCGTTCGTCGTCGCCTGCATGACGGTGAGCAGGTCGCTTTTGAGCAGCGGCAGCAACGCCTGCGTTTCGGGGTCGCCGAAGCGGCAGTTGTACTCCACGACCTTCGGGCCGCTCTTGGTGAGCATCAGCCCGAAATAGAGGCAGCCGCGGAAGGGGCGGCCCTCGGCGCGCATCGCGCGGATCGTCGGCAGGAAAATATTCTCCATGCACTCCGCCGCAATTTCCTTTGTATAGTACGCGTTCGGCGCGACCGCGCCCATGCCGCCGGTATTGGGGCCTTTGTCACCGTCGAGCGCGCGCTTGTGGTCCATGGAGGAGACCATCGGCACGAGCGTTTCGCCGTCGGTGAAGCTCAGCACCGAGACTTCGGGACCCTCCATATATTCCTCGATGACGACGCGCGCGCCGCTCTGACCGAAGGTCTTATCCTCGATCATCGCGCGCACGGCGGCCTTCGCCTCCTCAACTGTCTGCGCGACGACGACGCCCTTGCCGAGCGCGAGGCCGTCCGCCTTGACGACGATGGGCGCACCCTCGGCGTCGATGTAGGCACAGGCGGAGGGCGCGTCGGTAAAGACGCGGTATTTTGCGGTGGGAATGTTGTATTTTTGCATCAAGTCCTTTGCAAACGCCTTGCTCGCCTCGATGACGGCGGCCTTTTTGTCAGGGCCGAAGCAGGGGATGCCCGCCTCGCTCAGCGCGTCGACCGCGCCGAGGGCAAGGGGGTCGTCGGGCGCGACGACGGCATAATCAATGCCGTGCGCCTTGGCAAATTCGACCTGCGCGGGGATGTCCTTCGCACCGATCTCACTGACGCAGACCGCGTCGGCGGCGATGCCGCCGTTGCCGGGCAGACAGTAAATTTTCTCGACCGCGGGGTTTTCCTTCAGCTTTTTAATGATGGCGTGTTCGCGGCCGCCGCCGCCGATGACCATGAGCTTCATGGAGAAATTCCTCCTTGCTTAATGATGGAACAGGCGCATACCCGTGAACGCCATAGTGATGCCGTATCTGTTTGCCGTCTCGATGACATTGTCGTCGCGGATCGAGCCGCCCGGCTCGACGATGTAGGAAGCGCCGCTCTTGCGCGCGCGCTCGACATTGTCGCCGAAGGGGAAAAAGGCGTCCGAGCCGACGGTCACGCCGCGCTGCTGTGCAAGCCAAGCGCGCTTTTCCTCGCCCGTGAGCGCCTCGGGGCGCTCCTGAAAGACGCGCTGCCACGCGCCGTCGGCAAGCACATCGTCGCACTCGTCGGAGAGGTAGACATCGATAGCGTTGTCGCGGTCGGGACGGCGGATGTCGTCCACGAACGAGAGGGCGAGCACCTTCGGATGGCGGCGGAGATACCAGTTGTCCGCCTTCTGTCCCGCAAGTCGGGTGCAGTGGATGCGGCTTTGCTGGCCCGCGCCCACGCCGATGGCTTGACCGTCTTTCACATAGCAGACGGAGTTGGACTGGGTGTATTTGAGCGTGATGAGGGCAAGGAGCATATCGCGCTTTGCGCCCTCGGGCAGGTCTTTATTTTCGGTGACGATGTTCGTGAGCAGGCTCTCATCGATTTTGCAGTCGTTGTGCCCCTGCTCAAAGGTGATGCCGAAAACATCCTTCTGCTCCAGCGGCGCGGGAGTGTAGGCGGGGTCGATCTGCACGATGTTGTATTTGCCGCCCTTTTTCGTCTTTAAGATGGCAAGCGCCTCGTCGCTGTAAGCAGGGGCGATGATGCCGTCGGAAACCTCGTTTTTCAGATACGCGGCGGTGGCGGCGTCGCACTCGTCGGAGAGTGCCGCCCAGTCGCCGTAGGAGCAGAGGCGGTCCGCGCCGCGGGCGCGGATGTAGGCACAGGCGATGGGGGAGAGCGCCGCGCCGGGCGCGACGAAATAGACCCTTTTGTCCACCTCGTCGAGCGGCAGGCCGAGCGCCGCGCCTGCGGGAGAGACATGCTTGAAGCTCGCCGCGGCGGGAAGGCCCGTCGCCTCCTTCAGCTCGCGCACGAGCTGCCACGAGCTGAAGGCGTCGAGCAGGTTGATGTAGCCGGGTTTGCCGTTGAGAACCGTAAAGGGAAGGGCTGCGCCGTTTTTCATGAAAACGCGCGCGGGCTTCTGGTTGGGGTTGCAGCCGTATTTGAGTTCCAGCTCGTTCATATCGTCCTCCTCAGTCGCCTAAGTTTTTGTTGAACAGCTTTACCTCGCCGTTCATGTTCGTATAAAGGGAGACCTTGTTGTCCGCGTTGAGCGCCGCCCAGACCTCCTCGGGAGAGGGGACGCTCACCTCCATCGGCTCGCCCGCAAAGGTGGGCAGGGGGGTTCCGTCCCCCTGATAGGTGCTGATGAAATAGCCCTTGCCCTCGTCGCAGCCTTCGTAGCAGAAGAACTCGCGCAGGCAGCGTCCATCCTTACGCTTGAGGATGGACAGCTCAAAGGAGCCGTCCTCGTGCATGATGGCGGAGATGCGCGGCGTCCAGTTCGGCTCGTCCGGCTCGTATTCGCGTGTCATGAGGCCGCGGCGAAAGTCGCCGTGCTGGCAGATGGTGTCGGTCTGGTCGCCGTTCGTCACGACGAGGTCGCGCCCCATCGTGCGCACGGGATGATAGATGATGAGGCTGGGGTCAGAGAGCTTGGCGGGGTCGTGCGCCTCGGTGCGGATGCCGTCCTCGGTCTTGACAAAGACGCGGTTGCGGCTGTTCTCGCTGCGCCCCATGATGAAATAATACACACAGCGGCGTCCGACAAGGATGCCGCGGCCGGGATAAGAGGTCGCCTTTAAAAACTCCAGAAAATCAGTCATTTTTCTGCTCCTTCTCTCTTACGATCTCTGCGCAGACGCGCTCTGCCGCAAGCGGCAGCAACTGCCATTCCGCCTGCTCCATCACACGCCGCTGTATCGTTTCGGGGGTGTCGCTCGGCGCGATCTCCACCGCCTTTTGCAGCAGGATCTCGCCGCCGTCGGGAATTTCGTTGACAAAGTGTACCGTCGCGCCCGTGACCTTCACGCCGCGCGCGAGCGCGGCCTCGTGTACCCTCAAGCCATACATCCCCTTGCCGCAGAAGGCGGGGATCAGGGACGGATGGACATTCAGAATGCGCCGCGGCCACTGCCTCGTGAACGCCGCGCTGAGGATGAACGTAAAGCCTGCGAGGAGAATGAGGTCGATCTTCTGCTCGCGCAGCAGTGCGGAAAGCTCGTTTTCAAACGGCTTCTGCCCGCAGGCGGGCGAGAGCATGTGTGCCGCAACACCCGCGTTTTCCGCCCGCGTGAGCGCATAGGCCCCCGCGCGGGAAGAAACGACCAGCACGATCTCGCCGTGCGGCATTTTTCCGTCGCGCTGCGCGTCGAGCAGCGCCTGCAAATTCGTGCCGCCGCCGGAGACCAGCACGGCGATGCGGGCGCGTGTCAGCATAGCGCCACCTTTTCCTCGCCCGATACGATCTCACCGATGACGCCCGCTTCCTGACCGAGAGAATGCAGCGCGGCGAGCGCCTTATCGGCGCTGTCTCTTGCAGCGACGAGCACCATGCCCGTGCCCATGTTGAAGGTGTTGAACATATCGCGCTCCGAGATGCCGCCCATGCGCGCGAGCAGGGGGAAGATGGGCGGGATGTGCAGCGCTTTCTTCTCGATCTTCGCGCACAGGCCGTCGGGAATGCAGCGCGGAATGTTCTCATAAAAGCCGCCGCCAGTGATGTGGCTGATGCCGCGGACATCGGCGGCCTCAACGGCCGCTAACACAGGACGGACATAGATCTTCGTCGGGCGTAGCAGCTCCTCGCCGAGCTCGCAGCCCAGCTCGCCGTAATACTGCCCGAGGTCGGCGTTCTCCACATCGAACACCTTGCGCACGAGCGAGTAGCCGTTGGAGTGCAGTCCGCTGGAGGGCAGCCCGATGACCACATCCCCCGGCTGCATTTTGTTCTTGTCCAGAATTTTGTCACGGTCCACGACGCCCACGGCAAAGCCCGCAAGGTCATAGTCGTCCGGCTTCATCGTGCCGGGGTGCTCAGCAGTCTCGCCGCCGATGAGCGCGCAGCCCGCGCGCACACAGCCCTCGGATACGCCCGAGACCAGCGACACGACCTTTTCCGGGATGTTCTTGCCGATGGCGATGTAGTCGAGGAAGAACAGCGGCTTCGCCCCGCAGCAGATAATGTCGTTGACGCACATCGCCACGCAGTCGATGCCGACGGTGTTGTGACGATCCATGAGCTGCGCGATGCGCTGTTTGGTGCCCACGCCGTCCGTGCCGGAGACCAGCACAGGCTTTTCAAGCCCGTGCAGGTCCAGCGAGAAAAGCCCGCCGAAGCCGCCGAGATCGGAGATCACATCGGCTGTGAGCGTGCGCTGTACATAGCGGTTCATCATTTTTACGCCCTGATAGCCCGCCTCGATGTCAACGCCGGCGGCCGCGTATGCTTTCGAGTGAGAGATGCCCATAATGTCATTCCTTTCCGGTCCAGCAGTAGGTGCAGACCTTGTCCCTGTCAAGACCGATCGCCTCCAGCAGCCCGTCAAGGGACTGATAGGAGAGTGAATCAAAGCCGAACTGTGCGCAGATCTCGTGCAGCAGGCATTTTCCGCGCTCGGTGCGGCTGTCGGCGTATTCCTCCAGATGCTTTTGGCCCTCGTTGCCCTCCAGCTCCTGCACCATGCGGCGCGCGAGCAGGTCCATGGCGCTGTTGCCGCGCGAAAAGTTCAGGTAGCGGCAGGGGTACATGATGGGCGGGCAGGCCGAGCGCATATGGACCTCCGCCGCGCCGGTGCTGTATAAAAAATCCACGGTCTCGCGCAGCTGCGTGCCGCGCACGATGGAGTCATCCACAAACAGCAGTTTCTTTCCCTCGATCAGCTCCGGCACGGGGATCTGCTTCATGCGCGCCACTCTGCTGCGCACCTGCTGATCCTCCGGCATGAAGGAGCGCGGCCAGGTCGGGGTGTATTTCACAAAGGGACGCGCAAGGGGCTTGCCGCTGTGGTTGGCATAGCCCATGGCGTGCGGCACGCCGGAATCCGGCACGCCGGCGACGAAATCCACCTCGGGCACGCCGCCGCGCTCCGCCTCATCCCGCGCCATGATCGCGCCGTTGCGGTAGCGCATCAGCTCCACATTCACACCCTCGTAGTTAGAGTTCGGGTAGCCGTAATAGGTCCACAAAAAGGCGCAGATCTTCATCTGCTTCCCTGCGGGAGAGAGTGTTTGGAAGCCCTTGGCGTTCAGCCGGACGATCTCCCGCGGCCCCAGCTCATAGGCGTCCTGATAGTCGAGCTTATGATAGGCGAAGGACTCGAACGATACGCAGTAGCCGTCCTCGCGCTGTCCGATCAGCACAGGGAGGCGTCCCATGCTGTCACGCGCGGCGATCAGCTCTCCTTCCTCGGTCAAAATCAGGATCGTCATGGAGCCGTCGATGACCTCCTGCGCGTGGAGGATGCCGGAGACAAGGTCGTTTTCCTGATTGATGAGCGCGGCGGTCAGCTCGGTGACATTCACGCGGCCGCTGCTCAGCGTCAGAAATTGCTGGCCCTTGTCGGAGAGATAAGTCTTCACCAGCTCGTCAGTGTTGTTGATGATGCCGACCGTCACGATGGCGTACAGGCCCAGATGGGAGCGCACGAGCAGCGGCTGAGGGTCGCTGTCGCTGATGCAGCCGAGCCCCGCGTGGCCGCGGAAGTCCGCGAGGTCCCGCTCAAACTTCGTCCGAAAGGGCGTATTTTCAATGTTGTGTATTTGGCGCTGGAAGCCCTCCTTCTTGTCAAAGAGCACCATTCCGCCGCGGCGCGTGCCGAGGTGAGAATGATAGTCCGTGCCGAAGAAGACATCCAGCGCGACATCGCGGTCCGAGACCGCGCCGAAAAAGCCCCCCATTACGCAAAGAACAGCTCGGAGAGCGTCATGGGGTCGATGTACTTTCCGTCCCGATAGACGCGCATATTGCCGGAGGAGATCTCGTCGATCAGCATCACGCTGCCATCCGGCGCGTAGCCGTACTCGAACTTGATGTCATAGAGGACAAGGCCCTTTTCGCGCAGGTCGTCCGCGACGATCTCGGTGATCTTCTGCGTCATGGCCTTGATGTCGTCATACTGCTGCTCGGTCATCACGCCCAGCGCCACAAGGCCGTCCTTCGTCACCAGCGGATCGCCCAGCGCGTCATTTTTGAAGGTCGTCTCCACATAGGCGGGCAGGTCGGCGCCCTCTTCAATGTACTCACCGTAGCGGCGGCGGAAGCTCCCCACCGCCTTGAGGCGGCAGATGACCTCCAGCCCGTGGCCGAAGACTTTCGCGGGCAGGACCTCCATCGTGGTCTCCTTCAGATCCGCGGAGACATAGTGCGTGCGGATGCCGGCGGCGTTGATCTTTTCAAAAAAGTGCTTGGTCATGCGTAGGTTGACATTGCCCACGCCCTCGATGGTCAGGCCCACGCTGTTCTCGCCGGGGTCAAACACGCCGTCCTTGCCCGTGCAGTCATCCTTGAACCTGAGCAGGTAGTTGCCGTTGTCCAGTGCGAATACATTCTTGGTCTTTCCGGTATATACGAGTTTCATTGCTTTCAGCTCTCCTTTTATTTCTTGAAGTGTACTCCTTATTTACTGATAAAGCGCCCGAACCTCTTCGTCCGCGCGCAGCACGGCGTCCCGTTCCCGCGTCCGCGCCTCGTCCAGCTTTTGGACGAGCTCCGCGTCGGAGACCGCCATGATCTGCACCGCCAGCAGCGCGGCGTTCTTCCCGCCGTCCACCGCCACCGTCGCCACAGGGATGCCGCTCGGCATCTGCACGGTGGAGAGCAGTGCGTCCATGCCGTCAAGCTTCGTCCCGCTGCACGGCACGCCGATCACCGGCAGCGTGGTGTTTGCCGCCATCGCGCCGGCAAGATGCGCCGCCATGCCGGCGAACGCGAGGATAACAGAAAATCCGCCCTCCCGAGCCGACGCGGCAAATTCCCTTGCCTCATTCGGACAGCGGTGAGCGGATAATACGCGCACTTCCATCTGGACGCCGTAGTCTCGCAATACGCCTACGGCCTTCTCCGCGACGGGCAGATCACTCTTGCTGCCCATAACGATCGCAACCTTTCTCATTTGCGTTCCCTCCTTCAAACATAAAAATAGGCGCTCCGCTGCCCTTTGCAGTTGGAGTGCCCGGACGGTCGGCCTCTGAAACGCGCCGCCTCAGAGCAATGCTCCCTGCTCCCCCCGTGGTAGCCCACATTCCGTCAGTTACAAGGGGCTCAACTTGAATTCAGTGTACCATACGCCCTGCTTTTCGTCCATTCCACAAAAAGGAGAAAGAAGATAGAAAATCTTAGCTATATTTGTATCGTTATGACAATTCATAAGATACGCTTATATCGCGTCTTGAGAAAACTTATCGCCGAAAAACCATTTTTTTGTCTTGACAAGGCGATCCTCGCGTGGTATTCTATCAAAAACTTGAGGAAAGAGAGGCGATAGTCGTGACCGTGGTTTTGAAGGGTGCGCAGGTGTTCCACCGAGGTGCTTTCAGCGGCGGTGATGTTTCCGTTTCCTTTGGGGATCGTGTTTTTTGCAAGGATATTGTTTTTCCTTCGTCCCTGAATGTTTCTTCCTTTACCATATTACCCGGTTTCGTTGATGTGCATGTGCATCTTCGGGAGCCGGGTTTTTCTTATAAGGAGACCATCCGCACCGGCTCTTTAGCGGCGGCCCACGGCGGCTATACCGCCGTGGGTGCCATGCCGAATCTGAACCCTGTGCCGGACAGCATGGAGACGCTGCAAATGGAGCTGGACGCCATTCAAAAAGACGCCGTGATCCGCGTTCTGCCCTACGGGGCCATCACGAAAGGCGAGCAGGGCAGGGAACTGGCGGACTTGGACGCCATGGCCCCCTATGTGGTGGCTTTCTCCGACGACGGAAAGGGCGTTCAGGATCGTGATATGATGCGCCGCGCCATGCTGGAGGCCAAGCGCCTCGGCAAGCTGATCGTGGCCCACTGCGAGGACAATTCTCTGCTGCGGGGCGGCTACATCCACGACGGCGCTTATGCCCGCGCCCACGGACATCGGGGTATCTGCTCCGAGAGCGAGTGGCGGCCCATCCAGCGGGATCTGGAACTGGTGCGGGAGACAGGCTGCGGCTATCACGTCTGCCACATCTCCACCAAGGAGAGCGTCGCACTCATCCGCAAGGCCAAGGCCGAGGGCCTGAATGTCACCTGCGAGACCGGCCCCCACTACCTGCTGCTGGACGATTCCTGCTTGCAGGAGGACGGCCGTTTCAAAATGAACCCGCCCCTCCGGGACAAGGCGGATCGGGAAGCCCTGTTGGAGGGTTTGGCGGACGGAACCATCGACATGATCGCCACGGATCACGCCCCCCACAGCGCCGAGGAAAAGGGCGGGGGACTGGAAAAAAGCGCCATGGGCATCGTGGGACTGGAAACGGCCTTCCCGCTGCTCTATACGTATTTGGTAAAGCCCGGCGTCATTTCCTTTGCCCGCTTGATGGAACTGCTCCATGACGCGCCCTGCCGCCGCTTCGGCATTGCGCCAGCCACCGGCTTTACCGTGTTTGATTTGAACCGTACCTATCCGATCGACCCCGCTGAATTTCTGTCCATGGGCCGGGCCACGCCCTTTGCGGGCTGGAGTGTACAGGGCCGCTGCCTGCTGACAGCCATGGAGGGGCGGGCGGTCTGGTATGATAAGACCTTGCTGGAGGGGGAGGATGCCGAATGAAGGAGACACTGCTGACTGTTTTGGAAAATACCCGGCTGGCAGACGGCATCTACCGTCTGCGGCTGGCGGGGGACACCTCTGCCATCACCGCACCGGGGCAGTTCGTGAATTTGAAGCTCTCAGGTTTTTTCCTCCGCCGCCCCATCTCCGTGTGCGATTGGGAGAACGGGGAAGTGACCCTGATTTATAAGGTTTTGGGCCATGGCACCGAGGCCATGACGGGCATGGCTGTCGGCACGGCGCTGGATGTGCTGACGGGCCTTGGCAACGGCTTTGACTTGTCCCGCAGTGGGGAACACCCCCTGCTGGTGGGCGGCGGCGTGGGTATCCCGCCGCTGTATGGCCTTGCCAAGCGGCTGACTGCACAAGGTAAGCGCGTCACCGCCGTGCTGGGCTTTAACCGAAAATCCGAGTTTTTTTTAGCGGAGGAATTTCGGGCGCTGGGTGCGGAGGTCGTCATCGCCACCGCCGATGGCAGCGTCGGTCTCAAGGGCCTTGTGACCGACGGCATGGCCGCCGTGTCCGACTATACCTATCTCTACACCTGCGGCCCGGAGCCGATGCTCAAGGCGGTGTACGCTGATTGCAAGACCTCCGGCCAGTTCAGCTTTGAGGAGCGGATGGGCTGCGGCTTCGGCGCCTGCATGGGCTGCTCCTGCGAGACGAAATACGGCAATAAGCGCATCTGTAAGGATGGCCCCGTGCTGGAAAAGGAGGAGATCGTATGGTGAACACAAAAGTGACCCTCTGCGGCATTGAGATGGACAACCCCATCATCCCCGCCAGCGGCACCTTCGGCTTTGGCTATGAGTTCGCGGAGCTGTACGACATCAATATGCTGGGTACCTTCTCCTTCAAGGGTACGACCCGGGAGCCCCGCTTCGGCAACCCCACGCCCCGCATCGCGGAGTACGCCGGCGGCCTGCTGAACGCGGTGGGTCTGCAAAACCCCGGCGTGGACGCGGTGATCGCAACGGAATTGCCAAAGCTCAAGCAGGTATTTCACAAGCCGGTGATGGCGAATGTCAGCGGCTTTTCCGCGGCGGAATACGCCGAGGTCTGCGAGAAGTTAGACGCGCAGGAGCAGGTGGGCTGGCTGGAGGTCAATATCTCCTGCCCCAACGTCCACGGCGGCGGCGCGGCCTTCGGCGCGGACCCCAAGTCCGCCGCCGAGGTGACGAAGGCTGTTCGGACGGTGACGAAAAAGCCCATCATTTTGAAGTTGTCCCCCACGGCGGCTGATATTGCCGCCGTTGCCAGAGCCTGCGAGGACGCGGGGGCTGACGGCGTGAGCCTGATCAACACCCTGCCTGTCTCTTATACACATCTCCGAGCCCACGAGACCGTACTA
>ENA-UADO01000462-UADO01000462.1-human-gut-metagenome-genome-assembly--contig:-NODE-462-length-13555-cov-4.373704_pt1 | contig 13555 bp, 11 predicted proteins | sample MGYA00244266_ERZ654262 | MGnify/ENA primary metagenome ERZ654262 (study PRJEB26926, sample SAMN06165164) | human gut metagenome | biome: ENVO:00009003; feature: ENVO:2100002; material: ENVO:00002003... | reverse complement strand
GCAGCGTCAGATGTGTATAAGAGACAGGCCGCCGATGGTGCTGCGGACGTATTGGGCATCCACGGCATCCTCGTAATTGCGCTGGGCCTGATCCAGCGAGAGCTGGGCTTTTTCCACACTGTTGGCGGCGTTGGAGCTGTCGATGGTGTAGAGCACCGTTCCCTCTTCAATGGTGTCCCCCACCGCAAAATCGGCGGTGAGCACAGTGCCGGACACCAGCGCATTGACGGTGTAGGTGTTGGCGGCGGCAATGGTGCCGGAGCCGCTGAACACATTGGTGATATTCCGGCGCTCCACCGCGCTTTCCAGATATTCGGTATCTACGCCTGCCGGTTTTGCGCCCTTCCCGGGCAGCAGGAACGCACCGGCCACTGCGGCTGCGCAGGCGGCAGCGGCAATGCGCTTCCAGTTGCGCCTTACAAAAGGTCTCCAGCCCTTCGGTCTTTTTTCTGCAGGCACTTCCAGTGCCAGATTGAATTCCTGGTCGCTCTGCTCCTGCGGCGTTTGTTTCTTTTTTCGCAGCATTGGTTGCCCCTCCCTGATGTTATGGCAGGGTGCAAAGCCGCACCCGCCCTTCTTCCAACAGTATAGCGGGCCTTTCTTAACATTCGCCGGAGATATTTCTTAAGACTTGCTTAAGTTCGGTGGAAAAAGTGTAAAAAGAGACCCTCCCCGTTATCGCTTCGCAATGCCAGCTCTCCCGAAGGGAGAGGCTATGCAGGCTCTATCCGAGGTGCTGCATTGGCTCCCCCTTCGGGGGAGCTGGCAAAGCCGTAGGCTTTGACTGAGAGGGTTGTCTTATTCTACCGGAAACAGCAGCGTCATGGTGAACTGCTCATTTCCCTGTTCGATCTTGCAGTCTGCGTGCATCTTATCCATCATGGTCTCGATGCTGGTCAGGCCCACCTTGGTGCTTTCCACTGCCGGGGGCGCGGGCAGGACATGGTTGCGGAACACAAGGCCCGCCTTTCCCTCCTGCCGCAGGAACCGCACCTCGATGGGCCGGGCCGGGTCGGCGTACTTGATCAGGTTGGAGCCGATGTTATCCAGAATGCGCCGGATGTACTGCGCCCGCACGGTCAGGAGCACATCCTCGCTGCCCAGCTCCAGCGCACAGGCAAAGCCGCGCTGCTGCAGCATCTCCACCATCTCGGCCAGCGGCTCCTCAAAGATCTGGGAGAAACGGGCCGGGGCATCCAGCTGCACCACGGTGTCCCGGGTGACCAGCGCGTACTCGAACAGATTGTCGGACAGCTGCTTGATCTGCCGGGCCTTGCCGTCGATCTTTGCCAGATATTCATCCTGCTGGGCCTCGGTCTCGTATTTGTGGTGGCGCAGGATCTCGGTATAGAGCAGCAGGGTGGTCAGCGGGGTGCGCAGGTCGTGGGACATCTCAGTGATCAGGCTCTTGACCTTGGCGGCAGCCTGAGCCTCCTCAGCCTGCTGCTGGCGCAGGGTCAGACGCAGGCCATCCAGACTGGTGGCCAGCAGGGCCAGCTCATCATCCCCCTGGATTGTGATGGAGTGGTCAAGGTCGCCGCCCTCCATGGCCTGGATCTCCCCGCTGAGCAGGAGGATATAGCGGATGATCTTCCGGCTGCTCAGGAAGAAAAACAGCGGGAAAAGGGCAAAGCTGACAAGCAGCAGGATCTCGCACCCCTTGCCGTAATAGGCATCCACGCCGTTGTAATAGAACATGGCGGTGGTCTCTTTGTCCGAAAAGGTGAGCGAGTACATCGGGAGCCAGTGCTCGGTCGGAACCGCTTCCGTCACGTTTATCCGCCCCTCGTAGACCGGAGCGACCAGCGGATAGGAGGAATAGAGCATCCGGGAGCGGTCGTAGATGATGAACATCGTGCTGCCGTTCCGCACAGACCAGTCGTCCAGTTTGTCGATATCCCGGCTGGAAAGGCCGCGCCGGTCGATATAGCTCTGCAGCTCCTGCACCTGCTTTTCCACAGCATTCTGCTGGGTTTCCGGCTGGTCAAAATAAAGCCACAGGGCTTTATTCAGCACGACCTGCATTCCCACCAGAAACACAGCACTTGCCAGTGCTGAGAACAGGATCATCAGCATCAGCTTGCCGGAAAGCCCCAGCTTTTTACGCATGATTCTTCTCCTCCCCGGCCACAAAGCGGTACCCTTTCCCCCACATGGTCTGCAGACGGGCGGGGTTCTGCGGGTCTTTTTCGATCTTCATCCGCAGATTGCGGATATGTACCATCACGGTGCCGTTGGAGGTGTAGAAATAAGGCTCCTGCCACACATCCTCGTAGATCACCTGCACCGGGAAGATGCGCTGGGGGCTCTGCATGAGCAGCCGCAGGATCTTGTACTCCGTCTCGGTCAGGTCGATCTCCTCCCCCTCCACCCAGACGCGGTTGCAGTCCAGCGCCAGCTTCACGCCATGGCTGCACAGGGTCAGGTTCTCGGCCCGGGCCGGGGCCTGCCCCTTGCCCTGATAGACGCAGTACCGCCGCAGCAATGCCTTGACCCGGGCGCTGAGCTCCGCAAAGGAAAAGGGCTTGGGCAGATAATCGTCCCCGCCCGCGGTCAGTCCCAGCAGCTTATCGGACTCCTGTGATTTTGCCGTGAGGAACAGGATCGGCACTGTGGAGAGCTTGCGCAGCTCCTCGCAGACGCGCAGGCCGCTCATACCCGGCATCATAATATCCAGGATCACCAGATCGACCTCCGGGCGGAACACCTCCAGTGCCCGGGTGCCGTTTTCGGCTTCGATGATATGGTATCCCTCGCCGGAAAGCAAGATGCGCACGCCGTCCCGGATATCCGGATCATCCTCCGCGATCAGAATGGTCTGCTCTGCCATGGTCTTCTCCCCTTTTTGTCATTCTCGGTTCTAGTATAACAGCAGTTTCCTGCATTTTCCATGAAATTTTTCTAAGGATTTCTTAAGAAAACGCCTCTTCCGGTCAGACCCTGCTGCGGGGACAGAAAAAAGGCATCCTCGCACTTCACAGAACGAGGATGCCTTTCTCAAAACGTTTTTCTGCCCCAAAGCGCCCGCTCCGGCGTGGAGCCGGGCCGGGTCTCCGGCACAGAGGCTTACATTGCAAACTGGACGGCGCAGAAAGCTGCATAGATGCAGAGCAGCAGCACGCCCTGCCAGCGGGAGAGCCTGCCCTTGAGCAGAGCGGGCACAGTCAGGAGGAGCATGACCGCGAACATCACGGGCAGATCCATGACCAGAGAGGAATTGATGCCCATGATGGTGGAGTTCTGCGGGATGCTGAAGGGCGACACTGTGATGGACATGCCGCTGACCAGCACCAGATTGAACACGTTGGCACCAATAACATTGCCCAGCGAGAGGGAGCCGTGGCCCTTTGCCAGCGAGGTGATCGCCGTGACCAGCTCAGGCAGAGAGGTGCCCAGCGCCACAAAGGTCAGGGCGATGACGGATTCCGGCACACCCAGCGCCTGCGCGATCAGGGTGCCGTTGTCCACCAGCAGATTTGCGCCCACAGCGATCAGGGCTGCGCCGAGGATGAGCAGGCCGATCTCCTTGGCAAAGGACATTTCCTTTTCCGGCTCGTCCTCATCGTCTTCCGGGGCGGGGGCGTTTTTCATAGCCAGCACATTGCAGACCATGTAGGCCACGAACATTGCCAGCAGCACAATGCCAATGGGGCGGCTGAAGTAGCCAGTGGTGTAGGCCACGCCCGCATACAGGGCCGCTGCCACAAAGAAGAACAGCACCGGCACCCGCAGGCTCTTGGGGTCCACCTTGCCCGGGCGGACCGCAATGGTGATGGCCGCGATCAGGGCCGCGTTGCAGATGACCGAGCCAATGGCGTTGCCATAGGCGATCTCGCCGTGGCCGGTCATGGCCGAGGTGGTGGAGACCATGACCTCAGGCAGGGTGGTGCCGATGGACACCACCGTGGCACCGATGAGCAGCTCCGGCACCTTGAAGCGGCGGGCGATGCCGGTTGCACCGTCCACGAACCAGTCGCCGCCCTTGATGAGGCAGAGCAGGCCCACGATAAACAATAATACAGGGATCAGCATATAAAATCTCTCCTTTTTAATCCAAAAAGTATTATACCTGTTTTCCCTGCAAAACGCAAGCAAAATCGTGCATTTTTATCCAGCCTTCTCCACCTTTTTGGCGTTGGGGTAGATGCGCTCCATTCGGGCATTGTCAAAATGCTCATCCAGCAGCACATCCACTGCATTGGCCGGAGCCGCGCCGCTGGTGCGGGCATCGTAGCGGGCCAGCGCCAGCGCACTGGTCACAAGGTTCACGGCCATGAACACGGCCAGCAGAGCGGTCATCCAGGGGCGGATCCTGCGCTTGACCGCCTTCATCCCCTTTGCCACCAGTGGGTAGCCATAGCGGATCCAGGTCACGGCCGCAATGCCCCAGAAGAAGCAGTACAGCAGGTTGATGCGCCCGCCCAGATTGAACTTGAAGCCGCTGTAATCCCAGAACACGGTGCCAAACAGCAGCTCTGTCACGGCGCTGCACACATACTCATACGCACCGCCCAGGATCACGCCGAACCAGAAGATGCGGCTCTCGCTCTTCTGTTCGCCGCCCCGCAGCAGGATGGCTGCCAGCACCAGCGCCAGCCCCCACACCACGCTGAACGGGCCCCAGACCAGGCTGGAACGGCTCATCCAGACCCCGGCGGTGATGCGGCAGAAGATGGTCTCCACCACATCTCCGAGGAAAGCCCCGATGACAAAGAGCCAGAGCAGGTCGGCAAGGGAGAGCTGCTTTTCGGCACTGGTGGTGGGCTCCGGACGAGCCGCAGCAGGGTACGCCCGCTGGATCCGCTTTTCCACGCTGGCGGTAATTTTCTGCCGCAGCCTCTCCGAGCCCCTGCCCAGCTCCCGATTCAGCTGCTCGAGCCGTGGGTGGCGGTTCGCATACCGGCTGACCACCACCATGGCAGAGATCTGGTCGAGGACGGCCAGCGCCATGCCGACCCATACCACAGCGTGGAACAGCAGCGGCGGCAGGTGGGCGCAGAGCCGGAACAGCAGGTCGTTGCCCCAGCGGACTGCCGCCATGCCCAGCAGACCCCACAGCAGGGAGTACTGCAGGCAGACATAGCCATCCAGATTGAACTTTTTATCGGAGTAGTCCCACCAGCGGCGGTGGTGGATCCTTTCCAGCAGCTTGGCGGTCAACCACTCCACCACCGTGGCATAGATCATGCTGCCGAAGAACAGTGCCGCCAGGCTGGTGCGCTGGTCGTTCAGGCCGATGGTGATGAGCACCCCTGCCGTGCCGTACACAAAGCAGAAGGGGCCGGAGGCCACGCCGCGATTGGTGAACCGGCGGCCCTTTGCGGTTGCAACAACGGTCTCGCCTACCCAGCCCAAAAAGGAATATACCAGATAAATTACACAAAGAGTATAGAAATTCAGGTTCATAGCGCTCCTTTCCCGGAACAAAAAGGGGCCGGGAAGCGGCATTCCCGACCCTCTTTGTTCAGTTTACGAATTACAGCTGGCTCTTATACAGTGCCTCGATCTCCTCCACGCTGGTATCGCGGGGGTTGCCAGGGCGGCAGGCATCTGCAAAAGCAGACTCAGCCAGGAAGTGGATGTCCTCTTCCTTCAGGATGCCCTGCAGGTTTGCGGGGATGCCCACATCCGCACTCAGCTGCTTGACGGCGGCGATGGTGGCATCGGCAGCCTCAGCATCGTTCATCTCGTCGATGCCCTTCACGCCCATGGCCTTGCCGACCGCGCGGTAGCGCTCCCCGGCAACGGTCTTGTTGTACTCCAGACCCACCGGCAGCAGGATGGCGCAAGCCACGCCGTGGGGGGTATCATACAGAGCGGACAGGCCGTGTGCCATGGAGTGGACAATGCCCAGACCCACATTGGAGAAGCCCATACCGGCGATGTACTGGCCCAGAGCCATGCCCTCGCGGCCCTCCGGGGTGTTCTGCACGGCACCGCGCAGGTTCTCGCTGATGAGCTTGATGGCTTCCAGATGGAACATATCGGAGATGGTGCAGTGGCCCTTGGTGATATAGCCCTCGATGGCGTGGGTCAGAGCGTCCATACCGGTAGCGGCGGTCAGGCCCTTAGGCATGGAGGACATCATATCGGGATCGACCACAGCGATTTCGGGGATATCGTTGGTGTCCACGCAGACGAACTTGCGCTTCTTCTCCACATCGGTGATGACGTAGTTGATGGTGACCTCAGCCGCAGTACCGGCGGTGGTGGGCACGGCAATGGTGAACACAGCGTGCTTCTTGGTGGGAGCCACGCCTTCCAGAGAGCGCACATCCGCGAACTCGGGGTTGTTGATGATGATGCCGATGGCCTTTGCGGTATCCATGGAGGAGCCGCCGCCGATGGTCACGATGCAGTCAGCCTCGGCAGCCTTGAAGGCAGCCACGCCGTCCTGTACGTTGGCGATGGTGGGGTTGGGCTTGATCTCGCTGTAAACAGCGTAGGCAAAGTTTGCGGCATCCAGCAGGTCGGTGACCTTTTTGGTAACGCCAAACTTGATCAGGTCGGGGTCGGAGCAGACGAAAGCCTTCTTGTAGCCACGGGCGGTCAGCTCGGGAACGATGTTCTCGATAGCACCGTGGCCGTGGTAGGAGATGGTATTCAGAACAATGCGGTCAGCCATAATACAAATCCTCCAAATCTGTTTGCAGCCGCCTTTCCGGCGGCGTTCCTCTACGTTTCAGCATAGCACATCGTCAAAAAATTTGCAATGCAAAATTGTTTAAATTTGTAGTATATTTTTATACTTGTGTATTATTTTCTATCATCTTTGTCTGTTTTCCGGCATTATTATCCCCTGCAAAAAAACAATCCTTGCCAAATTGCCGTGCCTGTGTTATACTATTTTAGCAACCTTTGCTGGTGTGGCGCAATGGCAGCGCAACTGATTTGTAATCAGTGGGTTGCAGGTTCAACTCCTGTCACCAGCTCCATACAAAATCCCTGGATCCATTTGGATCCGGGGATTTTTTTGTGCCGAACGCAGGCTCCTTCCTGCGCAAAGAACGACTTTCTTCGTAAAATTTGTGCAAGATGTCGCAAAAATATTGTCTTCGTAAAAAAAAGCAGTATAATACAAGCAACAACAACTAACAGGAGGGAAAATGGAATGCGTCACTCTTTGGGAACCATCGCCTGGCGCGGGCTGAAAGGCCGCCGCCGCGATACCGCTATGATGCTCTGCGTGCTGGCGGCAGTGTTTGCGCTGCTTACAGCGGTGCTGTGCTATCAGCAGAGCGGCAGCCGCGCCATGGAGGTGCAGCGCCAGGATCTTTACGGTGCCTGGCAGCTTGCCCGTTACGACCTGACCGCCGCAGATGCCGATGCCTTTGTGCAGCAGACAGCCCCCGCTGCGGTGGGGCGTGCGGCGCAGTATGCGATCCTTGTCAACGACAAGGACCTTGCCTTTGGCGCGCTGGGCACTGTGGACGAGGGATATCTCTCCTGTGGGCAGCTGCAGCTGCTCAGCGGACGGCTGCCCGGCACCGCCGGAGAGGCAGCGCTGACCACCTCGGTGCTGGACAGCATTGGGGCCTCCTATGAGCTGGGGCAGACCGTGACCCTGCAGGCGGTGCATGGGGACGATGCACCGGTCCTGCTGCAATTTACCCTGTGCGGGGTGCTGCCCTCCTACGATGCCTACTGGGCGGTGGGCAGCAACCTGCCGGTGGATGCGCTGGTCACCGCCGACAGTCTGCCCCAAAGCTGGGACAGCAAAATACAGCTGCTGTGCTGCTATGCTGGTGCCGTGCCGCTGGCTCCTTATATAGACGGCAGCCAGGATCCCACCTGGGTGCGCAACACCTACGCCTATCCGGAAGCGGATCTGACCCGGAGCGGCAGCTGGGCTTTTATGGGCGGCTGTGCCCTGCTGACCCTGTGCGCGGTGCTCGTGCTGTGCACCCTGCAGCTGCGCCGCCGGGAGCAGAGCCTTGTCACTCTGCGTATGATCGGTGCCGGAAAAACCGCCCTCGTGGCGCTGTGCCTGTGGGAAGCCGTTTTTCTGCTGCTGTTCTGCCTGCCGATCGGCAGCCTGCTGGGGGTCGGCCTGTGTGCCGCCACCCTTGCCGTGCAGGGGCACGTGCGCTATCTCAGCCTGCCGTGGGGACAGCTGGCGCTGGCGTGGGCTACCGGCACCGGGGCCGTGCTGCTGGGCTTTTTGCTGCCTGCCCTGCGGCAGGCCGGGCAAAAGCTGACCCATCTGCCCCAGAAAAAGGTAAGATTACAGCGCCGTGTGCGGCTGCTTACGCCGCTGCCGCTGCGGCTGGTGGTGCTCAATGCGCTGGGGCTTACGCTGGCGCTGTGCTGTGTGTTCCTGAGCACCTGGAAGCTGCTTCCCTACCGCCGCACGGCGGCTTCGGCAGCGGTGCAGGTAAGCGCCGGGCAGAACACCCTGACCGACGGCCTTGCGGAGGATCTGCTGCGCCTGCCGGACGTCCAGCAGGCCGCCATGCGCACCGATATGAACTATCTGTGCGGCCTTTCCAGCGATGCCTTTACGGCGCATGACCTGTGGGGACTGTATACCCACCAGGACAGCCTCTACACCATGTTTACCATGCAGGATGCAGACACGGTAAACACCCTTGTCACCGCATTGCCGGATGCAGAGCTGGAAGCGCTGGCTGCGCAGTGCAGCACCCCTGTGGATCTGGACGCACTGCGCAGCGGGCAGGCCGTGCTGCTGTATGCGCCGGATTTTGTACTGGACGAAAACGGCCAGACCCAGTGGGGCACGCAGGCCGCACCCTTTGCGGGCTGCACGGCAGTGCTGGAGTACCCTACCCTGGACGGCGCACACAGCCAAAAGAGCCTGACCATCGGCGGCGTGATTGCAAGCATTGATATGGACAGCCTGCCCTTTGCAGACAGCTCCCCCACCACCTACCAGCTGTACTGCAGCCAGGCGCTGGGCCGCGCCCTCTGGGCAGAAGAATACGGCACGCCCTACGGGTATACCGCCATCAACCTGAAACTAAAAGCCAACGCCAGCTACGCTACCCAGAAATCCATTGCAGGGCTGGTGACCCGCCGGGGCGGCGTACTGCGCACCAACAGCTACGAAACTGCCAGCCGGATGTATCAGGAAGGCAGCACCGGCGCGTTCTTCTGGGCGGTCGCCGGAGTGGTGGGCGCTGCACTGGCCCTGTTTTTACTGTGGAACCTGTTCGGGCTGTACTGGCAGCACCAGCGGCTGCGCATCGGTATCTTTCAGGCAGAGGGCACCTCGGCTGCCATGCTGCGGCACTGCGGCATCCGGCAGGGCGTGCTTGCAGTGCTGGGTGCGCTTTTGCTGGGCAACCTGGCCGTATGGGGCCTGTGGCGCTGGAGCTGGCACAGCCTGGTCACCCGGCAGAGCGGCCGCATCCTGACCTTTGCGGCCCTGCCTATGGCCGTATCGGAGTATCCCTGGGCGCTGCACCTTGCGGTATGCGCAGGTTATCTGCTGTTCGTGCTGGCGCTGCAGCTGGCCCCGCTGGAGCGGCTGGCACGCAGCCAGCCCATGGACAATCTGAAAAAAGGAGTGTAACGCGATGAGAGAGATCGTACTGGAAGCCCGGGCTGTGACCCGTACCTACGGCACCGGCACCGGTGCCACCCACGCCCTGCGCGGGGTGGATGTGGAGATCGAGCAGGGCAGGTTTACCGCCATCATCGGGGCCAGCGGCTGCGGCAAATCTACCCTGCTGCAGGCACTTGGCGGGTTGGATGCCCCCACCAGCGGCAAGGTACTGCTGGAAGGGCAGGATCTGTATGCGCTGCCGGATGCCGCACTTGCCCGGCTGCGCCGTACGCGGCTGGGGTTCGTGTTCCAAGCATTCCACCTGCTGCCGGAGTATACGGTGCGGGACAACATCCTGCTGCCGCTGCTGCTGGACAAACGGGAGCCGGACGAGGAATACCTTGCCCTGCTTACCCGGCAGCAGCAGCGCGCCGCCATTGCCCGGGCACTGATCACCCGCCCTGCGGTCGTGCTGGCAGACGAGCCTACCGGCAACCTGGACCACCAGAACAGCGTGGAGGTATTCCGCCTGCTGCGGGAGGCAGCCGCACAGCAGCACCAGACCGTTGTGTATGTCACCCACGACCAGGGGCTTGCGGCGCAGGCAGACCGGGTGCTGCGGATGCAGGATGGCCGGATCGAAGAAGCATAAAACCTGCACTTTTTTCTCTGTCCGGGTGTTTGCGAATGGCGGATCTTGTTGTATAATAGAGAAAACACGCCCCGGAACAAAAGGAGGAACCAAGCATGATCCAATTCGGTCTACGTCTGCACGATGCAGAAAAGCTGCCCATTGAACAGGTGCTGCCGCTGGTACGCCAGAAGGGCTTTTCCTGCGTGCATCTGGCGCTGAGCAAATCCCTGAAGGAGGTGCCCAACACCCCCTCTGCCCTCACCCCCGGCTACGCGGCCTATCTGCGCCGTCTGTTTGCAAAAAATGAGCTGGACATTGCAGTGCTGGGCAACTACCTGAATCTGGCGCACCCGGATACGGATGCTCTGCACGCCATTCAGGAAAAGTACTACGCGCATATCCGCTTTGCCAGCCTGCTGGGCTGCGGCATGGTGGGCACCGAGACCGGTGCACCCAACGCAGAGTACAAGTTCTGCCCGGAGTGCCGCAGCGATGCCGCCCTTGCTACCTTTATCAAGAACTTCAAGCCGGTGGTGCGCTGCGCCGAGCAATACGGCGTGACCATTGCCATTGAGCCGGTGGTCAGACACATTGTGTATGACGCCCGCCGCGCCCGCACCGTGCTGGACGAGATCGGCAGCCCCAATCTGCAGATTCTGCTCGACCCGGTGAACCTTTTGAACATGGAAAACGTGGACCAGCGGGAGGAAGTGTTCGCCGAGACCATTGAGCTGCTGGGCAAGGATGTGGCCATGATCCACTTCAAGGACTTTTTGCTGCAGGACGCCGACGGGCAGCTGGCTGCCACCGGTGCCGGACAGGGCGGTATGGGCGACTACCGCACCATTCTGCGGTTTGCCAAGGAACAGAAGCCCTATGTGTTCGCCACCTTGGAGAACACCACCCCGGAAAACGCAGTCCAGTGCCTGCAATATCTGCAAAAACAGTACGACGAGTGCTGATAACAAATTGAACTGCACGCTGCTATCCGCAGCAGCTGGTGTTTTCATAGTATGAAAAAAGTCTGAATCGGTGGCTCATGCCTCAGTTCAGACTTTTTTGTTATTCTATGCCTTTATCTGCCAGCGGCAAAGGCTCGGGCCTTCGTAGCCTGAAAGCTGATCTGCTCAATGGCCTCGTTGAGAATACTAAAATTGAGAATTATTTGTCAATTTTCGGAAGGTGCGGAGTAGTCACCCCTGCCCCCTTAATGAAAGCAAAACGGCCTGAGCCCTGTACCATACAGGATCCAGACCGTTCCGATTGCTTTACTTCTGCTCTTTGTCCACCACCTGGATCTTGCCCTTCTTCCACAACACATAGGAAGTCAGGATGCCGATGGGCAGCATCACGATGATAAAGATGCCCACAAGCCCGCCCAGCACGGAGCCGTAGCCTGCAAGACGTGCGGCGAGGGAAAGCACCGTCATGATGATGAGCACCGGAAGCACCCCCTTGATGCCACCCTTGACCACCTTGCTGCCGCTGGACGAGCTGGCGAACAGACCCAGCGCCATGGAGCCGAACAGGGCCGGCAGCAGGTAGCCGGAGGCCGTTTTGACGGCGGGCAGCTCGAACACCGGGCTGATGAAGGAGGCGCACACCGCTGCCAGCGTCAGGATGGCAACCGTCATCAGGGAGGAGACCGCAACAGCCACCGAGGCAATGGCCTCACCCTCCGGGGTGTTGGGCTGCTTTTTGGTCAGGTTCATGGCGTTTGCCGCCACCGGGAGCTTCAGGTTCATAATGTTGCCGGTGATGAAGGCCAGATAGGCCGAGCAGCCCAGAATGGGGGTGTAGCTCAGTGCTTCCGAAAAGCCCACCGGGATGTAGATGAGCAGGATGGAAAAGGTGTTCACGTTGAACACCTCGCCCAGAGACGGGATGCTGTCGTAGGCAGCCAGCACCACAAAGGGCAGCGCCACCATGTAAATGAGGGCGATCAGGGTACCCACACGGCCCCAGCGGTGCGCCCAGCTCTGGAAGGAGTCCATTTTGGTCTCAGTCTTTGCTTTGCTCATGTCCGTTTCCCTCCTCAACCGAAAATCCGTACCCACGCCAGCGACGAGATCAGACCGCCCAGCATGGAGAATGCCATCACGAAGTTATTGAGCCATGCAAGACCCGGGCGCTTTGCCAGCACGCCCACTCCAATGGCGATCACAAGACCGGTGATCATAACGGCAGCCTGCACATTGTCAGTGAACAGCAGAATGGGAATGTATACCAAGAACATCACCAGCATGAACACGCCGGACAGCACGTTTTTCCAGGTGCTGCCGCCGTTTTCGGCTGCAGAGCGGTCCACGCTCTTGCACAGCTTTTTGCCGAGGGGCAGCAGGATCAGGAAACCGCTCAGCATACCCACGCTCATCAGGATCATCACCACGCCGAACTGCCGTCCGGTGGCGCTTTCCAGCATTTCCGCAGAGGATGCGTAGCCCAGCACCTGCGCAATGGAACTAGAGATCATAGTCTCGTAGGACAGAGAACCGATGACCGACAGCCGCCACCATGCCCACACGCTGCCCAGCACCGCAATGAGCACGAACAGACCCACCACTATGGAAAGGCTGGGCACGACGGAAAATATAAGGCTGGATTTGATCACGTTGCTCAGTTCCTTGCGGGTGATGCCCAACTCCAAACAGTGGTCGTAGGCCTTTTTGAGGTAGACCAGCGAGAATGCGGAAATGTACAAAAGACCGCCGATGACCAGCGCCAGCAGCAGCGAGCTCTGGATGATATCTTTCATGGTTTCCATAGATTGTCCTTCCTATAAATACAGAATAAACGAAAAAAAGCGGGTATTTTCTGCCCGCCGTCCTCGTGATACGGACAGGATACCGAAAAAAGCAGTTTCTGTCAAATGAGTATGACTAAAGTGTGAACAGTTTTTGGATACATTTCCGGCAGGAGAAGCAGCAAAAAGCCTTTGCCGTGTTAAAATAATAAAGTGTTGACTGCCGGTCATTTTGCTTCCGTTGAAAATTGCACAAATTTTAAAGAAAATTTCTGTCGTTCTGCCGAAAGCAGCAGGCATAGGCAAGGTGTTTTTCCGCCTTGCCCTTGTCGGTGTATCAGGTCTTTTTCCGTGAAATACAAAGCAAAAAAGGGAGTTCCGTCACGGACGAATGTCCGAGCAGAGCTCCCTTTTCACTTATTTTATTATGTCTTACTCGGCTTCCAAATCCTGCAAGGTCAGCTTGTCGGCGGTGTAGCCGTTGTCCTCCCTGTTCAGGACAGCTTGATCTTCAAATCAGCCAGCAGATTTACCGCCTCCGGCAGCGAGAACCTGGCATCCTTCATGCGGCTGCCCAGAATATCCACCTTATAGCCCGTGGCGTCCCGGAAATCCGCTTTGCGCAGATCGCACTGGTAGAACTCCGTTTCGTGCAGCTCTGTGCCCTTGAAAC
>ENA-UADO01000426-UADO01000426.1-human-gut-metagenome-genome-assembly--contig:-NODE-426-length-14296-cov-3.349554_pt1 | contig 14296 bp, 8 predicted proteins | sample MGYA00244266_ERZ654262 | MGnify/ENA primary metagenome ERZ654262 (study PRJEB26926, sample SAMN06165164) | human gut metagenome | biome: ENVO:00009003; feature: ENVO:2100002; material: ENVO:00002003... | reverse complement strand
ACGAGATCTAGTACGGTCTCGTGGGCTCGGAGATGTGTATAAGAGACAGGTGTAGAGCAAGGGATGTCGATGTTTTTTGATCAAATTATTTTGGCAACCTATTAAATGTAGGGACAGCAAAAACCACGGCTGCTCTGTACGGGGCGGCCGCCGTTTTCCCTATATCATACGCTGCTTTTCAGTACCGCAAGGATGGGTGTCCTGTTATCGTCGTATTCTGATTTCTTTTAGGGCATTTCAGGACTATCCACAAGGGATACGCTGAACTCCTGTGCGGTTGCGCCCTCCGGCAGCAGCTTTGCCATGACCACCAGCCGCTGATTACCGCTGTTGGCCTTGTCATACTTCCGGCAGCAGGTGGAGAGGGTCAGAACAGTATCTTCCTCGGAGAAAGTCACGCCATCAAAGTCAAGCCAGTTTTTCCGCGCAATCGTCTCAAAGAAGCTGGTCAGATCATCTCCCGTGGGATCAGGCGCAATATAGTCAAAACCAATATCCGTGACGAACAGTGCGGTGATCTGAAAGATCATGTCCTCACCATCCACAGAGAGATAGATATACGGATGCTCCTTTACAAAGTCTGCGTCCATATAACGGTAGAGTTTGGTGAACCGCACACCGTCCGGGTCGCAGTTGCTGGCGGAGTGGCCGAAAATGGTGGTGTTTTTGTCCAGCTTATCCCTGCCGCCGATTTTGTTTTCACAATGGGCATAATAGCAGCCCCACATGGCGTACTCACCGTTTTCATCCAGCTTTAGGTAATAGCCGTTGTCCTCCGCCTGCATCACAGGGTCGTCCACCTCCGCACCGGGGATATACAGCCACGCCACGGTGTCGGGATTCTTCGCTCTGGCTTCCGCCAACTCTGTCTGCCTGTCCACCGAGGGGATAACTTCGCCCGCGAGAGGCGCTGATGGCTGAGGCGCAGATGTGCCGGGAATGTCGATAGGCTCTGTCTCTCTCTGATAGCAGCCCCTGACTGCCGTGGTCATAGCAACGAGAAGGACAACTATGCAGATGATCGGACGAATGATTCTTGTGATTCTTTTCATAATGCTATCTCCTTGCCGCGCTTGGATAGCGGCGCAGCTCAAAATGTCATTGATTTGTTTCTTGTAGCGAAAAGAGAACAGCCCAATCCACAGCGTCCTCATAATAGCTGCCGGTGGCTACATCCACAAACACGCCGGTCTGGGGGTTGCCGTTGGCTTTCATAAAGATGACCTCGATGGTATGGGTTCTGCTGACATTCTCAAAGGTGTAGGACTTCGCCGCGCCAATGCTCTTGCCGTCAATCTTGACGTTGGCGACAGCATAGCCCTTATCCGGAGTGATGGTGAAGGTCTGATCTCTGCCCTCACGGACGCTAACATTGCCGGAGGGAGAAATGGAGCCGCCAGCCCCGGCAGTTGCCTTGATGGTGTAGTAGCTGTAGCCGCTTCCGCCGGTGCTGCCGCTTCCGCCACTGCCTTCATTACCGCTTCCGCCACCGCCTTCATTACCGCCTGTGCCGCTATTGCGCAGAATCGTCAGCGTGTAGGTTTTAGCACCGATTCTCACGACAATGTCGGTTGTGCCGCTGTTGGGGATGGCAACGGTTGCGCTGCCGCCGGTGGACAGAGCCTGTCCGTTGATGCTCACGGGCTCGCCGTTTCCAGACACCGCTGTGACTAGCGTAGATGTTGCTCCGCTATCATTTTGCAGCGTATAGGTATAGTTTGTTCCGTTGGCGGTAAAATCGCCGAGCCCCACTGCCAGACCTTCAAAGGTCAGAAGGTCTTTACCGGGCACTGCGGCTCGCACCACTACGCGGGTGCCAAGCCGGGAGAAGGTGACGGTTTCTGTCTGGAAGGTTTCCCCGGAGATGGCACCGCCAATACTGGTCTTTTTCGTTTCCAGAACGGTCCCGGCAGCATCCAGCAGCGTGGCCACCAGCTCTGCGCCAGTCTGAGACTGCAGGCAGTTGTTGCGCAGGGTAATGGCGGCGGTGCTGTGACCGTTGCCGTCGTTCCCCTGTGTCACATCCATCGTCAGCTGCTCTCCGGTGCGAGCCAGTGCGCCGGTCATATGGACGCTGGCCTCGCTGTCACTGCCGTTATACTCCGGCAGGCGCTGATTGCTTCCCGTTCCACCGACCTTGCCTTCCGCCCACGCCTCGGCGTACAGATAGGTACCCACATTGGGGATCTCGGTTTTGCCAATGAATGTCATATACTCACCCAGATCATAGGTCAGATCCAGTGTAAAGGTTCCCTGATCAATGCGGGCGAGGGCGCTGTCTTCGGAAATGGTGATTTCATTACCGTTAACCGATACGCCGTTTGTGGTGCAGGCTACCTCTGCAGGTTCGGTATGCAGATCATCCGCATAGAACGCAAGCTTCACCTCGCGGCTCTTTCCGCCGGCCAGCGTGGCGGCAGCGGAATTATAGAGGGTCATGCGCACCGTGCGCTTGCCGGCGCTCTCCGCAATCACTTCCATTTGTGAGATTCCAATGTCGGGATAATCCAGATACACTGTGCCGTTTTCGTGGATGCCGCCGGCGGCGGTGATGGTATAGCCCGGGTCGGTCACGCGGTCCTTCACATGGTGCCAGACGGTAAGGGTGGTGCTTTCATTGGGCAGCAGTTTTTCCGTAAGGGTAGCGGTTTCCCCGCTGCCAAGGCTGACCGTTAGGTTTGTCACATCGTTCAGCCCGGTGTTGCGGATGGTAAAGTGAATGGGTGTCAGGCTGTTCAACGCCAGCGTTGCATAATCCACACCGATCTGTTCCACTGCCACCGCATCGGTGACAAAATCAGAGGTAGCGGTATAGAGGATCGTTTCCTCACCCGGAACGGTCACGCCGCCGATTACCTGCGGGTTTTCATCGTCATACCGGGTGGCCTGAATGGCGGCCTGCACCTGATTGGTGCCGCTGACATAGGCATCAAAGTGGTCAGCCAGCGTGCGATCCGGCAGCTCTGCCAATTCCAATGGTGCGGACAGAGTGTAGGTATTTCTGGCATAGCGCAGCTTGGCCGCCTTCAAAATGCCGTGATCTACCGCACCGTTGGCATTATTGACAGTCTCATTCCAGACGATGGTAAGATCATTGCGGCTGCGATGATCCCCACTGAGGGAAGCGAAGCGGAAGTCTCCGCCCACGACGGCGTTGCCGCTGCTGGTCAGGGCAGACAGAGAGCCGGGAAAACTGTTGGACATGATGCCGCTGCCGTCCACAGCCAACAGCTGGATATTGCTGCTGCCGTCTCGGACACTGTGCCAACCGATGACAAATCGGTCATCCCCGCTGCCGAAGTTGGCTGCAACGACCTGGGGGTTTTCGTCAAGATTGCTGTCACAGGTCGCCAGCATGGCTGTACCGGGAGTTCCGTCAGCAGCCACGGTACAATAGGCGATCTCGTAGGCGGAGGTATCTCCGGTTCCGCTGCGGTCCAGCGAGTAAACCGCCATAGCGGTTCCGTCGGGCAGCATGGCCGCCTGCAACGCCTTCACGCTGCCAGTAGCACCGTTATAAAGCATTTTTTCCTTGCTCCAGGTGCCGTTAGTGCTGTCATAGCAGCTGTACATGATACAATCTCTGGTCGTGAAGTTCAGCAGGTTGTTGCTGCCCTGCGTACCGGGATCGGGGGTGTAGACGTTGCGCCAGAACACGATGGCTTTGCCGTCGCCGCCCACTGCCGTGGCTGGGGCCAGATCCGGCGTGCCGTCGTTGGTTAGGCGGGTGGAAGTCCAGGTTGTGCCGTTATAGACGGACACTACGATCTCCGTGCTGTTCATCAGCAGGTTTTGCTCTTCCAATGTCACGGCATCACCGGCATTTTTACCCGGCAGGTCGGTGCCCATGCGAACCCAAGCCGCCGCCGCGAAGCTGCCAGTGCCGGACAAAGAAACGCTCGTGTCGCCGTAGCCGGGGAACCCTGTGGGAGCGACAATTTCACTGGAGGGAGTATAGACGCCGCCATTGAGGGTGGAGAAATGCGCCCGGCTGTCGTAAATACTGCTGCTGTTGCCGTCGTTGATGTAGGTCAATACCTTCCCGTCATCGCTGAGCTGTGGATAGGATGTGGGGTTGGCATTAGTCTGGATGTTTTCCAGCCCACTGGGGGAGTTCAGAGAGAACAGCATCATCCGCTGCTGTGGCTGGCCCCAAGTACGGGCATATTGCTCCAGATAGTCCCGGCTTTGGAGCGTTGCACTGCCAGAAGCCACCTGCATTCCGCTCTGGGCCGCCGCCATCCGCAGCGAGGCAAGGCTCAGCCCACTGGTGGCGCTATTCCAGTAGTCGTCGATTGTTTTCCAGTCATTAAAAGTCCTGGTGGCTCCAAGGGTTCCGGAGGCGATCACCGCCTCGTAGGAGATAAGCAGGAAGGTTGCCACAAATTTGATTCCCACTTCGCTTTGGATCCCCAGGGCCTGACCGTTGATCTGGCGCTTTGTCTCGTCGGCAAGATAGGTGCGGGAAAGGAACTTATTCTGACTGTCCACATCCAAATTGCCGAATAGACCGATCTTCAGCGCCACGACCGAATAGTCAAAGCCAATACCGCCAAACGCGTGGACATAGGCGTTGATACGCAGCGTGGTCAAAAAGTCATTCACTGCCGTGGCCGTGGGATCGCTCCAGGCAAGCTCTGTACCCTCGCCCTGCCGGCCGTAGCGCACTGCGGTACGGAAATCCAGCTGAATGGCACCACCCAGCTCAAAGGTTGCTGTCAACGGCACAGGACCAGCCATGGCGTTCACGCTGAAGGAGAAGCCCACACCAACACCGGTGGTAAATCCGCCGCCTACGGTGAAAACCTCCCACTCCTTCTTTTCGGTGTTATAGCGGATTTCTGCTTCGTAAAAGCCCTCCAACTGCAAGTTGAGATCCGTGCTGGTGACATTGTCGGCTATGGAGTTGGTTTTGTAGTCCCCCTTGGGATCATAGGTGCCCTGGGCCATCTGGCTCAGATCCCCGGTCCCGGGCACACCCACTTCCAGGTTCTGCGTCAGCACATTCGCACCCAACGCCACGCCGTCCTCAGAATAATCCATGTCCTCCATCTCCAGCGTATTATACCCGGCCCAAATCATGGCACGGAACACGGAGGGATCTTCGCTGGGGGTGATAATCATTTTGAACACGGAAGTGTCCACCGGACCGCTCAGATCATCCAGCCGTCCGGTCAGCACCTTGAGAATGTTACTATCGCCCACTCCGCCAAAGTCGACTTGATTCACTCCACTGGAGGATCCCATCGTCGCCAGAATACCGGTGACGCGGTCATCCTCTGTCACCTTGGGCACTCGGGTCAGATCAACGACCCGGAAGGGCATTATTTTCTCCTGTAGCAGGCTGCCGTTCAGGCTCAGCTGCGTTTTCATACCCACATCCTTGCCGTCGGCGATCCATCCAGAGGTGGTCATGGTGGCCTCGGTGAGGGTCAGATCGTTTTCCGCTACGGGGATGGATGAGAAGGGATACTGCTTGGTACTGCTGCTCTGGGCGGCAGGAAGAATGCCGTATTCGTCCGCCAGCTTGAGACTGTAATTCCGCGCGTTGGCAATATCCTCGCCCCAGAGGAACATGGTGGTGTGCAGGCTTGCTGTTTTAAAGCTGCTGTTAGGGCCAATCTTCCCAGTCGAGCTGCGGACATCCACCTTCTGACCGTTGGCTAGACCGTAATCAACACTTTGCGCCACAATGAAGGGTTTGTTTTCCTCCCCCGCCGGCACACGCTCCAGAGAGACAACGCCCTCTGCGGTGCGCATTACATCGTCCACGCCCAGCTTGCCGTTGACGGTCAGCAGCAGCGGATAGTACTTGTCGCCGTCAATTGCGCTGATCTCCAGAATGTACTCCAACTGATCCAGAGCAGAAAGCGCCGTGGTGTTGCTCTCGCCCTTTTCGGCCGACCAGAACTGGGTGGAATCCAGATAGACGGTTATATTTCCCGCCGCATCCGTGGTATAGGTGTCGCCGGTGATGCCGCTGACAAGTGCTCCTGCCCTGGAGCCCAGCAGAGCTGTCTGGCAGTAGCCTCCGTTTTTATAAACGCCGCCACGAACGGTCACCGTCTTGTTCGCCAGCGGATCGCCGCCCGGCGTGATGAGCGTCACAGATGCCCGGGCGACTCGCCGAAGGCTGAAGGTATTCAAGGGATAAAGCTGCAGTTTTGTGGCATCCCGCTCGCCGGAACGCAGATTTTCTTTATAGATGGTGCCCAGATAAATATCCGCGCCGGAGCCGGACCGCAGAGACACCTCACTGGCGATTCCGTTGGGTTCGTAAAGCGCCAGCACGCCTTCACTGTTGGTCGTGACCGTTTTGGGCACACCTTTGCCGTCGGTGTATTGCAGCGTAGTTTCCGCTGCAGGCGTCAGCTGGAAGAGATAGAACTTATTTTGCAGCGTTTTCGCTGTCACCTGTACGGCGGCATTCATGCCCGTGGCGGCATGGGTAGCCGTGACTGTTGCGGTGCCGTTGGCCAAGCCGGACAGCGCCATTTTGGTTTCGGGAAGGTAGGAATCAAAGGAGAAGTTTCTGATGTCCTCATACAGTCCGCCCTGCTTGTAGTTGACGGAAATGGCATTGTTGTTGCTGGAGAGCCACCGGATGCCGTCTTTAAAGGAGTTCCATCCGTACTCGTCATAGTTGATGCCTATGTACTCGATCAGCCCCAACTCCTGGCGCAGCTGCAAAATTTCAGCTGTAACGGTGGGCAGGCTGCCGCTGACCTTGGAGGTATTGTCCATGGTCAGCTTAGAAATCGTGTCTCCTTTGTCGTTCTGCACCTTCAGTGCGTCGGCATCGTAGACATACAGGGGGAAGGAGTCGGTGCTGGGAGATTCCTCACCAGGATTCTCCACGCTCAAAACCACTTGATAGGTGTCCTTCAGATTGCCGGCTTGCACACTCTGTAATGACAGGGGGAAGCTCCCGGAGGTGCCGGATAGGCGCTCACTGTCCACCACTTTGGTGGTGTTGTCCTCTGTGACCCGGGTGATGGTCAGCGTGGGCTGCAAAGGGGCGCCCTCAGTGGTGTTTTCCACCGACCAGTCGATATTGACGGCACCGTCGGTATCCTTGAGGTAAATGCTCTGGGGCGGTGTCAGCTTGGCTGTGGCAGGCGGTGCCTGCACGATGATCCAGGCAAGTGCCGACAGGCGGACGTCCTCACCGCCGGCGTTGGGGTGCGGCATGGAGACCAATACCGTGTAGGCAGGGGTATTGCCGTTGGAGAGCTTGGAGAGCACATTCTCCCCGATCCGCACGCTGTTTTTATCCTTGCCGACGGTATAAGTCGCAACGGGCTTGCGGCCGCTCAGCGCCGCCTCATTCGCGTAGTTGCCCTCATACAGGTCAATCCTGTAATTGAACTCTTTGTTCGGCGCCATCAGCGCGGCGTTGGAGCTCCACAGCACGGTGGCGGGCTGATTTACCCGCGTCACGATGGACGAGCCGCCGGGAATCACCAGTGCCAGGGATTCGCCTGCCGTCACGGTATAGGGCTCTGACTTGCCCGTCACATCATCGGCAGTGTCCTCAGTCCCGTTGTCCGCCGTAAAGGTAAAGGTGACGGTTCCCACCTTGGTTCCTGTGGTGGCAACAACGCCGGTATCCTCGTTGATGGTGGCAATGAGCGTGTCACTGCTGCTCCATTTGCCGGTGGTGTAGCTGGCCGTCTCACCGCCTGCCCCCAAAACCTCTGCCTTAAGCGTGGGGCGGGTGGTTTTGCCGAGGGAAATCGTATAGTCGGCGTCATTCGCTTCCGGGACGACCTTCACCGTGTGCGCGGAAACTTTCTTTGCCACCGTAAACTGCCGGGTCAGGGGAAGAACATTCACCCAGTCAGGATCGGCTTTCGTGCCCTCGTTGGCCTGCAGCGTCACCGTATAGGTGCGGGTGTAAGCCGCGGGTGCGATTGCATAGTCGCTAATGGTGAAGGCTTCCTTCTCTGTGTCCAGATAGACCTGCAGATAGCTTGGTGCCTCCGCGGAGCCGTACTTCAGTTCGAGTTGGAACGGGGCTTCCCTCGGCTCTGTGCCTGCCGGGGTGTGATAATTGCTGTATACGGTCTTGTAGGCCTGCTCCATGTTGGCCTGCATCGTGAACGATGCCTTGCCGTTGGCGTAGTCGGCGGTCAGTGCGGTGGGGGCGTTGCGCATCAAGACGCTCTTCAGCTCAACGCCGGCAATCGAGTTGCTTTGATAGGGCGTGGTATCCAGCGTATGACCGAAAACATCCTTCACGCCGGTCATACCATTGACGGTGACCGTGGTGTCATCCGCATCCTGCACCGGATACCAGAGCATTGCCGTGACGCCGTAGTCGTTCATGGAAAGCTCAGCGGTGCTATACACTTTGCCATTGATGGTCACGCTGGCTTTTCTAAGATCCACGAACTCGTTAAAGGTAACTGTGATAGGCACGTGCTGTCCGCTGGCATAGGTTCCCTCCGGGGCCGTGACGCTTTGAATGATGGGATTGTCCGTGTCCAACAGCGTGGCGGAGACGTTGCTGTTCTTGGTGGTGGCCCAGGAATTTTGGATTTCGCCCTGTACACTTTTCATATACAGTCGGAAGGGCAGCCAGTACTGCTGTTTCCCTCTGTTTTGCGTGGTAGACTGCAGGGAGATGTTGACCGTTTCGCCCTTGTTAATCGTACAGTTCAGCGCTCTCGTTTTGTCGCCGCTGAGCTCCAGAGATGTTCCATTGAACATGTACTCCGTCAGATAGAACGGGGCATGGGGTTGTGTGTCACTATTATAGCCATACGGCGCAAAGCCATTATAGGTCTCTACATCGGTACTCCAGTCAAACTCGATGCTGGCATCGATTTTGTATGGCTGATAAAATGGGTCGGAGTCGACGGGAAGCACCGAGTTGCGGGCTCCCTCCAAAATTCTGATGGTATCGCTTAGCGCAACGAAGTCCTGATTGTTGGCACCTTCGCCGATATTGTATTCATTTGCCAGCAAAGGAATATACATATCCCCCTGTATTGTTTCTGTACTTTCGTATCTTTCCTCATAGTTCGGCGCGCTCACTGATGTTTGTATTGTGGGGGCGTCAACCGTCTTTTTTAGCTTGAGCTGACAGTGGTCGGCATAACCGGCGCCGTCATAGAACACCAGATTTTCCGCATCGTAAAATTCAATCATCCCCAGCAGGTCGCCATAGGAATAAGAACCCTCGAGCCAGTCTGGGTTCCCTCCTTTGGTTGTAACTTTGACAGTGATTTTCTGATCACCTAAACTGTAGCCGTCTACCTCATAGGTCAGCTTGTAGGACCCGTCGCTTTGCTCGACGACCTTACTCTTCCCGCCTATCGAGACCTCCACACCGGTGATATACTCGCTGAGCTGGCCTTTTTGAATGCGGTAGGAAAAGCCGACCGGTTTTCCGCCGTATACAGTAAAAGTCCCGGAGCTCCAGCTGTTGCTTGCGAGATCCTCCAGCGTTTGGCTCATCATGCCGCTCATATCCACCGTCTCAACGCCCTCAGGCTTTGTGGCAGAGGCGGAATACTGCAAACTGATGCCCTGCAGCTCCAGCTGCTCCATCAGGCTATTGAGATTCTCCAGAGCTTCCCCGGTAAACTCCCTGCCGGAGAAATAGGTGTCCTTGATCCGCTGCAGCTCCTGTTCGATTTGGATCATGGTCTTCAAATCGCCCAGCGCCACCGGAGTCCCATCCACGTCGGCTATACGGGTGAGATCCGTGGTGGGATTTTCCAGCAGCTCCATGACAGCCACCAGTGTCAACACCTGGCCGTCCAGCGTGATGGTTTGATCCACCTTGAAATTGCCGTCTTCATCCAGCAGCCCCAAAGCGTTCAGCATGGAAAGCACCTGGTCGCTGCTATCGCCGGTCAGGGCAGAGACCTGCTCCAAAATCGCCTGATTTTCCTCGGGTGTGTTGCCTAGCGAATCGCTCACCGCTGCAAACGCCGTAGTTGGCAGCAGCGTGAGCGTCATGCACAGGCTCAGCAGCGCCGCTAAAAATCTTTTCTTCATGTTTCCTCATCCTCCTTGGTTTGTTCCTGCTGTTTATTGTTTTTTCTCAATCGTGTGCAAAACACGGTAACGACCACCGCCGCTGCAAAGGAGACGACGGCCACCAGCACATAGCCGCCCACGTCCTCCCGTAGCAGCATCGCGCCGAACACGCCCCATGCGGCTGTCTGCTCCTGCACTGCAAACACATCCGCCGCCTGCATCATCACCGCGAACAGCAGCATACACGCTGCGCTCAACTCATATATACCGCGCCGCTGCCTCCGGCGGGTGTTTTCCCGCACCCGCTGCTTGACGAGTACGACTCGTTTTGCGGTATCGTACATTTCGTTTGAACCTTCTCTCTGGATTTATTGAAATGCGGCTTAAAAAACCCTTCACTTATATAGGTACAAAAAATCGAAAAAACTCTCACCCAAAACGCAAAATTTTTCAAAATTTTTCAAAGACATTTTCAAACAAACGCAAAACGACGATACCGCATGGATTTCTTTTTCCATACAGTACCGTCCTATATCAATCATTATCACTTCATTGTCTTCGCCAGGGAAGTAAGCAATGCTGCCATTTCCGGATTTGCCAGTACCTTCATCAAAAGCTCTGCATCCACTCCGTCTGGCACTTCAATCTTCCTGCTGTCTCCTTTGTCTTCCTTCATTTTCGGATTCAGATTTTCCTTATTATAAAAAGCATTCTCCATCATCTCTGCATTTTTTCTTCTATCCTCGTCTATGATATGACCATATACTTCTGTTACCATATCTGCCTGTGCATGTCCGGAATCTCCCTGAACTGCCTTGATATCTCCACCACTCAATTTCAGCTTGTACGTTACACTGGTATGACGCAGACTGTGAAACACTACATCCGGCAGTCCCAGTTCATCTATAATATCCTGCATTTTGTTTCTCAGATAGCTGTCTCCGATCGGCAGTCCGAAGGTAGTTGCCATTACAAGGTTGTAATCATGATACTCATTTCCCAGGGCAGCCTTTATTTCATCCTGTTCCTATATCATATTCAATGTATAAAGTAGATGCTGCAAAATCACTGAGATAAGGAATTTTGCGGCACTTCTTGTTTAGGAGATTTTTTTGTACTTTTTGAAAATATACTGATATTCTCAATACCTTTGGTCTCATAATAAGTAACCAATATCTTTTTGAATTCTACGACATAATCTGCTGGGATTGCTAAAAATCTTGTTCAGGCGTAATATGATAAATATATTGTAAAATAGATATGCAGTTTATAGTTGGAGCTTCAGGAGAAATCCTGGAGCTTTTTTGCGTCTAATTTCAATTTCGGATTAGAGCAAAGCATGTCCCACATAATTTACGAAGGGTGAGGAGCCCTATTAAGTCGAAAGGAAAATGAGTAATGTTGCGACAGAACCGAAAAGGTCGGCAATATTTACAATAGTTTGTATGAGCAAAAGCACTTGAATAGTTTCAGATAATAATCTTCTTTGAGAAGGTATTTAACTATTAAGCATGACAAGAGCCTGCAAAACGGAGTCCAGCAGGAAGATATTTTTACATCTTTTTATTTACTCTATTACGTACGTATCTTTTCCGTTTTTCTTCGCCTGATAAAGCAGACCATCCGCTATTATGACGCATTCATTTAATTTTTTTCCTGCTCCTTTTACTTGATAAATTCCAATGCTGCAATGCACATTCTGCTCTCTTTCTACAGCTTTATCGTGAACCTCTTTTCTGAATTTTTCAATACGCGTAGTTAATTCATCCAAATTCCCGATATTTTGCAGGAAAAAGATGTACTCATCGCCGCCATATCTGCATGCAATATCTGACGAATCACATATTTTCTGAAGTGCTGCGGCTATTTCACATATCCAAAAATCACCAATTTCATGTCCATATGTGTCATTGACAGATTTGAAATTATCGATATCCACAAATCCTAATGCTGCCACATCACTTTCTGACATATTTTCTAAACAATTTCTAACCTTATCTCTCCCACTGGTTTTATTCCATAGCCCCGTCATAATATAGTGGCTGGCTCTGTATTCGGAAAACAATAATTCTTTTTTTGTTTCCAGCCACTGATCCGAAACCTGTGTCATATGATCTATAGAAATAATCATAGACGAAAAGAAAATCACCATATTCTGCAGATACCAGGTATCAATAATATAATCCAAAAAAGCAGTGGCTACCAGAAGGAAAACATATACCAGATACAAATAAAATGTTTTTTTACTATATTGTTTCTTCTCCAACAGCAGGGCAATTAATAATACCAAAATGTCTAAAACAAGCTACAAGATTATCGCACAAAAAAGCAATCGTAAAAAAATACGATTGCCTTTTTGACTGTTTTATAATCGAAAATAAACATTTCCTTATGCGATCCACTCTTTTATCGCTGCCGAAAGCTTTTTATCAATATCCTTTCTGGTGGCTTCACACTCATTGGGATAATCTTTTGCTGCTTTAAAGACAAATTTCAGGACAAATTTTAATCCCACCGGAAGTGCTGTCCGGAGCAGGGATTCCGGCAGAACGAAGTGCGTGCCGTGTTCATAGACAAGAGCTTCACACTCACAGGTGTGAGGATGTTCCGCCAAGCGCTTCTCCATGCGGCGGACATATTTTCCAGCCTCCCAGAAGGAATCATCCTCCGCGGCGACAAGAATCAGTTTTCCCTGGATTCTCTCCACTTTTATCATTTCTTCTTCCGTATGCGGTCTTGCTTTTTCCGAATCTATGAAGAGGCAGGTGCTTCGTTCAAAATCGCCTGATCCTTTGGTCTCTTCCTGAACCTTCTGCCAGTATACCGGATGTTCATACACAAACGGCATATAGGGAAGCGGTTCTCCCTTCCAGGACAGCGTCGATGCCCCCGGAATGGGCCATTCCTTGCATCCATCCCTGTCTCCCTGTTCGAATCCCTGCCATACAAAATCGCTGGCCGTCAATCCGATCGTCAGGGTAATATCTTCAAAATAAGACGCTGCGGCCACCGCATCCATGCCGGCGGTACTCATTCCCATAATGCCTACCTTTCGGTTATCATTACTTTTCAACCACTTTATGGCTGTTTCTATTCTCTCCAGCGGATAATTCACATGACTGTAATTCTTTTTCCCCGGAGACATACACAGCACATTCACACCGTTTTTATGAAGCCACTTTGCACCGCATTTTGCCATGTAGTCATTCGGATCATCCCCGAACAATCCTATTACCGCGCAATCCGCCCCGCCCGGATTTTCATAATAAGTCCCGTAGAAGCCGTCCTTCTCATTTTCAAAAAACTGTTTTTTCATAAATTACCTATTTCTGCTGTCACATATAGTTAGTGTTTGCTAACTTATTTTAACACACTTACACATACTTAGCTATAATCTATTTTGAATTCTTTTCAAAAATACATATCCCACCAGGCAGGCGATCAGCTCCGTGATCGGAAATGCCCACCAGATTAGAGACACACCCATCTGACCGTTTCTGACAAAGACAGAAAAGATTCCTGCCAGCGGCAGTATGATCACGAACTGTCTGAGCAGTGAGATCACAAGGGACTCGATACCACCTTCCACTGCCTGGAAAATTCCCTGGTATGCTACATTGATTCCCGCAAAAAGGAAGCTGATGGAGATAATTCGCATGGCGCTGATAAAATATTCTCTGGATTGTCCCACATTAAACAGCGTTGCAAATGCTCCGGGAAAGATTTCCGTGATCAAAGTACCTATAATCATCAATGCCACAGTATACAGGATGCCGTATTTGATTCCTTCTCTGATTCTCTTTTTGCTTCCCATTCCGTAGGCATAGGCAATGATCGGTGTAATGGCATCTCTCAGACCAAAGGCAAGGAATAATACAAACTGCTGTACCTTATAGAACAAACCATAGGCTGTCTGTGCTGACGGATTGAACTTCAGGATCAGATTCATCACATAAACCATAATGGACATCAGAGCCTGCGCAATAATTGCCGGAAGTCCGATTGCATAGATTTCTTTTATAACACCAGCATTCGGTTTCATGTATTTCGGCCCATGCCCGAATTCCCTGTTCAGTTTCATATGAAAAATAAGCAGCAATACAGCAGAAGCAACCTGACCAATTACAGTTGCGTAAGCTGCACCTTTCACTCCCATTTCAGGGCAAGGTCCAATACCGTAGATCATGATTGGATCGAGAATAATATTTACAACAGCACCAACCACCTGTCCGATTGTAGAATAAAGAGAACGACCTGTTGCCTGTAATAGCTTTTCCTGTCTCTTATACACATCTCCGAGCCCACG